>Ga0302169_10000172_pt1 | contig 21303 bp, 19 predicted proteins | sample I_Fen_N1_3_FD_193493 | JGI IMG/M metagenome (GOLD analysis project Ga0302169, IMG submission 193493) | Peat permafrost microbial communities from Stordalen Mire near Abisko, Sweden - I_Fen_N1_3 | ecosystem: Environmental > Terrestrial > Soil > Wetlands > Permafrost | place: Sweden: Abisko...
CGAACCTGAGCGCCGAAGAGCGCGGACATCTGGCCACCGCCATCGCCACGGCCAAGGTCGCCGCCACGCGCAATGGCCTGGAACTGTGCAGCCGCTTGTTCGAAGTCACCGGCGCACGCTCGACCCACGCCTCGCTGCGCCTGGACCGCCACTGGCGCAACCTGCGCACGCAAACCCTGCACGACCCGGTGGATTACAAACTCCATGAACTGGGTGACTGGGCGCTGAACCAGGCCCTGCCGATTCCCACTTTCTATTCATAACTGCCCAACAAGGAGCGTGCCCCATGCAACTGCTGACCTTACCGCCCTCGCCCGCTCTGGCCACGTCGATCCGCGCCACCGCCCAGGTGTTCGAAGACCCGAAGTCCCAGGCCCTGCTCGCGCACCTGCAGCAAGTCGCCCCCAGTGAAGCCAGTGTGCTGATCATTGGCGAAACCGGCACCGGCAAGGAGCTGGTGGCGCGCCATATCCACAACCTCAGTGCCCGGCGCAACCGGCCGTTTGTGGCGGTGAACTGCGGAGCGTTCTCCGAATCCCTGGTCGAGGCCGAGCTGTTCGGTCATGAAAAGGGCGCCTTCACTGGCGCCCTCAGCGCCAAGGCCGGCTGGTTCGAGGAGGCGGACGGCGGCACCCTGTTCCTCGATGAAATCGGCGACTTGCCGATGGCCATTCAGGTCAAGTTGTTGCGGGTGCTGCAGGAACGCGAAGTGGTGCGCCTGGGTTCGCGCAAGAGCATTCCCATCGATGTGCGGGTGCTGGCAGCGACCAACGTGCAACTGGAGAAAGCCATCAACGCCGGGCATTTCCGCGAGGATCTGTACTACCGACTGGACGTGGTCAGCCTGGAGCTGAGGCCACTGCGCGACCGTCCCGGCGACATCCTGCCGCTGACCCGCCACTTCATCGACGCCTACAGTCAGCGCCTCGGCTACGGCAGCATCACCATCAGTAAAGAAGCTGAACTGAAACTGCGCAGCTACAGTTGGCCGGGCAACATCCGTGAGCTGGAAAACGTCATTCACCACACCCTGCTGATCTGCCGCAACGGCATCATCGAACGCGATGATCTGCGCCTGTCCAACATGCGCATCGAACGCCAGGACGATCACCACGCCCAGGTCGACGATTGCGCCGAAGCCCTGCTCGACCGGGCTTTTCAGAAGCTGTTCGAGGAACAGGCCGGCGCGCTGCACGAAAAAGTCGAGGACGCCTTGCTGCGGGCGGCCTATCGCTTCAGCCACTACAACCAGGTACACACCGCCGCGCTGCTGGGCCTGAGCCGAAACGTGACCCGCACGCGCCTGATCAAGATCGGCGAACTGGCGGTCAACAAGCGGCGGCCGACGGAAAATGTGCAGGGCGAGCGCTTGATGCAGTTATCCATCTAGCAGGCGCTTAGCCCAACTACTGCAGCAGATTGCACCTGCTGATGTGCTCGGGGGCGCAGCTATTGATATCCGGGACAGGCCTGAAATAGGGGGTGTGGCTTGCCCGCGATGGCGTCCTCAAGATCAACCGAAGCTTAGAACCCCGGCGGTTGCGTCGCCAGGGTGTTGCTCGAGTCCTTGAGCTTGTTCAGCCCCACTTCATGTAGCAGTACCAGGGCGCGACCGGTGTTCACCGGATCGTTGGGGATCGACACGGTGGCGCTGTTGCCGACCGCAGCGATCTATTTTGTGAACTTGGCGAGTGCTGAGGATCAAAAACAAGACACCGCCTTTTTCGGCAGGACCTACACTGCCAGGTCCTGCTGAAAAGCGGCGAGTGAGATCTTCCATCTACAACAAAATCAGGGAGAACGATCATGAGCGTCAAACCCATTCCAGATGGCTATCACAGCATCACCCCGTACCTGGGCATCAAGAAAGCAGCCGAAGCCATCGATTTTTACAAGAAGGCCTTCGGCGCAATTGAAGTCATGCGACTGTCCATGCCCGACGGCGGTATCGGTCACGCCGAACTGCGCATCGGCGACTGCCCGATCATGCTCGGTACACCGTGCGATCAAGGCCCGTTGAGCAATCCGGAGCAGTCGCCGTCCGTGGGGCTGCATTTGTATGTGACCGATGTGGACACGTCTTATAAACAGGCCATCGCGGCTGGCGGCATTGAGGTGTCGCAGGTCAAGGATCAGTTTTATGGCGACCGTTCAGGGACGTTGAAAGACCCCTATGGCCATCTGTGGTTCCTGGCCACACGCAAGGAGGATCTGACTCAGGAACAGATCGAACAGCGGGCGAAGGAGATGTTTCAGCAAGGTTAGTCATTTCATGTGTGGCGAGGGGGAAACAAACGCGTTCTTCTGTAGGAGCCGGCTTGCCGGCGATGGTCGTAAACGATAACGCACATGGAGGGCTTGAATGCGGCGCACTTGAGTCCATCGCAAGGCCTTTACCCCAGCATTGCATGGTTGGTGGCTGGAGCCATTCACCAATGGCTACAGTTGGGGCTGGTACCTGGTGTCGCTCCTCAGCCAGCCGATGCTGGCGTGGTGACCGGGCTGGTGGTGTACAAGCGTTTCTGGGTTGATGAACCGTGCGGCAGCGGCGGTGTGGGTTAAATGGGTTGCAATGGCATCGTCAGCTCAACCCGCAATCCATCCGGTCGACTGTCGAAACGCAGGGTGCAGCCGCAACGCTGGACGATGGCCTGGACAATCGCCAGGCCAAGGCCGCAGCCCGTGCTCTGGCCGTTGCGCCAGAAGCGCTGGGTCAAATGCTGCAGATCGTCTTCAGCAATGCCCGGTCCGTGATCACGCACCAGGAACTGCACGCGGTCGCCCGTGGTTTGCAGACTCAATTCCACCGGCCCTTCACCGGGGGTATGTCGCAGGGCGTTATCCAGAAGGTTGCGCAACGCCGCGATCGACAGCACTGCGGGCATTTGCACCGGGGCTTGCGAAAACCTGGCTGGCACCTCGAAGCGGATACGCTCGCGATCACCGCCGGCCGCGTCCTGTATCGCCAGTTTCGCCACTTGCTCGGCGCTGCATTGCACGCCGTCATCGAACGACAGGCTACCCTCGACCCGCGCCAGCAAGAGCAATTGTTCCAGGGTCCGGTGCAGGCGGTCGGCGCCCTCTTCGGCCCAGGCCAGGGATTGATCCCGCGCAGCCCCCTCGGTCATGCGTGCCACCTGCAGGTGGGTCTTGATCGCGGTCAAGGGGCTGCGCAATTCGTGGGCCGCGTCGCCGGTCAGGCGGCGCTCGCGCTCGATGGTCTTGCCGATCCGCTGGAATAACTGATTCTGCGTATCCAGCAAGGGTTGCAGTTCGCTCGGCAAAGGCTGGACCTGCAAGGGTTCGAGCGAGTCGGCGCTGCGCCGCATCAGGGCATCGCGCATGCGGTTGAGCGGCGCAAGTCCCTGGCCGATACCCAGCCACAACAGGCACAGGCAACCCAGCAACGCCACGCCCACCGGCACGGAAGCGGCCAGCAGGATCGACATGTTCAACGCCTCGCGCTCAATCTGCCGGTCGGCGGTGGTGATCCGCAGATCGCCACGGGCCAAGGTGAAACTGCGCCACGGCGCGCCATCGATTATCTGATCATGGAAGCCCATTTTCTCCGCTTCGAGGGTTTGCCCCGGATCGCTGTGGCTACGGGCAAGAATTTCCCCACGCAACGAACTGACCTGACAGGCCATGCCACCGGGGATATTCAGTTGCTCGGCGCTGAAGTGGGTGCCCTCGCCCTTGCTCGGCACTGGCGGCAATTGCTCCATCAACCCGGCCACCATTCGCGCCGAAGCCACCAGCCGCTGGTCGAGGGAAAACATCATTTGATTGCGCAGGTCGCTGAGCATCCAGGCCGCAGCCAGCGCCCAGATCAACGCAAACGCGGCGCCGAGCGTCAGGCTCAGGCGCAAACGCAAACTCATCACTTGTGTTGTTCTCCACCATCAGCCGGCCCCAGGCGATAGCCCAGGCCGCGCACGGTCTCGACGATGCCATTGCCGAGCTTGCGCCGCAGGTGATGGATATGGACATTGAGGGCGTTGCTTTCCAGTTCGTCGTTGAACCCGTAGACGCTGTCCTTGAGCTGCTCGGTCGACAATACGCGGCCACGGTTGTGCAGCAGGGCCTGTAACAGCGACTGTTCGCGACGCGACAGGTCCACCGGCTGGCCGGCGAGCGTGGTTTCGCGACTGCTCGGGTCGTAGGTCAACGCACCGTGTTCGATCAGGTTGACGCTGCGCCCTGCCACCCGGCGCAGCAGGGTATGCAGGCGTGCGGCCAGCTCGCGCAGGTCGAACGGCTTGAGCAGGTAGTCGTCGGCACCGGCCTGCAGGCCGTCGACGCGGTCGGTGACCGAGTCCCGGGCCGTGAGGATCAACACCGGTAACTCCAGACCGTTGTGACGCAATTGCTGCAACAACTTCAGACCGTCCTCGTCGGGCAGGCCGAGATCAAGCACCATCACGTCGAATTCGGCGACCTTGAGCATCGCCCGGGCGGCGGACGCTGTGGCCACATGCTCCACCGTCAGGCCCTGGGCGGTCAGGCCGGCGACAATGCCACTGGCGATCAACTCATCGTCTTCGCAAACCAGTACGTGCATGGAAACCTCATGAAAATAAAGCTGATTAGGCCGCTGACCGATTAAGCGGACATTATGCCGCAAGTGCTGCCGCCACAAGGCTGCCAGGGTTAATCATCGGTTAATCGCCACCGCCCATTGTGCATTTCACTTGTACAGAACCAAGGCCTATTCATGCGTCGACTGTTTTTACTTTTTGCTCTCTTGATCTCGGGTCTGGCCCAGGCGGGAACCAATCCGTTTGAGACAAAACCCGAGTTTCTTCCGGTCGGCAAAGCTTTCGTTTTCACCTCCGAACGCCTGGAGTCCGGTGAAACCCAGCTGTTCTGGCAAATTGCCGATGGCTATTACCTGTATCAAAAACGCCTGAAATTTGATGGCTTGCCTATTGAGCAGAATCCAGCACTGCCTGGGGGAGAAGCTCATAGCGACGAGTTTTTCGGTGAGCAGCAGGTCTATCGCCAGGGCCTGGAACTGAAAATACCCGCCGGTGCCAGTGGCCAGATCAAGGTGGGTTTCCAGGGTTGTGCCGATGCCGGTTTGTGCTACCCACCGCAGACCCAAGTCGTCGATCTGGGTGGCAAAGTGGCCACCGTCGCGACAGACGAAGCAGCGGATCAAGCCTTGGCCAATGGCCTGCAGCAGCGGGCACTCGGCTGGAGCCTTCTGCTGTTCTTCGGCCTGGGCCTGCTGCTGGCCTTTACCCCATGCTCGCTGCCGATGCTGCCGATTCTGGCCGGGCTGATCGTCGGCAGCGGCGCCTCGCCCAAGCGCGGTTTTGCCTTGGCAGGCAGTTATGTGGTGAGTATGGCGCTGGTGTACGCGACGATGGGCGTGCTGGCGGCGCTGCTCGGTGCGAACCTGCAGGCGGTGTTACAGAACCGGTGGTTGCTCGGCAGTTTCGCGGCGATTTTCGTCCTGCTGGCGTTGCCGATGTTCGGTTTCTTCGAACTGCAGTTGCCGGTGGCCGTACGCGACCGCCTGGAAAACGTCTCGCGCAATCAGCGTGGCGGCAGCCTGGTCGGCGCCGGTGTGCTGGGAGCCTTGTCCGGACTGCTGGTCGGTCCGTGCATGACTGCTCCGCTGGCCGGCGCCCTGCTCTACATCGCACAAAGCGGTAACGCGCTGCATGGCGGGTTGATCCTGTTTGCCATGGGCATCGGCATCGGTGTGCCACTGTTGTTGCTGGTGACCGTCGGTAATCGCTTCCTGCCCAAACCTGGGGCCTGGATGAACCTGCTCAAGGGCATATTCGGCTTCCTGTTCCTCGCCACCGCATTACTGATGCTACGCCCGGTGCTGGATGAGTCGCTATGGGTCGGCTTGTGTGGGGCATTGTTGTTGATCGCGGCCTATAGCGCCTGGAAACAGTCGGAAGGTTTCGGCCGTATCGCCCATCTGTTCGGCGCCAGTTCGCTGCTGCTCGGGTTGTGGGGCAGTTTGTTGATGATCGGTGCGGCGGGTGGCGCCGATGATCTGTTCAAGCCGTTGCAGGTCTACAGCGTTGCCAATATGCGCGGGGCCGGCAGCCCGGTCGGCCACGACGCCTTCACCACCCTCAAGGACCCCGCCGAGCTGCAACGGCAACTCGACGCGGCGCAGGCTCGGGGCCAGTGGGTGCTGCTCGATTACTATGCAGACTGGTGCGTGTCGTGCAAGGTCATGGAAAAACAGGTGTTCAGCCAGCCTCAGGTATTGCAGGCCCTTAGCGAGGTGCGCTTGCTCCGACTGGACGTCACCGCCGACAATGCCGCCAGTCGCCAATTGCTCGGCCGCTATAAAGTGCCGGGGCCACCGAGCCTGCTGTGGATCGGTGCCGATGGCAACGAGCGTCGCAGCCAGCGCATCACAGGCGAAGTCGATGCCAGCACTTTCCTGCAACGCTGGACCACCACCCGAGACGCCCGCTGATGCTGACATTCACCCTCGGCACCTTTGCCATCGCGCTTAACCACCTGCTGCTGATCAGTGCATTGGCACTGGCGACGCTCATCGGCTGGCGGGTAGCCAAGCGCGGTGGCGAGAACCCTGAGTCAGTGCTGTTCAGCCTGTTCCTGATCGGCATGCTCGCGGCGCGAATCAGTTTCGTCGCCGTTTACTGGATGCACTATCGCAACGACCCCTGGCAGATCATCGACCTGCGCGACGGCGGTTTTCTCGCCTGGCCGGGGGTGATCGCGCTGGTGCTTGCCACGCTGTACCGCGCCTGGCGTCGGCCGGGCTTGCGCCGTCCGTTAGGCTTTGGCGTGGCGAGCGGCCTGGCCTTCTGGCTGCTGGCGACCTTCTCCTTGAGCCTCTACGAACAAGGCACGCGCCTGCCGGAAATCACCCTGCGCAATGCCGCCGGTGAAACCGTGCAACTGGCCGACTACAAGGGCGGCCCGCTGGTCATCAATCTCTGGGCCACCTGGTGCCCACCGTGTCGTCGGGAAATGCCTGTGCTCGAAAGCGCCCAGCACCAGCGCCCGGACCTGACCTTCCTGTTCGTCAATCAGGCGGAAAGCATGCAAAGTGTCAGCACCTTTCTGGAAACCCAGGGCCTGAGCCTGTCCAACGTGCTGTTCGACGGCAGCGGCCGCCTGGGCCAGGCCGTCGGCTCCATGGCGTTGCCGACTACGCTGTTCTATAGCCCTGAAGGTCGCCTGCTGGGCAGCCATCTGGGCGAGTTGTCGCAGGCCAGCCTGGCTCGCGCGCTGGAAAATTTCGATACCGCTCCTGCCCCCTCTTCAAGGAAATTGCCATGTCCCGCCTCCGTTACCTGCTGACCCTGAGCCTGGGTGCCGCCCTGCTGCACCTGCCCTCGTTGCAGGCCGAAGAGCTGCCCGAGGCGATCAAGAAGATCGAAGCCAAGGGCGCGAAAATCGTCGGCCAGTTCGATGCCCCCGATGGCTTGCGCGGTTACGCGGCGCAATATCAGAACCGCGGCATGGCGTTGTACCTGACGCCGGATGGCAAGCACGTGTTGCTGGGCAACCTGTACGACGCCCAGGGCAATGACCTGAGCAGCGCGCCGTTGCAGAAACTGGTCTACGCGCCAATGTCCAAGGAAGTCTGGGGCAAGTTCGAGGCAAGCAGCTGGATCGGCGACGGCGACAAGAATGCCCCGCGCATCGTCTACCTGCTCAGCGATCCGAATTGCCCTTACTGCAACCTGTTCTGGGAACAGGCACGGCCATGGGTCAAGGCTGGCAAGGTGCAACTGCGCCATATCATGGTCGGTATCATTCGTGAAGACAGTCCGGGCAAGTCCGCCGCACTGCTCGCCGCGAAAGACCCGCAAAAAGCCCTGCAGGACCACGAGGCCGCGGGCAAGGGCAGTTCGCTAAAGGCCTTGAAGGAAGTACCGCCGGCTATTGCGGCGAAACTCGCGGCGAACATGCAGTTGATGGAAGAGTTGGAGCTGCAAGCCACTCCGGCGATCTTTTACATGGACGACCACGGCGAGTTGCAACAGCAGCAAGGGGCGCCATCACCGGACAAACTGGCGAAGATTCTCGGGCCCAAGTAACCATTGCGCTCCCTTTGCGAGCGGGCTCCCACAGGGAAAGGCGCTCCTTGGTGAGCGACGGTGGCAGCCATGGCTGTGGCAACTGCCAGAACAGCCAGTCAATTGGCCAACTGCGGCGCGTTCTGCGGCGCCGGGACCGGCACCACTGCAATTTTGTACGGGTTGAAAATCTTCAGCATCTGGCCGTTATCCCGTAGCCCTTGCAGCAACTTGCCGAATGCTTCGCCGCTGATGGGCGAGGCCGGGCGCAGGATCGCGTAATGGTGATAGACCTGATCGACACGCTCGGACGCCAGAAATTGATCGGCAACCTTGTCGTTGCGCAATAAATAGTCGCTGAGATAGGAGCGCGTGACCAGGGCGATATCGGCGCGCCCGCGTAGCACCATCAGCAAGTTGCTGTCATGGGAATACGTCAGCGTGGCGTTGAAGTTCTGCGCGAGGAATTTGGGATCGGCATTGAAGCCGGCAAATTCGTAGTGATAACCGCTGAACAGCGCCAGGCGCTTGTCTGTCAGGTCGGCAAAGTAATTTTGCTGGCGCACTGGCTGACCTTCACGCTGGCGTTGCGCGACAAAAATCTCGGCATCTTCCAGGCCCATGTCGACGCTGGTGTGGGGGATGTCCTTCCAGCCCCAGTCGGGGTTTTCGAAGATCGCCATATCAACCCGGCCTTGCTTGAAATCACCAAAACGCCGGGGGATGGAGGTAGGCACCAGGACGAACTGATAGTCGTTTTGCAGGGCGTTGAGCGCCTCGACCAATTGCGGCAGCAAACCGGTGTCGGCTCCGGACTCCGGGCGCACGGTGTAGGGCGGAAAGTGCGCGGCACCGATGCGCACCAGCTGTGCAGCCTGGGTCGGCAGTATCCATGACGCCAGAAGTGCCGTCAGCAAAAGCCGCGAAGCCGTCCGAATTGGCGAAGACATCAAAACAACCCACTCCCCAAAAGTACCGCATCAATGCATTCAAGCTAGGCGGTTTGGCTCAGTTAGCCAGTTTCCTGCCGACCAACACAATCTAATTATTTTTCCTCCAGCACCAGAATCAGCGCCTCGTCGGCCAGTTGATCGAGGCTCATGCTGCCACCGGCGCGAAACCAGGTGGTGGTCCAGGACAGCGCCCCGGTGAGAAAGCGTCGCGTGACAAACACATCACCGCGAATGAGACCGTCACTCTTGGCTTCGCCCAGTACCTGCAACCAGATATCTTCGTAGATATCGCGCAACGCCAGGACCTTGGCCTGGCCGTCCTCGGACAGTGAGCGCCATTCGTAGACCAGCACCGCCATGGCCTCGCCGCTGCCACCCATGATGGACTGCAACTCGCAACGGATCAGCGCCAGCACCCGCTCGCGCACGTTGCCGGCCTCGGCGATGGCGGCACGCATCAACGCAGTGTTGTAGCGAATGGTCTGCTCCATCACTGCCCGCAGGATTTCGTCCTTGCTTTTGAAGTGATGAAAAATGCTCCCCGACTGAATGCCCACGGCACCGGCCAGATCGCGCACGGTGGTGCGTTCGTAGCCTTTATTGCGAAACAGGTGAGCCGCCACTTGCAGGAGCTTGCCGCGGGCACTGTCCGGGTCGGTCAATTGGCCGTTTTCGACCAGTTCGCGCATGACCCTCAGGGCTTTTTGCTCGTCCACCGGTTTTCTCCTACAGTCGATCAATTCAATACGCCACTCATGCACGAGCGAGCTGGCTCGCGATGGGCGTTAACGATGACGCGTGCAACCTGCATGAACGCGGCGCCCTGACGCCCTTCGCAAGCCAGCTCGCTCCTACAATTGCGCGGGGTTGCGCCGGCAATTTAAGCTGCTGCCGGCGACCAAGCAAGCGCTCGGGCAGAAGTTATTTTAGCCGTTTACAAACCAAGCGCTTGCTTGGTAGTCTCGAAGCACTTCTGTCGGAGGTGGTTATGCCGTTGACTTCGCCAAAAACGATCCGTATCGGTTGTGCCAGCGCCTTCTGGGGCGACACCTCGACCGCCGCCGCGCAACTGGTGGAAGCCGGGCGCCTGGACTATCTGGTCTTCGACTACCTGGCAGAAGTCACCCTGTCGATCATGGCTGGCGCTCGGATGAAAGATCCCCAGGCCGGCTATGCCAGCGACTTCATTGAAGTCCTCGGTCCGCTGCTCAAGCAACTCTGTGAACAAAAAATCCGAGTCATCAGCAACGCCGGCGGGGTCAATCCACAGGCCTGCGCCGTCGCGCTGCAAGCGGCGTGCGACAAGGCCGGCGTCACACTGAAGATCGCCGTGCTGCTGGGCGATGACCTGCAACCGCAGTTCAAACAGCTGAGCTCGCGCGGCCTCCATGAAATGTTCAGCGGCGCGCCCCTGCCACCCTTGTGTGTCTCGACCAACGCCTACCTCGGTGCGCCGGGGATTGTCGAAGCCCTGCGCCTGGGGGCCGACATCGTGATCACCGGGCGCGTGGTCGACAGCGCTGTGGTCAGCGCCGCACTGGTGCATGAGTTCGATTGGTCATGGCACGACTACGACAAACTGGCCCAGGCGGCCCTGGCCGGCCATATCATCGAATGCGGCGCCCAATGCACCGGCGGCAACTTCACCGATTGGCGCGACGTACCCGACTACGAACACATCGGCTTTCCCATCGTCGAAGTCAGCGCCGACAGTCAGTTCATCGTCAGCAAACCCGAAGGCTCCGGCGGGTTGGTCACCCCGCTGACCGTGGGCGAGCAAATGCTTTATGAAATCGGCGACCCTCGGGCCTATCTGCTGCCCGACGTGGTCTGCGATTTCACCCAGGTCAAACTGCTGCAGCAAGGCAAAAACGCGGTGCAGGTGCATGGCGCGAAAGGTTTGCCACCGACCGACCAGTACAAGGTCAGTGCCACTTACCCGGACGGCTTCCGCTGCACCGCCAGTTGCCTGATCGCCGGCATCGATGCGGTCGACAAGGCTCGGCGGGTCAGCGAAGCGATCGTCAACAAGACCTCGCAGATTTTCAGTCAGCGCGGCTGGGCGCCCTTTAGCGAGGTCAACATCGAACTGCTCGGCAGCGAGGCCACTTACGGCCCCCACGGCCAACGCCGGGACAGCCGCGAAGTGGTGATCAAACTCGCGGTGCGCCACCCGAACAAACAGGCGTTGATCGTGTTCTCCCGGGAAATAGCCCAGGCCGCCACAGGCATGGCGCCGGGGCTGACCGGGATTGTCGGCGGCCGCCCCAGCGTGTATCCGCTGATCCGCTTGTTCTCGTTCCTGATCGACAAAACCGCCTGCTCGCTGGAAATCGAGCTCATGGGCCAGCGCCATCCGTGCGCCCTGCCTGCCGTCGATGTGCTCGACAGCGACGATTTGCCGGAACCGTTCGAGCCACCCAAACCCATGGGCCTGGCCGACGCCAGCGTGGCCCTGGTGAAACTGGCGGTGGCCCGGTCGGGTGACAAGGGCAACCACAGCAACATCGGCGTGATGGCCCGCGATCCCGAGTACCTGCCCTGGATCGCCGAAGCCTTGACTCCGGCAGTACTCGTCGACTGGATGAGCCATGTCCTGGACCCGATCCACGGCCGTGTCGAGCGCTGGTATCTGCCCGCCACCCACAGCCTGAACTTCCTCCTGGAAAACGCCCTCGGAGGCGGCGGCGTCGCCAGCCTGCGGATCGACCCGCAAGGTAAAGCGTTCGCCCAGCAACTGCTGGAAATCCAGATTCCGGTGCCTCAGCGCATCGCCGACCAGGTCAACTAAAGGGCTGCCACCATGGCCTACGATTCGATTTTCAAAGCCGATTTGTTTGCAGGTTCTACCATCATCGTCACCGGCGGTGGCAGTGGCATTGGCCGCTGCACCGCCCACGAACTGGCCGCCCTAGGCGCGCACGTGCTGCTGGTCGGGCGCAAGGCCGACAAGTTGAAAGCCGTCGCCGCCGAGATTGCCGAAGACGGCGGCAAAGCCGACTGGAGCACCTGCGATATTCGCGAGGAAGAAGCGGTTGTGTACCTGGTCAGCGAACTGATCCGCAAGCACGGCCCGATCCATGGCCTGGTCAACAATGCCGGGGGGCAGTACCCGTCGCCATTGGCCTCGATCAATCAGAAGGGGTTCGAAACGGTGATGCGGACCAATCTGGTCGGCGGCTTCCTGATGGCCCGGGAAGTGTTCAACCAGTCCATGAGCAAGCACGGCGGCGCCATCGTCAACATGCTCGCCGACATGTGGGGCGGCATGCCGGGCATGGGCCACTCGGGCGCGGCGCGTTCCGGCATGGACAACCTGACCAAGACCGCTGCGTTCGAGTGGGGTTACGCCGGGGTGCGGGTCAACGCCGTGGCTCCAGGCTGGATCGCATCCAGTGGCATGGACACCTATGAAGGTGCGTTCAAGGCGGTGATCCCGACCTTGCGCGAACACGTGCCGCTCAAGCGGATCGGCACCGAGTCGGAAGTCAGCGCGGCCATCGTTTTCCTGCTCAGCCCGGCGGCGGCGTTCATCAGTGGCAGTACCCTGCGCATCGATGGTGCCGCGAGCCTCGGCGGCCGCGCGTGGCCGATTCACAAGGCGACCAACAGTGAGTCGTACAACGGCTTTCACCGTGCGTACCTTCCGGACGTGCTCAAGGATAAGGAATAACCCATGCCGGTGATTCAGTCGCAACTCGATCCCCACAGCGAACAGTTCACCCGTCATCGCGCGGCCATGCTGGTGGGTATCGAGCAGGTCCGAAAACTCGAACAGAACCTGTTGAACAAGGCGGCCGAGGCCAAACCCAAATTCGACAAGCGCGGACAGTTGCTGCCCCGTGAACGCCTCAATCTACTGCTGGACCCCGGCGCGCCCTTCCTCGAACTGGCGAGCCTGGCCGGTTACAAACTGCATGATGACAAGGACGGCAGCTCGGCCGGTGGCGGCCTGATCGCCGGCATCGGTTACGTGTCGGGCGTACGCGCCCTGGTGGTGGCGAACAACAGCGCGATCAAGGGCGGGACCATTTCCCCCAGCGGTTTGAAAAAGTCCCTGCGCCTGCAACAGATCGCCATGGAAAACAAACTGCCGGTCATCACCCTCGCCGAAAGCGGTGGTGCCAACCTCAACTACGCTGCGGATATTTTCGTCGAAGGCGCGCGCAGCTTCGCCAATCAGGCGCGGATGTCGGCCATGGGCCTGCCACAGATCACCGTGGTGCACGGCTCGGCAACGGCGGGCGGTGCTTATCAACCCGGATTGTCGGATTACCTGGTGGTGGTGCGCGGCAAGGCCAAACTGTTTCTCGCCGGCCCACCGCTGCTCAAGGCGGCTACCGGTGAAGTGGCGACCGACGAAGAACTCGGGGGGGCCGAGATGCACGCACAAATCGCCGGCACCGCTGAATACCTGGCGCAAAACGATGCCGACGCTGTGCGCCAGGTGCGCGAAATCGTCAGCCTGTTGCCATGGAATGACCGGTTGCCTGCGCTACCCGGGCGTCACTGGGAGGAACCGCTCTACCCCATCGATCAATTGCTCGGCCTGATCCCGGATGACCCGAAAAAACCCTACGACGTCCGCGAGATCATCGCCCGTATCGCCGACGGTTCGAACTTCCTCGAATTCAAGGGCGAGTTCGACCAGCAAACCGTCTGTGGCCACCTGAAAATCCAGGGCCGCGCCTGCGGCTTCATCGGCAACAACGGCCCGATCACGCCCAAGGGTGCGAGCAAGGCTGCGCAGTTCATCCAGCTGTGCGACCAGAGCCAGACACCGCTGCTGTTTTTCCATAACACCACCGGGTTCATGGTCGGCACCGAATCGGAGCAGCAAGGGGTGATCAAGCATGGCGCCAAGATGATTCAAGCGGTGGCCAATGCCCGGGTGCCGAAACTGACGATCGTCGTCGGCGGGTCCTATGGCGCCGGCAACTATGCGATGTGCGGCCGTGGCCTCGACCCACGTTTCATCTTCGCCTGGCCCAACAGCCGCACAGCGGTGATGGGCGGTGCCCAGGCGGGCAAAGTACTGCGCATCGTCACCGAAGCCAAACAGGCCAAGGATGGCCTGGTGCCCGATCCGAAAATGCTCGACATGCTGGAACAGGTCACCGCGCAGAAACTCGACAGTCAGTCCACGGCGCTCTATGGCAGTGCCAATCTATGGGACGACGGCCTGATCGATCCACGCGATACCCGGACCTTGCTCGGTTACTTGCTGGATATCTGTCACGAGGCCGAGGTACGGCCTTTGCAAGCCAACAGTTTTGGTGCCGCGCGTTTTTGACCAGGGCGGGAACATTACGGATCTCAGGAGAACAATAAACATGATCTTCACCCCGGAACACGAAGCCCTGCGCCGCACCGTCCGCCAGTTTGTCGATCACCAGATCAATCCGCACGTCGAAGAATGGGAAAAGGCCGGACGCTTTCCGATCCACGAGATCTTCCGCAAGGCTGGCGACCTTGGCCTGCTGGGGATTTCCAAACCGGAAAAATTCGGCGGCATGGGCCTGGATTACAGCTACTCGATCGTCGCCGCCGAAGAATTCGGCACCATTCATTGCGGCGGAATTCCGATGTCCATCGGCGTGCAGACCGACATGTGCACCCCGGCCCTGGCGCGTTTTGGCTCGGATCAATTGCGCGACGAATTTCTGCGCCCGGCGATCAGCGGCGAGCAGGTCGGCTGCATCGGAGTCTCCGAAGTCGGCGCCGGTTCCGACGTCGCCGGGTTGAAGACCACTGCGCGCAAGGACGGCGACGACTACGTGATCAATGGCAGCAAGATGTGGATCACCAACTCGCCGAGCGCCGACTTCATCTGCCTGCTGGCCAACACGTCGGACGACAAACCGCACATCAACAAATCGCTGATCATGGTGCCCATGAATACGCCGGGGGTCAGCCTCAGCTCGCACCTGGACAAACTCGGCATGCGCAGTTCGGAAACCGCCCAGGTGTTTTTCGACAACGTGCGTGTGCCGCAACGTAACCGCATCGGCCATGAAGGCGCCGGGTTCATGATGCAAATGCTGCAGTTCCAGGAGGAGCGACTGTTCGGCGCGGCGAACATGCTCAAGGGGCTGGAGTACTGCGTCGACAGCACGATCGAGTACTGCAAGGAGCGCAAGACCTTCGGCAGTGCATTGATCGACAACCAGGTCATTCACTTTCGCCTGGCCGAACTGCAAACCGAAATCGAATGCCTGCGGGCGCTGGTCTATCAGGCCACCGAGCAATACATCAAGGGTCAGGACGTCACCCGCCTGGCTTCCATGGCCAAGCTCAAGGCTGGCCGGTTGGGCCGCGAAGTCAGCGACAGTTGCCTGCAATATTGGGGTGGCATGGGCTTCATGTGGGACAACCCGGTGGCCCGTGCCTACCGCGATGTGCGATTGGTGTCGATCGGTGGCGGGGCCGACGAAATCATGCTCGGGATCATCTGCAAACTCATGGGCATCCTGCCGGGGAAAAAGCAATGAGTAGCCTGCCGATTTGCCAGACCTTGCTGCTCGAACCGCATAACGGCGTGCTGCACATTACCCTCAACCGCCCGGAGAGCCGCAACGCCATGAGTTTGCAGATGGTCACCGAACTGCGCGCGGTGCTGGCGGCGGTACGCGATGACCGGGCAACGCGCGCCCTGGTCATTGGCGGTGCTGGCGGACACTTCTGTTCCGGCGGCGATATCAAGGACATGGCCAGTGCCCGTACTCATGGCCCGGATGCTTACCGGCAATTGAACCGCGCCTTCGGTGCCTTGCTGGAGGAAACCCAGCACGCGCCGCAAGTGGTGATCACGGTGCTGCAAGGCGCAGTACTGGGCGGCGGTTTCGGCCTGGCCTGCGTCAGTGATATCGCCCTGGCCGAGCATCAGGCGCAATTCGGCCTGCCGGAAACCAGCCTCGGCCTGCTGCCGGCACAGATTGCGCCGTTCGTGGTCCAGCGCATCGGTTTGACCCAGGCCCGGCGACTGGCCCTGACCGCGGCGCGATTCGATGGGATCCAGGCACGGCGGATGGGGTTGGTGCATTTTGTCGAGCACGACCCGCAAGCACTGGCTGAACGCCTCGATGAGGTGTTGGCCCATGTGCTGTGTTGTGCGCCAGGAGCGAATGCGGCGACCAAAAAACTGTTGCTGGCGAGCGCTGCGCAGCCATCGGCTGAGCTGCTGGATCAAGCGGCCAAGTGGTTCAGCGAGGCGGTGACCGGGACCGAAGGCGTCGAGGGCACCATGGCCTTTGTGCAGAAGCGTAAACCGGGTTGGGCCTCTTAAAAAGCTTCGCCGGCAAGCCGGCTCCAAGGATTTGTGTCGTTCACCAAACGGCAGGAGCTGGCTTGCCAGCGAAGAGGCCATCACATACACCGCAACCCCCCAGGGAAAAACCCATGCCCGGATTCAGAAAAATCCTGATCGCCAACCGCGGTGAAATCGCCTGCCGCATCCAGCGTACCGCCCAGGCCCTGGGCTACCGAACAGTCGCTGTTTACAGCGATGCCGACGCCGATGCGCTGCATGTGCAGATGGCCGACGAAGCCGTGAATATCGGCCCGGCTGCGGTGCAACAGTCTTATTTGAACATCCCGGCAATCATCGAGGCCGCCCGGCGCACCGGCGCAGACGCGATCCATCCCGGCTACGGCTTTCTTTCGGAAAACGCCGGCTTCGCCCTCGCCTGCCAGCACGCTGGCATCACCTTCATCGGTCCCAGCCCTGATGCGATTGAGCTGATGGGCAGCAAACGCCTGTCAAAAATCGCCATGCTCCAGGCCGGTGTGCCGTGCATCAAAGGCTATCAAGGTGCCGGGCAGGACGACGCAACCCTGAGCCGCGAAGCCGAACGCATCGGCTATCCGCTGATGATCAAGGCCAGCGCTGGCGGTGGCGGACGCGGCATGCGCCTGGTGCATGCGAGCGGTGACCTGCTGGAGCAACTTCGCACAGCGCGCTCCGAAGCCCTGCATGGTTTTGGCAACGACGAACTGATCCTCGAACAGGCCTTGATCGAACCACGGCATGTCGAGGTCCAACTGTTCGGCGACCAGCACGGCAACCTGATCTACCTGGGCGAACGGGATTGTTCGATCCAGCGTCGCCATCAGAAAGTCATCGAGGAAGCCCCCTGCCCAGTCATGACCGCCGAGTTGCGCCAGGCCATGGGCGAAGCGGCGATCAAGGCCGGGCGCGCGGTGAATTACGTCGGTGCCGGCACAGTGGAATTCCTGTTGGATGAACGCGGACAGTTTTACTTTCTGGAAATGAATACGCGGCTGCAGGTGGAGCATCCGGTGACGGAACTGATCACCGGGCTGGATCTGGTGGCCTGGCAACTGACTGTCGCCGAGGGTCAGCCGTTGCCGCTGCGTCAGGAGCAGGTGCAACTCAACGGCCATGCCATGGAAGTCCGTGTATATGCCGAAGACCCCGCCCAGGGTTTTCTGCCGCAAACCGGGTGCGTCAAGGCTTGGCAACCCGCAACGCAAAGTGGCGTGCGGGTCGACCATGGCCTGCTCGAAGGGCAACAGATCAGCCCCTTCTATGACCCGATGCTGGGCAAGATCATCGCCCATGGCAGTACCCGCGAAGAAGCCCGGCGCAAGTTGCTGCGGGCGGTGCAGGACACTGTGCTGCTGGGAGTCCAGAGCAATCAGCGTTTGCTCGCCAGCCTGCTGGATCATCGGCAATTCATCAGCGGCGAGTTCAGCACCGGGTTCATCGCGCAGTATTTCGCCGACCACCCGTGCCTGCACCCACATGTTCCCAGCGCCGAGGAACTGGCGATTGCCGCGGCGCTGTTCTATCAGGCTTCTGCACAAACGCATCGCGCCGCGCTGGCCGGTTGGCGCAATAACGCCAGTGTGCCGCTGCACTTTCGCCTGGGCCTGGAGGATCAGGCGTGGTCGGTGGTACTGAACGCTGTGCCGGGCGAGGCCTACCGAATACAGATCGAGACTCGCAACCTTGAACTGAGCATCATCGAGTGCGATGGGCGCTGGGTCACCTTGCAAATCGACGGTATTCGCCAGCGCTATGCCTATCGACTGCAGGCCCGGCAACTTTGCCTGTTCACCCGTCCGGGCAGCCTGAGCCTGACGGATCGAACCCAGGCGCCGGTCAGCAGTCAGGCCACCATCAGTTCCGGCACCCTCAAGGCACCGATGGATGGGGCGATTGTCGATGTGCTGGTCAGTGAGGGCAGCCCGGTGAGCAAAGGCCAATTGCTGGTGGTGCTGGAGGCCATGAAGATGGAGCATCCCCTCAAGTCGGGCATCGATGGCGTGCTCAAGCGCTTGCAGGTACAAGTCGGCGATCAGGTGAAAAACCGGCAGATTCTATTGGAGGTCGAATAAGCCCTAGGCGGATGCGCCGGGTTTGGCTACGCTCAAGCCCTATCAGGACGCGGATATCAGGAACCCTGCGATGCCTCACTGGCTGGTCATTGATCTGGAAGCCACCACCGATGAAGGTGGATGGCCCATCACGGAAATGGAAATCATCGAAATCGGTGCCACCCTGGTGGACCGCAAGGGTCGGGAGCTTGATCACTTCCAGCGCTTCGTCAAGCCAATGCGGCGGCCATTGCTGACGCCGTTTTGCCGCGAGCTGACCCATATCACCCAGGCCAACATCGATGCCGCGCAGCTTCTGGAGGACGTCTGGGCATCGTTCGAACGCTGGCTAGGTCAACATCACGCACACCTTGAAGGCTGGGCCAGTTGGGGTGATTACGATCGCAAACAATTGCTTCAGGAATGGCAGCGGCTGCAGCTCGACAGTGTGTTGGCCAAGGTGCAACACATGAACCTCAAGCAACGCTTTGCCAAGACCCGGCGCCTGGAACGTCCGCTGGGCCTCAATGGAGCCCTGCAATTGGCGGGCTTGCAGTTTAACGGCCAGCAACACCGGGCGCTGGAAGATGCGCGCAATACAGCACGGCTATTGCCACTGGTTCTTGCGCTTTAGAGAGGTGACTAGGCCTTGGGCCTTGTGCATACTGGCCGGCCATTTCTAGCCCTTTTCGAGGAACCGCCCATGTTTAAAGTCAACGAGTACTTCGACGGCACCGTCAAGTCGATCGCCTTTGGCACTGCTGAAGGTCCTGCGACCATCGGCGTCATGGCTGCGGGTGAATACGAATTCGGCACCAGCCAGCGTGAAATCATGCACGTCGTGTCCGGCGCCCTGACCGTCAAACTGCCCGACAGCAGCGATTGGGAAACCTTCGCCGCCGGCGACCAGTTCAATGTGCCAGCCAACAGCAAGTTCCAGTTGAAAGTAGCCGTCGACACCGCTTACCTGTGCGAATACCGCGGCTAAAACCCCGGGTTTCACAGCGGCAAAAAAATGCCCGTGTCCAACAACACGGGCATTTTTTATTGCGGCTTTTCATTCCAGGACAGTCACCGGCATACCGACTTCCAGCCGGCCATTGCCGTCATTGACCAGATTCTGGCCGAACATCGCGCCATCGTCCTCGGACCGGTACTTTTGCAGGGAAGCCAAGGGTTCGCGATCTGCACTGCGTTCCCCGGTTTGCGGATCGATGGTGGTCAAGATGCAGCGCGCGCACGACTTGACCACCCGGAACTCGACATCACCGATACGAATACGCTTCCAGCCGTCCTCGGCGTAAGCATCGCTGCCTTCGATCACCAGATTTGGCCGAAAGCGCAGCATCTCGAGCGTACGCCCGACCTTTTGCGACAGGTCTTCCAGCGATGCCTGGCCGATCAGCAGCAGCGGATACCCATCGGCGAACGCCACCTGATCATCGTCCTTGCCGTAACCGGCCTCGGTGGTGCGCGCACGATCCAATGGCACTTGTACCAGGCGGGTCGGTTTACCAATGAATTCGCTGACCCAGGCGCCCGCCTCGTCACCGGCATCGGGCACACGCAGGGTGTCGCGCCAGATGGTTACGCCACGCAATTGGGCGTCGCTTGCAGGCAATGCGATATCAATCGGTGAGTGGCCCGGGGCGCTGAGGGTCAGGCCGCCTTGAGCATTCCACAACGCTGACAGTTGGCTCATCTGCGCCACCGCACGCTGGGTCAGAAAGCGCCCACTGGCCTCGTCGACCAGCATCCAGCGTCGATCTCCATCCAGTCCCAGCTTGTCGAGGCCGACCTGCTGCAGCCCCTCACCCTTGGCGGATTTCAACGGATAACGATAAAGCGCACTCAGACGCAACATGACCAGCTCCCTGGGAGGCAAAAACACCACCCTATACGAGCGTGAGCATTGAATCAAAGGGCAAGAAACCTTTGAGAGCCGGCTGGCTGGCGATGCCATCCACGAGATCGCTATCGCCAGCAAGCCGGCTCCGACAGGTTGTTTCTGGTCCTGGTCAGGCCGGCACGGCGTCGAGCATGAGGCGCTCGCGTACCACGTCGACGAGTTTGTCCGGCTGGAACTTGGAAAGGAAGTTGTCGCAGCCGACCTTCTTGACCATCGAGTCGTTGAAGCTGCCGGACAGGGACGTGTGCAGCACCACATACAGGCCACGCAGGCGCGGATCGCTGCGGATTTCGGTGGTCAGCCGATAGCCGTCCATTTCCGGCATTTCCGCGTCGGTGAAGACCATAAGCAGCTTGTCGGTCATGTTGACGCCGGTATCGGCCCAGGCCTTGAGCATGTTCAAGGCTTTCAAGCCATCGCTGGCAATGTGCATCTTCACGCCCAACTGCCCCAGGGTTTCGCGCAATTGCGCCAGGGCCACGTTCGAATCGTCGACCAACAGCACTTCTCGGCCACGGGCACGTTCCAGTACTGGATCGGCGAGTTTCTCGCGGGAAACCTTGGCGCTGTACGGGACGATTTCCGCCAGGACTTTTTCAACGTCGATGATTTCCACCAACTGGTCGTCGACCTTGCTGATGGCGGTCAGGTAATGCTGACGCCCGGCGCTGGTCGGTGGCGGCAGAATGGCTTCCCAGTTCATGTTGACGATACGGTCCACCCCCCCTACCAGGAACGCCTGTACCGAACGGTTGTACTCGGTGACGATGATCGTACTGTTCGGGCCGGGAACCAAAGGGCGCATGCCGATGGCCTGGGACAAGTCGATCACCGGCAGGGTCTGGCCACGCAGGTTGACCACACCGCAAACGAATGGATGACGCTGAGGCATAAGGGTCAGCTTCGGCAGTTGCAGGACTTCCTGAACTTTAAAGACGTTGATTGCAAACAATTGCCGTCCGGCCAGCCGGAACATGAGAATTTCCAGGCGATTCTCACCCACCAGTTGCGTACGTTGGTCTACCGTATCGAGAATGCCGGCCATTCAATGACTCCTGGTCTTGTTCTGATGAAT
>Ga0302169_10000173_pt1 | contig 21297 bp, 18 predicted proteins | sample I_Fen_N1_3_FD_193493 | JGI IMG/M metagenome (GOLD analysis project Ga0302169, IMG submission 193493) | Peat permafrost microbial communities from Stordalen Mire near Abisko, Sweden - I_Fen_N1_3 | ecosystem: Environmental > Terrestrial > Soil > Wetlands > Permafrost | place: Sweden: Abisko...
GACCGCGTTATCGTTCTTCGCGAGCAAGCCCGCTCCCACATGGGTTTTGTGCACACCATAAATCCACTGTGGGAGCGGGCTTGCTCGCGAAGCGTCCCGCCCAGTCCATCAAAATCTCACTGCCCCACCGCAACGCTGGTCGCCGCCTGCCCCGGCGTCACAATGGTCTTCAAGTCAATATGCTTCCACTCGGGCTTGGCCCCCAGCCGCGCATTAAACCGATAGTTGAACGTGAAATCATCCGCCGTCGGCACACTCAGCGGCTTGCCATACACCGCCTCAACCCCCGCCAGGTCATACCCCATCAACTGCAACAACGTCGGGAAGATGTTGTAGTGACTGGAGCGATCCTTATTGCCGCTCAGTTGCCCCGACCAGTCCAGCGTCTTCAGGCCGCTGCCCTGAATCACCACCAACGGCACCAGCCCTTCTTCCTCCACCGGGTCGCCACCGCAGTGGGTGTTGAGCCCGGGGTTCCCGCGTTCATGCAGGTCCTGCCCATGGTCGGAGGTGTAGATCAGCAACGCGCGGCTCAAATCCGCTTGGGCAAACACCCGTGAAAAAAACTCCCCGACGTTCCACAGCAGCGTGTTTTTGTAGGCGTTGCGGTACAGCACCCAATCGTCCGGCTGACCGTTGAAACCATCACGCTTGCCGGTGTCCGCCACCTCGACAAACTGCCCGCGCGGCAAGGTCGGTCGGTAGGCCATGAAGGCGTCCGGGTATTTGTCGTGCACCGGAAAATGCGCGCCAACCTTGTTGATCACCACCAGTTCGGACTGGTCGTCGTTGAGCAGTTCGATGAGTTTGCTCGCCGCCGCCATGTCGCGGTCGCGCACGCTGGTCTGGTCGAATTGCACGAACTCGTCGATGTCCTTTTTCTCGCTCTCGCTCATCAGGTTTTGCAGGTTGCCGCCGGTGCGCTGGGCGTCGATGTAGACGGTACGCAGTCCGGCCTTTTTTGCGTACTGCCAGATCGACGGCAGCGTGGTGTTGATACGCATGTAGTCGGCGCGGGTGCCGCCGTAGCGCAGGGTGACGTTGGTGTCGGCGCTGCAATTGGCGATGGAGGCGGCGTAGCCATAGTTGAAAATATCAACACCGGGGCGAGCCTCCTTGAGATTGCTGTGCACCCCGAACGGCGCGTTGATGTCCAGGTAGTTGCCGGAAATGCTCTCGTCGATGATCAGCACGATGTCGTGGCCCACCGGCTGATCAACCCGCGCCAGTTTCACCGGTTCTCGCGGGCCGACGGTGTTGTGCAGCGATTCATAAGCAAACAGGTTCAGATACGCCAGCGGCGTGTACATGATCGGCAGGCCTCGGGCGCCCTCGCCGGCGCGCATAAACAACACCGCGCTGAGCAGCAACACCCCGAGCACTGGTGCCGCCACCAGCAAGGCCCCCGGCAACGGCAACCGCCGGCGCGGCTTGAGCCCTATCCCGAATAACAACAACAAGCCGCTGACCAGGCCACTGATCAGCGGTTCGCGATACTGGTACGCCGCTTCCTGAATAAAACCGCCGGAATACACCAGCGACACAAAACTGCTGTAAGTCAGGTAATCGGCGGTCACCCGCGTATAAACGTCAAAGAACACTGCCGATATAAACAGCGTTAAAGCGAATAGATGTCGAATGAGTGTCTGGCGGATAAACGCAGCCATGAATAATGCCGCCGTCAGCGCAATAAACATTGCACCGAACAACAGCACCGGGAAGCCAATACCTATGGCATTCAGGCGTTCCAGATAATAGTCATAACTCTTGAGTAGATAGAGAACTAACAGCAGTTCTTTGAAGTATCGAGTCATAGTATTTACGGTGCTCGTCAACGGGATCTGGCCAATAGATTGTCGGCCGTTTTTTGACACTAGCACCGAGCCATCAAATCGCAAGAAATGCCCGACTTTTCCCCAAAACGTCAAAAAAACGTTGACTCAAATCTGACACAGTCGAGGCGCTACAGCCCTTGTATTTCAAGCCTTCCGACCGTTTATCGTTTTCTTGCAAATGTGAAAAACCCGTCAAAACCGGGGCAAATCCAGCTACAGCAAGCACTTGATGGCCAATCGCCCCCAAAAATGGGGGTGTTATAGCAGAGCAACATGTCATTTTGCTGACATGGTTTGCCACGGCTGGGCTATACCCCTTTTGACAGTCTCATTTCAGTTCTCTCCACCGTCTTACGAGGCACGCCAATATGGACGTGAGCGTATTTGGTACGGGCTACGTTGGCCTGATACAAGCAGCGGCACTGGCCGATGTCGGACATCGCGTCTTGTGCGTCGATATTGATCCGAACAAGATCAAGCAGTTGCAACAAGCAGTTCCACCAATTAGTGAACCAGGACTTTCAAGTACGCTGGAAGAGAACATAAAGTCCGGCCGTTTGCTGTTTACCACTCAGGCCAGCGACGCGGTCGAACATGCCGATTTAATCTTTATCGCGGTCGGTACGCCGGCGGATGAGGACGGTTCCGCCGACCTTAGCCATGTGCTGAACGTGGCCCGGCAGATCGCCAGTTTCATGGAGGCTGATCGCACCCTGATCATCAAGTCCACCGTACCCGTGGGCACCGCAGACAAGGTCGCCGCCACCGCCAACGAAGAACTGCAGCGCCGGGGCAAAGGCGATCTGACGGTGCGGGTAGTGTCCAACCCCGAGTTTCTCAAGGAAGGCAGTGCCCTGGCCGATTGCATGCGCCCGGACCGGATCATCGTCGGCACCAACGACGACGAAGCCCGCGCCCAGTTGACCGAACTCTACGCGCCGTTTTGCCGCAACCATGAAAAGCTCATGTTCATGGACAACCGCAGTGCCGAGCTGACCAAGTACGCGGCCAACGCGATGCTCGCCACCCGCATCAGCTTCATGAACGAATTGGCCAACCTCACCGAACTGCTGGGGGCCGACATCGAAGCGGTGCGCAAGGGCATCGGCTCGGACCCGCGCATTGGTTATCACTTCATCTACCCCGGCTGCGGCTTCGGCGGTTCGTGCTTCCCCAAGGATCTGCGCGCCCTGCTGCACACCGCCGAACACAACGGCATGCCGCTGCGTCTGTTGCGCAGCGTCACCGACGTCAACGACACGCAGCGGCACATTCTGTTCAGCAAGTTGAAAGCGCAATTCCCCCAGGGCCTGGCCGGCAAATCCATCGCCATTTGGGGCCTGGCCTTCAAACCCAACACCGATGACATGCGTGAAGCGCCCAGCCGTTATCTGATGGATGCGCTGTGGGCCGAAGGTGCCAGCGTGCAGGCCTATGACCCGGAAGCGATGTCCGAATGCCGACGCATTTACGGCTACCGCAGCGACCTGCACCTGTGCGCCACCCGCGACGACACCCTGGAAGACGCTGACGCCTTGGTGATTTGCACCGAATGGAAAAATTTCCGCGTGGTGGATTTCGATCTGCTGGCGAGCAAGTTGCGCTCCAAAGTCATCGTGGACGGCCGCAACCTCTACAACCCGGAACACGTGGCGGCCGCCGGTTTGCACTACAGCGGCATCGGCCTTCGGCACATCGTCCCGCAGGTGCTGCGCCCATGAAAATTCTGGTGACGGGAGCGGCGGGATTCATTGGTGCCCATTGCGTGTTGCGGTTGATGCGCGACGGGCACCGGGTTTGCGGGCTGGACAACTTCAACGACTACTACGACCCACAGCTCAAGCACGATCGCGTGCGCTGGGTGCAGGAGCAAGTCGGCAGTTTCCACCTCGCCAGAATTGACCTGGCCGACGCCCCGGCCATCGAAGCCCTGTTTACCCGCGAGCAACCGGACGCGGTGATTCACCTCGCCGCCCAGGCCGGCGTGCGCTACTCGCTGGATAACCCGAAGGCGTATCTGGACAGCAACCTCAGCGGCTTCCTGAATATTCTCGAAAGCTGCCGGCACCACCCGGTGAAGCACTTGATCTACGCCTCGTCGAGTTCGGTGTACGGCGCCAACCAGCACACGCCCTACTCGACCCATGACGGCGTCAACCATCCGTTGTCGTTGTACGCGGCCACCAAAAAAGCCAATGAGCTGATGGCCCACAGCTACAGCCACTTGTTCGGCATTCCCAGCACCGGGCTGCGCTTCTTTACGGTCTATGGGCCATGGGGCCGGCCAGACATGTCGCCGATTCGCTTTGCCCACGCGATTGTCGAGGGCAGCCCGTTGAAGCTGTTCAACTACGGCCAGCACCAACGGGACTTCACCTACATCGACGACATCATCGAAAGCATTGCCCGGCTGGTGGATCGGCCACCCGGCATCTCGCCGAACTGGGACCGCGACCAACCGGACGCCTCCAGCAGCATGGCGCCGTGGCGGATCTACAACATCGGTGGCGAACACCCGGTGGAGCTCAAGGACTATCTGGCCCTGATGGAAAAACACCTGGGCCGCAAAGCCAATGTCGAGCTGTTGCCCCTGCAACCGGGTGATGTGCTCAACACCTGTGCCGATGTCCATGAGCTGGAAGACGACACCGGTTTTCACCCGCGTATCGAACTCGACGAGGGCCTTGGCCGGTTCATCGCCTGGTTCCGCGATTACTACCCACTGCACGCCCATGCGCCGCTCGCGGCTGAGCTACAGGGTTGAACTTCAGCGGAGGACTCTATGACTGGACATGAAAAAGGTGTGCCACTGCAAAACATGCGTCGCGACAAACGCCTGGACCCCGAGCACCGAATGCGCCTCGACACGGCGATTCATATGCAGGGCCGTGGCTGGTTGACCGGTCGCGACGGTGGCCGGCCCTGGACGCTGTCGCGCACCAACCGGGTCGTGGCCTGCTTTGGCGCACTGGTCATTCTGGTACTGATTTCGCCGCTGCTGCTGGGGCTGGCCCTGGCGATCAAGTTCAGCAGCCCGGGCCCGATCATGTTCGTGCAAAAACGCACCGGCTATCGCGGCCGCTCGTTCGGCATGTTCAAATTCCGCACCATGGTGGCCAACGCCGAGGAACTCAAAGAGTCCCTGCGCCACCTCAACAAACACGGTGCCGATGCCATCGATTTCAAGATCGACAAGGACCCGCGCATCACGCGCATCGGCAGTTTCCTGCGGCGCAGCAGCCTCGACGAGTTGCCCAACCTGATCAACGTCTTCACCGGCGACATGCGTCTGGTCGGTCCGCGGCCGACATCGTTCAGCGCCTACCGCTACAAAGACAATCACCTGGCTCGCCTGAGCATCTACCCCGGCATGACTGGCCTGTGGCAGATCTCCGGGCGCAGCAATATCGACTTCGACCAGCGCGTTGAGTTGGACCTCAGCTATATCGCCGAGCAAAGCCTTTTGCTTGATCTGAAGATCCTGTTGAAAACCCCCTTCAAAGTATTCAGCGGCCACGGAGCGAGTTAAATGGACGGTTCAACGACGAAAAGCCTGACCATCGCCAACCCGAGCGAGTCCAACCTGACCTCGACCGTGCTCGATCAAGATCTGCGGATTCTCTTCCTGACCGCCGCCAACCCTGGCGCCGGTACAACCACCAGTGCCTTGGCGCTGGCCAGCCAACTGGCGCAGATGAGCAGCGGCACGGTGCTGCTGGTCGATGCGAGTCAGTCGGCGACCAACCTCACGGCGCAGCTCAACTTGCAGAAAGAACGCGGTTTTCGTGACCTGCTGTTCAACGCCGAGAGCCCGCCGCTGCTGCAGGATTGCGTGGTGCAGGTTTCCAGCCTGCCGTTCGATGTGCTGCCCAACGGCCGGCACGTGCGTGGCAACGAGCACCTGACCGCCGAACGCCTGACCCCGCTGCTCGATCAGTTGGGCAGCCGCTACCGCTTTGTGGTGATCGATGGCGACGCGGTGTATTCGGCCGCCGACACCCTGGTCCTCAGTACGCAGGTGGACGGCGTGATCATGGTCGTGCGTGCGGAAGATACCCGTTGGGAAGTGGCCCAGGCCGCTGTCCAGCGCCTGACCCAGGCCGGGGCAAAACTGGTCGGCAGCGTGTTCAATCGCCGCAAGTACTACATGCCTAAATGGCTCTACAAAAACCTGTAAGCACCAGAAAAGGATGACGCCATGAACGCCAAAATGCTTGTCCTGCTGTTGCTGCCGCTTGCAGGTTGCTCCAGCAATACCGAAACCCAAAGTATGCCGGTGCAGATCCTCACGGCCTCGCCGGCCAATGCCCAGGCCACCGACATGCCCAAGGTCGAACAGACCTTGCGGCCCCAGGATGTGCTGGACGTGATCTTCCACATCAGCACCAGCGGCTCGGGCGCCTACCGCGTGCAGTCCGGTGACATGATCGGCCTGAACTTCACGGCCGCCAGCCAGCTCAACGGCAATCAACTGGTGCTGCCCGACGGCACCATCGAACTGCCGGGGGCCAATACCTCGGTGAAAATCGCCGGGTTGACCTCCGACGAAGCACGCACCGAGATCCAGCGTGTTTATCAGCGCAAACAACTGTTCCAGCCCAACCGCAACCAAATGACCGTGCAAATCATCAGCCCGTTGAGCGACGAATCAAACCTCAAGAGCGCGCTGAACCACCCGGCCACCGGCATGAGCCGGGAGATCACCGTGGGCACCGATGGTTATGCGAGCTTCCCGGAAATCGGCGCGGTGCCGCTGCAAGGCATGACCGTCAATCAACTGGAAACCTTCCTCAACAAACGCTACGCGCAATTGCCGGGGCGGATGACCGTCGACGTGCTGCTCAAGTCCACGGCGGGCAACGAAATCTACGTGCTGGGTGAAGTCGGCCAGCCGGGTTCCTACCCGATACGCCGGCCGGTCTCGGTGCTTGAAGCGCTGACCCTGGCCCGTGGCACCAACGTCAAGGCGCGACTCGATTCGGTGGTGATCATGCGCCGCAACGGCAACCAGGTTCAGGCCCAGCGCTACGACGTGGAAAAAGCCCTGGCCGGCGATGCGTCGCAGATCGCCTACCTGCAACCGGACGACATGCTCTACGTGCCCAAGACCAAACTGGCCAGCGCCGGTGAGCTGGCGCGGCAACTGGCAGACGTGGTGCTGTTCCAGGGCGTGGGCTTCAGCTTCGGCTACCGCGTCGACAACAAAGACAGCAATAACAACAACTGACTCTCAGGTGACCTGACATGAATCCAAAGGAAAACTACCTGCACGAGTTCTTCAGGATCTTCTTCGCCAACAAGCAGTTGGTGAAGCGTGTATTCCTGGTCTTTGCAGTCATTACCCTGGTCTTGCCGCTGGTACTCAAGCAGAGCTTCGACATCACCGCGCAGGTAATCGTCCAGTCCAAAAAACTCTCCCAGGGCGACGCCACCACTTCGCTGACCGTGGACAACGCCACCTTCATTCCGCCGTCCCTGGCGGACATGGAAACCGAGAGCAATATCCTCCGTTCGCCGGCGCTGATTCGCCAGACCATCAGCGAGCTGCGGGACAAGGGTGAGTACACACCCGCTCCCGGCCTGTTCACCAAACTGGTGTCGGAGCCGGTCAAACGCTGGGTGACCAACCCGCTGCGCGAATACGTGATCAACCCGGTGAAATCCGCCTTGGGCCTGGAGATCGATCCGGTGCGCGACACGGTCCTGGATGCGCTGACTCAGGAAGCCATCGACAAACTGAAGATCGAAACCCTGCCGGGCTCCAATGTGATCTCCATCATCTACAGTTTTGGCGATCCGAAGCAGGGCACACAATTTGTCGCCGCGCTGCTGCAAAACTACCTGGTCAGCCGTCAGGAACTGCAATCCATCGACTTGCCGCAAAGCTTCTATGAAACCAAGAAGCAGCAATACCAAGTGCGCCTCGATGGCCTGGAAGGCACTCGGCTGGCGTTGCTCGAAGGCGTTGGCTCGTCCGATCCCAAGGAAGAAATCACCTTCCGCCTCAACGCCATCAACACCGAGGAGCAAGCGCTCAACCTGTTCCAGGACCGTCGCCTGCAAAGCCAGCGCTGGCTCGACTATCTGAAAACCAGCCTGGCCGCCGCCAGCAACTCCAAACTCAACGACTACACCTTTCCCTTCACCTTCACCACCACCGTGGACAACGTCGCCTTCGAAGATCGCGAGATCAAGCAGATGGGTGAGCAACTGACCACCCAGGTCAGCCGCTACATGAACGATCTGGCGATCTTCCAGCCCGGCAGTGAACCGATGTTGCTGGCCCGCGAGCAAATCGGCCGCACCCGTCAGCAGTTCCTCAAAGTGGTGAGCAACCGGATTCAGGAGCGCACCAACGACCTGGCTGTTGTCAGCCAGGTAATCGACCAGAAAACCGCGCGCATCGCCGACTTCAAGAACCGCATCCACCAGTTGCAGGAAACCCAGAGCAAGCTGCGGCAGATGGACACCGAGATCAATGCCTTGCACGCCGCGTTCGGCACCTACGCCCAGCGCTTCGCCGAAAGCAGCACCGCCCGCTCGCTGGACAACGACCTGTCCAACGCCCGAGTGCTCAGCCCACCGTATGAGCCGACCGCCCCGGCGTTTCCCAAGCCGTTCCTGATCATTCCGTTCGGTTTGTTCACCGGTCTGTTGCTGGCGATTGCCCTGGTCTACGTGCGTGAGTTCTTCGATCACCGCTTCAAACACCCAGCGCAAATCACCCACGAACTGGGCCTGCCGGTGCTGTTGGTGATCAACGATCAGAACGTCGAACCGATCAACCCGCACAAGAGCTGGAGCGTGCCCAGTTTTGTCCATTGGGTGCGCAATTGAACGCGCCGCTCAACCCTTCCAGCGCCCTGCCGATCATTCATTTGCTCAGCAGCGGCGGCTTCTATGGGGCTGAGCGGATGCTGCTGGATCATTGCCTGGCGACGCCGGGGCAGCACCAGGTGCTGTTTCTCAATGCCCCGCCAGTTCTGATAGAACGGTTTCGCGAGGCGGGGGTGGATTGCCAGGGGTGTGCGGGGCTGGGGGCCTTGCTGGCACATTTGCGCCTGCGCCGGGCGGAACACCCGCTGATCAACACGCACAACTTCAAGGGCCTGCTGTTTGGCTGGATCGGCGCGACGCTGTTGCGTTTGCCACTGGTGATTACCCAACACGGCTTCACGCCGCGCAGTCGCAAGCAGAAGTTTTACACCTGGATCAGCCTGCAACTGTGCCGCACTGCCTCGGTCAACCGGGTGGTCTGCGTCGCCGAAAGCATTGCCACACTGTGCCGCCAGGCCAGTGTCCGGGCAGAGAAACTGCAAGTCATTCCCAACGGCTTGCCGGCCGCCAACGGCGTGTTGCTCCGCCGAGAGGACGGCCCGCGCTGGCTGGCCGGTTACGTCGGACGCTTGAGCAGTGAAAAAGGCCCGGACCTGTTTCTCGATGCGCTGATTCCGTTGTGTCAGCAACACCCGCTGCTGGACGCCGTGATGCTCGGCGACGGCCCGGAACGGGAAACCCTGCTGGCACGGATCAACGCCGCCGGTTTGCAGGAGCGCATCACCCTGCCCGGCTACCAGACCGACATGGGCCAGTGGTGGCGCCGCCTCGATGCGCTGGTGATCAGCTCGCGCACCGAAGGCACGCCGATGATTTTGCTCGAAGCGATGCAGGCCGGGGTGCCGGTGGTGGCGTTCAGCGTCGGCGGGATTCCCGATGTGCTGCAAGAACGGCACAACGGTTTGCTCGCCGCGCCGACCGACAGCGCCGCCCTGGCCCGGCAGATCGGCACCTTGCTGACCGAACCGGCCCTGGCCCGGGAACTGTGCGACAACGCAAAACGTACGCAACTGGATCGCTACGACCTCAAGGCCTTGGCCGAACGCTGGTCGCAGCTCTATATCCGTACTGCACGGGAGGCACGCGCGTGATCTTTCCGCTCTCGATCATCAGTCTGCTCGGCCTGGTCTGCCTCGGTTTGCTGGCCAGCCCTTATCCATTTCTGGCTCCGGGCGCGGTGCTCGGCCTGGTGGGTGTGGCGGTACTCTATCGCAAGCCCACGTGGGGTCTGCTCGGCATTGCCGCGCTGATGCCATTTGAAGGTCTGTTCAAGGACAGCGCATTGTCCGGCTCCAAGTTTTTCGGCCTGTCACTGGCACTGATCCTGATGCTGCAACTGGCCATTCATCAGCTTCCGTCCGAACGGCTGCGCAGTAACCTCTGGCGCTACCTGGTCTGGTTCATGCTGTTGTACCTGCTGAGCCTGCTCAATACCGATGACATGGGCATGTCGCTGGGGCATCTGCGGGAAATGAGCGTCGGCCTGATTCTGTTTGTGATCACGCTGCTGATCGGCCGCGACTTGAATCTGGAGCTGTTCGCCAAACTGGTGACGCTCAGTGTCACGATGACCTGCGTATTGGCGATGCTCTCCAGCAAGTATCAGGATCAGGGCCGCGCCGCCGGCCTGCTGGAGGACCCGAACGCCTTTGCCATGCTGATTGCCTTCGCCGTGCCGATGGCCCTGTTGCTGGTGATCCGCAGCCCGAACCTGCTGCACCGGTTGTTCTGGGGCGGTTGCTGTCTGTTGCTGTTGGGCGGCATGACCAAGACCGAATCCCGCTCCGGGCTGGTGGTGCTGTTCCTCAGTCTGGTGATTGGCGCCTGGCACTACCGCGTCGAACTTAAACGCATCCGTCCGCGACATCTGGGGTTTGCCATGCTCGGCATGGCGATCGTGATTCCGCTGGGCATTTACGCGATGCCGCCCGGTTACGTCGCGCGCATCCAGACGTTGAGTATCTTGAGCGCCGGCGCCAAGAGCCAGGACGAATCCCTCGGTCGCCGTGCGTCGTACATCGTGGTCGGCAGCCAGATGATCCGCGAAAACCCATTGCTGGGGACCGGTCCCGGGACCTTCCCGATGCATTACGCCACCACCGGTTATGCCAAGGTGTTTTCGGCCAACCGCAAGGTCGGCGACCTGTTCCGCCGTGCCCACAACACGTATCTGGAAATCTTCAGCGAGCTGGGGATTCCTGCCGGCTTGTTGTTTGTCGGCATGCTCGCCCTCGGCTTGTACAACATGGTGCGTGCCCGTCGCGCCTGGATGCAGCGAAACAACCGCGAGCAGGCCGATTTGCTGACGCACCTGAGCATCAGTTTTCTATCGTTGACGCTGTTTTTGATGTTCCTCAGCGCACCGAACCAGAAATACGTATGGATCATGCTTGCCCTGTCCAGCGTCCTGCGGCTGAAGGCTGAAGAAGCGCCAATGCGGGAGGCCAAGGCATGAGTCGAATCAGCATTGTCATCCCGATGTTCAACGAGGCCCGGCACATCGGCCGCACGTTACTGGCCGCGCAAAAAGCCGCGGATGCGGCGGACCTGGAGTGTGAGCTGATTGTGGTCGATAACGGCTCCGACGATCAGGGCCCACACATTGCCCGGCAATTCGGCGCGCAGGTGCTGGTGCTTCCCGGCTTGCTGATCGGCGCGTTGCGCAATCGCGGTGCGGCCATCGCCACCGGGGAATGGCTGGCCTTTATCGATGCCGACATCGAGATGCCCGAGGATTGGTTGACCTTGCTGTTTGAGCTGGAGCCCGATGCCCAGGCCGATGTGTTCGGCCTGGACCTGCACACCCCGGCCCAGGCGCCGTGGTACGCCGAGGCCTGGCAACGCCGCACGTTGCGCCCGACCAGCCAGACCCTGCACCCGGTGCAATGGCTGCCCACTGCCAACCTGCTACTGCGGCGCAGTTGGTTCGAGCAAGTCGGCGGCTTCGACGAAACCCTGCGCACCGGCGAAGACAAAGACCTGACCATGCGCCTGAAGGCCGCTGGCGCACATTTGCTGGCGGTCAATCAAAGCGTGGCCCTGCATTGGGGTTACGAGGCCAGTTGGCGTGAGTGGATGGGCAAGGAAATGTGGCGCCAGGGCAGTCATCTGCAATTGCTCCGCACTCATGGATTCAGCCTGCGCCTGCTGCGCTTTCCGCTGCTGTCGCTGCTGGTGTGGCTACTGGACTTCATGGCGATCTCCGCCCTGTTCAACGGCTTCCCGCACCACGCAGCGATCATGGTGCTGATCACGTCGGTGCCAGGGCTGGTCCTGAGCCTGCGCCAAAGCGTGAAAAACCGCGATATCCGCCTGACGCTGCAACTCTGGGGCCTGCATTGGGTGCGCCTGCACCTGGCCGGCGCCGCGTTCATTCTCAATCTTTGTCATTGGAATGCCAGGAGGCCCGCCCGTGGCTGAATTCATGTTCTGGTTGTGCCTGTTGCTGCCGGTGTACGCCTACCTGGGTTACCCGCTGCTGCTGACGATCGCCGGACCGTTTTTTCCTCGACACCGGCCGGCGCCCTTGCCTGCGCAACGGGTCAGCGTGGTGGTTGCCGCGCACAACGAGCAACGCAATATCGAGAACAAACTGCGCAATCTGCTGGCTCAGGACTATCACGCCGCCCACTTGCAGATCATCGTCGCCAGCGATGGCTCCACCGATCAGACCGTGGCGCTGGCGCGCAGCTTCGACGACCCGCGCATCGAGGTGCTCGACCTGCCGCGCCAAGGCAAGAACAGTGTGCTCAACGCCGCTGTCAGCCACTGCACCGGCGATATTCTGGTGTTTACCGATGCCGATGTTCACTGGATCGACGGTACCTTGCAGCGGCTGCTGGCGCCGTTTGCCGACCCTGAGGTCGGTGGCACCGTCGGCAACATGAACATTCCCGTCCCAGGCTCAGGCCTGAGCCTGGGCGAAAGCCTGTACCGCCGCTACGAAGCCTGGCTACGCCGGGTGGAAAGCCGCGCCGGTTGCACGGTCTCGGCCGACGGCGCCCTGCAGGCGTTGCGCCGCGAGCTGTACCAACCGATCCCGGCCCTGGTCAACGACGATTTCTTTATCAACACCTGCGCGCCCGTCGCGGGCAAGCGCGTCGTCTATGTCGACGACGCCAAGGTGCTCGATCAAGGCGTGGACGAGGCCGACCGCCAGTTCAGCCGCCGCCAGCGCGTCACCGTCGGTGGCCTGATCAGCCTGGCGGCCCGGCGTGAGCTGCTCAACCCGCTACACCATGGCCTGTACGCCATCGCGTTGATCAGCCACAAACTGATCCGTCGGCTGGCGCCGGTACTGTTGCTCCCGTTGCTAGTGGCCAACCTCTGGCTGCTCGATGTGCATGGCTTCTACCGCCTGACCCTGACCGCCCAGTTGCTTGGCTACACCATCGCCGTGGCCGGCCTGCTGGATGTGCATCACCGTTTGCCCAAGCCGTTTCGCCTCGCCGCATTCGTGCTGGTGACCCTGGCCGGCATGAGCGTCGGCCTGTGGCAGTTCTTGCGCGGGCACAGCTACAACCAATGGAACCCCGATCAGACTCGATGAGTGCCTGACATGCCGATCAAGACCAGTATCAAACGTGCCAGCGGCTGGTTGTACCTGCACTCCCCACTGGGGCGCCGCCAGTTGCGTGGCGGCGGGGTAATCCTGATGTTGCACCGGGTGCTGGCCAACGATCGCGCCGCCGACCTGCCCCATCGCAATGAACTGTGCGTCGGGCCCAAAGCCTTCGAGCACTTGCTGGTCTGGCTGAAAAAACATTTCGACTGCGTGCCGCTGATGGACATCCTGCACCCCGGCAGCCAACGTTCGGAACGGCCCAAAGTGACCCTGACCTTTGATGATGGCTGGCGCGACAACGCGATAAATGCCTACCCGTTGCTAAAAAAATATCAGGTGCCGGCGAGCATTTTTCTCTCCACGGACTTCATCAGCAGTCGCCAGCGCTTCTGGTGGGAAAGCCTGGGCGAAACTCTGTGGGGCAGCCATGGCGAACAGCCGCGCATGCACCTGATTGAATGCCTGCACCAGGTTGGCCGACCGCTGCCGGTGCTGATGGATGACGTGGACGTGGAGCGCCGCAGCCTGAGCTTGCTGCATTACCTGCAAAGCCTGAAAACCCTGGCACCGCAAGACTTGAGCCGACTCACCGACGAATGCCCCGAAGAGTCACTGCCCCAAGCCCTGGACTGGCAGCAAGTGCGCGCCCTGGAAGCGTCCGGCCTGATCCGGTTCGGCCCCCATGGCGCCAGTCACGCGATTCTGACCGGCCTCGACGATCAGCGTTTGCACGAAGAACTGAGCCGCAGCCGCGATGCACTGTTGAACGGCTGCAACCGACCGCTGCCGGTCTACTGCTACCCCAACGGCGATAACGATGCGCGGGTACGGCAACAAGTGGCCGAGCACGACTTCCCGTTCGCCCTCGGCACCGGCACCGGGATCTATCGCGGCGCCGGCGAGCCCCTGGCCCTGCCCCGTTTCGGGGTCAGCCAACGCACCGCGCGCAATCCGGAGTTGCTGTCCTGGCGCATCTATCGCGGGGCCCGGCCATGAGCCGCAACCACTACCTCAAGCACCTGGCCCTGAGCATGGGCACCAAACTGGCGATGATCGGTTTGCGTTTGCTGCGCAACGTGTTGCTGGCACGGATTCTCGGCCCGAGTGAGCGCGGTTTGTTTGCGCTGCTGAGCACCCTGCCCGACCTGATCAGCGCCGCCACCAGCGGTGGATTGAATTCGGCGGTAGGTTATCAGGCGGCCAAGCAACGGCCGATGGGCTTGCTGCTGAGTCAGGTCTTGGTGTTCGGCTGTTTGCTCGCGCTGCTGCTGACCTTGGTGGTAGTGGCGTTGACCCGGGAATTGGGCAGCGACCTGGACATCACCACCCAACTCGGTTTGCTGGCCTGGCTGTTGCTGCTGGCGGTGCCGCTGACGGTGCTCAAAAGCGGTTTGCTGACCTTGCACAACGCCTCCGGCGGCATCGTCGCGTTCAATGCCTTGCGGCTGGTGGAATCCCTGGCGCCGCTGCTGTTGTTCCTGGCGCTGTTCTGGATGTGGAAAACCGCCGCCCTCGAAGCGGCGCTGATCAGTTGGCTGGCGGGCATCAGCCTGGTGGTGTTGGCGGGTTGGGTCTGGCTCAAGCGCAATCAGCCGCTGACCCTGCAATGGGATCGCGCCAGCCAAAATGAACTGCTGCGCTACAGCGCCCGCAGCCATCCCGACTTGCTGTTCCAGCAAGTGATCCTGCGTTCCGATTACCTGTTTATCGGCGCCCTGCTCGGCAGCGCCGCCCTGGGGCATTACGCCATGGCCAGCGCCGCCGCCGAGTTGCTGCTGATCGTCCCGGAAGCCGTCACCACGCCGCTGATGAAACGTCTGCTGCAACAGGAAGAAGGCATCGACAAAGTCACCCCGCTGGCCCTGCGCCTGACCGCCACGGTGATGCTCGGCGCGTGCCTGACCATGGCGGTGATTGGCGAATGGCTGATCGTCACGCTGTTCGGCGCCGCCTATCAACCGGCCTACCCCGCCTTGTTGGCGCTGCTGCCGGGACTGTTCGGTCTGTGCTATGCCAGCATCCTGCGCCTGGACCTGCTGGGCAAGAACCGTCCTGGCACCATCTCGCTGCTGATGGGGATGAGTGCCGTGCTCAATCTGGCGCTGAACGTATTGTTGATCCCGACTTATGGCATCGTCGGCGCGGCGGCAGCGTCGTCCATCGCCTACCTGGCGGTGACCGTTGCGCTGCTGGTGGTGTATTGCCGGTTGAGCGGCGTGCCGGTCTGGCAAACATTGATCATCCTGCCCAGCGACATCGCGCCGATGCTGCTGATGTTGCAACGGAAGTCGGCATGAAACGCCTGGCGCCGCTTTTTGGGATCGGCCTGGGGTTGGGCCTGGCGCTCGACGTTCAAGCGGCGTCCATGCGTTGGGCCGACATTCGCGACGGCAGTCTGTATCTGCAAGCGGATCGTCCCGACACCGTGACGGTGCGCTGGGTGCCGGCGTGGCAAGCGGATGCCAATGAAGAACACCTTTACCTCGTCGATGGCCAAGGCAAGCTGTCGGGCGAACGCCTGATTGCCCCCAGTGAAGCCAGTGGCTCCCAGAGCTGGCCCTTGACGCCGGGCGCCGCCAGTTATCGACTGGAAATTCCGGGCTACAGCTTCCGCCGCTACAAGGTCGAGCACGACGAAAACACCGTGGCCCTGTTCGCCCCGGCCAAGGTGCATTTCAGCGCCGAAACCCGGGATGGCGACGAGTTGTATTTCAAAGTGGCACCGGGGGAACACGCGGTGCTGGCCGGCAAGTTCCACGGCGGCGTCGGGACCCTGCAAGCCACGCGCCTGGTCGACAGCCAGCAACGGGTGCTGGCGCTTAAACCGTATCCGGCCTATTGGCAGTTCGATCAGGTCGAACTGCCGGTCAGCAGCAACGAACAAGTCTGGCGCCTGCGCCTGCGCGGCGGCGGCAAAGTTGCGTTCTGGCTCGACGGCACCGCCAACCTGTTTGCGCAGACGCCGCAGCAACTCAAGCCACTGCGCGAGGATGACGGCCAGACCCGCCTGACCCTGCACAACGAAGTGCTGGGCCCGACCCCGAACCTGGGCGTCGCCCTGCCCTATGTGCTGCCGCCGCCGTCAAGTTTCGCGGTGCTCGACGCGCTCGGGCCGCGGGCCGCCAGTTACTACAGCTTCGTCGACATCACGGCGAAAAGGCCGCACTACGAAGACGCTTTCCGTCAGCTGTATCAAGACCGTTTCGGCATCACCCAGGACATCACCTTGCTGGCCGGCAGCCAACGCATCCATGATTTGCGCGCCGACACCATGAGCAACAGCGGCCTCGAGGCCTGGCTCGCCGGCACCCGCGCCCTCGGTGGCAAAGGAACTCACTACATCGGTTTCGCCGACGAACCGAATCTCAACTACCCCGACTACGCCCATTACCAAAGCCTCTTCAACAGCATGGCCCGGCAAGTGCGCAGCAACCCGGCCAATGCCAAGGCTGGCGTGCGCATCGCCATGCCGGCCAGTTCGCGGCTGGTCAACGGCCCGTTCGCCGACAACGCGGCGGACAAGCGTGGCATCGATTGGGCCCGGCGTCTGCTGGCGGAATCCGGCGATCAGATCGACGCGTTGGCGTGGCACGAATGGATGATCCGCGACCTGCTGGCCACCCGGGTCTACCGCGACAGCGTGCGCCGCGCCGCCGACCTCGTCGGGCTGGACGCCAACGGCCGGCCACGCAAGGCGTTGTTGCTGGACCAAACCAATATGTCCAGCGGCTCAAGCCTGAGCCCCTACGATCAGGAAACCCATTTCGCCTCGCTGTGGTGGGCCTCGGTGGCGATCAACTCGGCCCAGGACGGTTTACTGGAGATGCTCAACTGGTTCCAGGCCGACGACGAAAAACCGAACTACCCCAAGGGCATGTTCAAGGTCCTGGATGACGATCATTTCGAGTTGAAACCGGTGGGCCTGGCCCAGCAGTTCATCCAGCAGCATTGGCTGCACGATGTGATGCGCCTGGAGAACGACGCCTTCGAAGTCGACGTGCTGGCCATGGCCACCGACTCGCAACGCAGCCTGCTGGGGGTCAACAAAGGCAGGCGTTTGCAACGGGTAGACCTGGCCGGGGCGAGTTGTCCGCTGGCCAAGGGTGCATTGCGCTACTTCGGTGCCGACAACCGCAGCCGCGACGCACCGTTCAACTGCAAGGACGGTCGCGTCAGCTTCGATTTGCCAGGGGAAACCCTGTTCGCCCTGAGCTGGATCGCGTCATGAACCCTATTCCGATCAGTCAAGAGAAGGTGCGGCGAACACCAAATCTGTGGTGAGGGGGCTTGCCACAGGTTGTGTTCACCAAACTGAAGTTCAGGAGTCAAGAACATGAGTGTTTTGCAGAAACTGCGCGATCACATCAAACAAAAAGGCCTGCGCGCCACCCTCGGCAAAGTGTGGAAGCACTACGTGTATGCCCACGAAGAACTGATATGGATGGAGCGCGACCTGGTCAGCCCGGTGCCGCCACACAAACTGCGGCCCTATGAGCCACTGCGCCTGGAAACCATCACCGCACAGAACGCCGTGGCCTTCAGCAAACACTTCGGTGATCGCGTGGGCACCATGGCCGAACTGGCGAACGAAGGGCACACCGGGCACATGTACCTGAATGAAGACGGCGATGCCGTGGCGTTTATCTGGGGCAGCAAACGCGACTACCACGACCGGCACTATTACGGCTGCTGGTTCCCGGTGAAACCCGGCGAGTTTTTCGAGTTCGGCGGTGAACAGATCCGCGCCTACTGGGGCACCACGCTGTCGGTGGACTTTCAACTGAACCTGTGGAAAGCCATGGCGGATCAGGGCTGCAACAAAGTGGTGGATGTCTGCGAGTTCCACAATATCGCGGCGCTCAAGTTGCACATTCGCATGGGCTACAAGGAGCAAGGACGGATCATGAACGTCTATCACCTGTTTGGCCGCTGGCGCATCTACCGTGAAACCCGTTACAGCGGCTCGCGCCTGGAGGCCTTGCGCAAACCGACACCGGCCCCTGTTGCCGCTTCGGTGACCTGACGTTATGGCGACGCGATTCGAATGGCGCACTTCACTGTGCGCCCCGGACTTTCCGGCAGCGGCTTATGAAGCTCTGCGCCTGCGAGTGACGGACCACACGCCGTTCAATGCCCTGGCCTGGTTGTGCGCGGCGGAACAGGCGCTCAAGGACGGGGAACGCCTGCACGTGCTGCTCGGCTGGCAGGCTGATGAGCTGAAGCTGTGCCTGCCGCTGGTGACGTCGCGCGAACGCTTCGGCGGGTTGCCGTTCCGGGTGTTGCACCACCTCGGCTATCCGCTGACCGATCGCCTGGCGCTGCTCGCCTGCCTGGATGCCGAGAGCATTCGCAAGGCGCTGATTGTGATCCGTCGTCGCGTGCCCCACGCCTTGCTGCAACTCAACGAGCTGTCCGAACCCACCGGTGAAGAAAGTGCCCTGACGGTGTGGATGGCTCACAGCTCCACCGGTGAACGGCGCCTGAGTTGCAAGGTGCCGGTACACCTGATCAGCGATGCGGATCGCCAGGAAGTCTCGGGCGATCCGCGCTACAAACTGCGCCGCGCGCGCAAACGCATCGCCGCCTGTGGCGCCGAGGTTCGCCGCATCACTCCGGACGCCACGACCATGGGCCCGTTGTTGCAGGCCATCAGCGAAGTCGAAGCGGTGAGCTGGAAAGGCGACGAAGGCGTCGGCATCTTCTCCGACGAACGCCATCGACAATGGATGGACCGCGCCTTCACCGCCCTCGCCGCCCGTGGCCTGGTGCGCGTGGTGGTGCTGGAACTGGACGGGCGCTGCATCAGCTATCGCCTCGGCTTGCTGGAACAGGGTCGGCTGTATGACTACAACCTGGCGTTCCTGCCGCAATACGCCGACCTGGGCAGCGGCCGGGTGTTGCTCGAAGAGTGGATTCGCTGGGGCCTGGACGACAACTGGCGCTGGATCGATGCCTCGCGGGTCAGCCTGGAAAACTCCAGCCATCAACTGCACGAACGCATGACCGGGCAACTGGAGCACTGGCGCTGGAGTTTCTATTCCTGGCGTCCCAGTGGCCTGGTGTTGGGCTTGGCATTGCGCGTCTGGCAGCGGCTCAAACCGGTGTTGCAACAGCGGCGGGCAAAACGTGCGGCGGCGGTGGTCACCGTCACCACGCCTGCGGTCACGGCACCTGCGGCCATCGAAACAACCATGGAGGGCGAACATGCCTCACCAAGTCATAGTCAACGCTGACGACTTCGGCCTCAGCCCCTGCGAAAACGCGGTGATTCTCGGGGCGTTCCAGGCCGGGCTCATCAGCTCCGCCACCGCCATGGCCAACATGCCGGCGTTTGATGCGGCGTGTGTGATGGCCCAGCACCCGTTGCTCAAGGGCCGGATCGGCCTGCATTTCAACCTCACCTACGGTCGGCCGTTGAGCCAGGGCATTCTCGGGCGCCCGACGTTCTGCGACCCCCAGGGCGAATTCGACCTCAACCTGCCCCGCCACAGCTTCTGGCTCAATCGTCTGGATCGCGAAGCGGTGATGGATGAGCTCGAAGCCCAATGGCAACGCTGCCTGAACAACGGCATGCGGCCCAGCCATATCGACTCGCACCAGCACGTGCACAACATCTGGCCCATCGGCGAGATCGTCGCGCGGTTCGCCGCCCGTCAAGGGGTGGCCGTGCGCCTGGCGCGCAACCTGGGGCAAAACCTGAGCCTGCCCAAACGTGTGTTCAAGGGTTTGCTCAATCGGCGTTTGCAAACGCTGGCCGGGGCGACGGCGGACTATGTGTGCACACCCGTGGACCTGCGAAACGCCCCCGCGCCGACCGACGGTTTGCTGGAAATCGTCGCCCATCCCAACCAGCTCGGCGCGGATTTCGGCGACGCCTATCTGAACCCCGGCGAGTCACTGACGCAGGTGCTAGAGCAGCGCCTTGCCGGTGTGGAGCGGGTGTCTTACGCGGTACTGAGCAGGGATTTGCCGACCGGTGCAGCGGCACTCGAATGAGTTACACACATTGCAACACATTCAAAGCTGGCGCTTTGACATGAACTTGCAACCTTGATCTATACCCATCAAAAGCGTCACCCACCACACCCTGGCTTTCGCCATGGAGGGCTTCATGAGCGTTATCGAAAAGCTGCGCGAACGCATCCGACAAAAAGGCTTGGGCAACACGTTCCGGGCTTTCTGGAAGCGCTATGTGTTCTTCCACTGGGAGCTGCTGTGGATGGAGCGCGACCTGGTCAGCCCGGTACCGCCGCACAAGTTGCGGCCCTATTGCGGCTTGCGCCAGGTGACCATCACCGCGGACAACGCCAAGGCCTTTGCCAAGCACTTCGGCGACCGCGTCGAAACCATGGCCGAGCTCGCCACCGAGGGCCACACCGGGCACATGTACCTGGACGATGAAGGCCACGCGGTGGGGTTCATCTGGGGCAGCACCCGGGATTACCACGACCGTCACTATTACGGCTGCTGGTTCCCGGTCAAACCGGGTGAGTTTTTCGAGTTCGGCGGTGAAATGACCCGCGCCTATTTCGGCACCAGTCTGTCGGTTGATGTGCAAGTCGCCCTCTGGGAAGCCATGGCCGCCCAGGGCTGCAATAAAGTGGTGGATGTCTGCGAAACCCACAACATCCCGGCCCTGAAGCTGCACATCCGCATGGGCTACCACGAACAAGGCCGCGTGACCCACGTCTACGGTCTGCTCGGCGGCCGCTGGCGCTTCTACCGCGAAACCCGCTACCAAGGCTCACGCCTGGACCCCTTGCGCAAACCGACCCGGCCAGTCACGGCCGCAGCGACGGCGGAGGCCTGACCCCCCGGATGCACCAACCACCGTAGGAGCTGCCGCAGGCTGCGATCTTTTGATCCTGATTTTGATTTTGCGATCGACTCGACGACGCCAAAAGATCGCAGCCTTCGGCAGCTCCTACAGGGGGACTCGGTGTATGGCGGTCAGCCTGATCGCGAAGGGGTCAGTCAAAACAGCACAGATTCACGTGCGGGAACTCAGCGCTTCACCTCCACCCACGTAAAGCACAACGGCAACTGCGCCACCTGGTTTTC
>Ga0302169_10000174_pt1 | contig 21211 bp, 18 predicted proteins | sample I_Fen_N1_3_FD_193493 | JGI IMG/M metagenome (GOLD analysis project Ga0302169, IMG submission 193493) | Peat permafrost microbial communities from Stordalen Mire near Abisko, Sweden - I_Fen_N1_3 | ecosystem: Environmental > Terrestrial > Soil > Wetlands > Permafrost | place: Sweden: Abisko...
CAGGCCAGACGCGTAACTGGGAGCCGATCGGCACCGTGCTGCTGAACCCGGATCGAGAGCAACAGATCAAGAAAATAGCGGCATAGTTAGACGGTTGACGCGACAACTACCTTGAAAAACGCCGCTATCACGCCCAATGACGCCTTTTTCGTGCGTTACCACCTGGCCAATTTCCCTACCTGCATTGATCCGGACACCTACCGTCTGACGATCAAGGGTTCGGTCAACACGCCGCTGTCACTGTCCCTGTCGGAGCTGAAAGCCCTCGCCGAGCCGGTAGAAGTGGTGGCTGTCAATCAGTGTTCGGGCAACAGCCGTGGCTTCTCGATGCCGCGCGTATTCGGCGCTCAATTGGGCAATGGTTCTATGGGCAATGCCCGCTGGGTGGGCGTCTCGCTCAAGGCAGTATTGGAAAAGGCCGGGGTGAAAGTCGATGCCAGGCAAGTGACCTTCCGTGGGCTCGATAAGCCCGTGCTGCCAAGCACGCCGGAGTTCATCAAGGCCCTGGACATCAGCCATGCCATGGACGGTGAGCCGATGATCGCCTGGTCGATGAACGGCACTGATCTGCCATTCCTCAACGGTTACCCGATACGTCTGGTGGTGCCGGGGTATTTCGGCACGTACTGGGTCAAGCACCTGAGCGAGATCGAGGTCGTCGACCACACCTACGACGGTTTTTTCATGGCTAAAGGTTACCGGGTGCCGGACAACGATTGTTTCTGCATCGCCCCCGGCACCACGGCGGCGCAAACCCGGCCGATTTCCAAACTGCCGGTGCGCAGCTTCATCACCAGCGTTAAACAGGGCGATGTATTGCCGCTGAAAAAAAGCGTGGTGCTCAAGGGCATCGCGTTCGACGGCGGCGCAGGCGTCAACAAGGTGGAAATTTCCATCGACGGCGGGAAGAACTGGCGCGAAGCCAAGCTGGGTCAGGACCTTGGCCGTTTCTCCTTCCGGGAATGGACCTTGCCGATCACTTTTACCAGCAAGGGCGCCACTCAATTAATGGTGCGAGCCAGTAACAGTGCGGGCGAGACGCAGCCGCTGCAAGCCGACTGGAACCCTGCCGGCTACCGCCGCCACGTCGTAGAAACCAGCCACGTGACTGTCGCCTGAGGGGCTCGCATGAAACTCATGAAACGCATGACCACTTTGCTGTGCGCGGCTCAGGTTGGTTGGATTGGCCTGGCTGGCGCCGCGCCACTCTCGATCACGCTGCCGCCGGAAACGGCGGTATTCAAACCCAGTGCGCTGCCGGGCTATCAACTGGCCCAGCAGAAATGCTCCACCTGCCATTCTGCCGATTACATCAACTTCCAGCCTCCAGGCATGAGTCTGGCGCAGTGGACGGGTGAAGCGGGCAAGATGCAGCACGTGTACGGGGCGCCGATCAGCGATCAGGATGTGAGCATTATCGGCGCTTACCTGGCGGTAACCTACGGCAGTGCTCATGCGAACGATGCCGAGGTGCAGGCAGCCTCGAACTCGTCGGCGGGTCAACCTCCGGTGGCGCCTGTCGCCAAAGTCGATGCCATGGCATTGCTGCAGGGCAACTCCTGTCTTTCTTGCCATGCCATCGATCACAAGATCGTAGGCCCGGCCTATCACGAGGTGGCGGCCAAGTACGCCAATGATCCACAGGCTCTGGCCAAGGTGACGTCGAGCATTCAGCACGGCGGTACCGGCAAATGGGGAGAAATTCCGATGCCGCCATTCGCGCAGCTAAGCCCGGATGATCTGCACACCCTGAGCACGTTCATCTTGCAGCAGTAAATTTCCTTTCCACCAACGCGCGTTACCTGCCATTGGTGATTGCTCTGGGAATGTCTTCCAGGGCGATCACCCGATCCACACCACCCAATTTGATCGCCTCTTTCGGCATGCCAAACACCACGCAGCTGGCTTCATCCTGAGCGTAGGTGCGTGCCCCTGTTTCATGTAATTCCTTCAAGCCACGGGCACCGTCATCGCCCATGCCGGTCATGATGATGCCGGTGGCATTTTTCCCGGCGAATTTGGCCACCGAACGAAACAGCACGTCCACGGACGGGCGATGGCGGTTGACCAGTGGGCCATCGACGACCTCGACGTGGTAGTAGGCGCCGCTGCGCTTGAGCAGCATGTGCTTGCCGCCGGGGGCGATCAGGGCCAGGCCGGGAATCACCCGGTCATTGTTCTTCGCTTCGCGCACTTCTATTTGCGACAGCGTGTTCAAGCGCGCAGCAAACGAGGCGGTAAACTTTTCCGGCATGTGCTGCACGATGACGATGCCCGGGGAAACCCGTGGCAGCGCGGTCAGCACCCGTTCCAGTGCCTGGGTGCCACCGGTGGAGGTGCCGATGGCGATAATCCGCTCTGTGGTTTGCGCCATGGCCTGGCCGCTGGAGGGCGGCAGAATGGCGTCGGCATTCAATTTGGCGCCCACCGGCGTATGCGCTGAGGCGTTCCTGACCAGTTGCTTGACGTTGGCCTGCGCGGCGGCCCTGACCGCCGCCACCAGCTCGGCGGAGGATTGTTCGAGGAAGCCTTTGAGGCCGACCTTGGGCTTGGTAATGATTTCCACCGCCCCGGCGGCAAGGGCCTGGAGCGTGGTCTCCGCGCCTTTTTCCGTGAGCGAAGAACAGATCACTACCGGAGTGGGGCGCTCGGCCATGATTTTCTTCAGGAACGTGATGCCGTCCATGCGCGGCATTTCTACGTCCAGCACAATCACGTCAGGCCACTCTTTGGCCATTTTGTCCATGGCGAACAGCGGGTCAGAGGCGGCGCCAATCACCTGGATATCCGGCTCGCGCTCCAGCAACGCCAGCACCACCTGGCGTACCACGGCAGAGTCGTCGACCAGCAGAACCTTTATTTTTTTCATAGGCGCTTTCAGCTCTCGTTCAAGTCTTGATGGCGGACCCAGACATGGCCGCTGCTGATATCGAAGATCACGTCACGGTGCCCGTTGCGCCCTAAATCCTCGGCGCTCAGGCGCAAATGGTGGCGCGTGACCAACAGCCGCGCGGCGTTGATATTGCTCTGGGCGACGCTGGTTTCCTCGCCGTAGCCGGGGAACATGGTGCCGCCGCCGAACAGCTTGACCTGGTAGTCCTCGGGCCGCGTGTGGTGGTGGGCCACCTCCAGCAGAAAAAGCGCCATGGCTTCGTCGGCATATTTGCCGTCGAGTGGTCCGTGGTGTTTCTGTCGGTTCGGCAGCATGTAATGACACATGCCACCAATCATGCGCGCCGGGTGCCATAGGGTGATGGCGACGCAGGACCCCAGCAGGGTGCGGATACGTGTCGCAGCATCGCCAAAATAGAACTCGCCGGGCTGCAGGAAAATTTCATTGCCGCCGAGGGGCCTGTTCATGGCTTGCGGTAAATCGAGGGGGAGATCAGTTTCAAGGCATCGGTGATACCGTTCAGGCTTTCCGAATGACTGACGATGAAATAGCCGCCGGACTTGAGCAGCGGCAGCATGCGCGCGACCACCTTGCGCTTGGTTTCCTGATCGAAATAGATCATCACGTTGCGCAGGAAGATCACCTCGAACTCGCCGATCTTGGGCAATGTTTCGTTGAGATTGATCGGCATGAAGTGCACCCGGCTACGCAGGCTGCGCTCGATCAGGAACGTGCCTTCCTGGCTGCCGGTGCCCTTCAGGCAATGTTTGGCCAACAAGGGCTGCGCAATGTGGCTGGTGCGCTCGATCGGGTAGTGCCCCGTGCGGGCCTTGGCCAACACCTGACTGCTGATGTCGGAACCGATGATTTCCCAAGGCGTGCTGCCCAGACCATCGGCCAGGGTCATGGCCAGGCTGTAGGGTTCCTCGCCGGAAGAGCTGGCGGCGCTCCACAGACGGAAGGTTTTGCCCGGAGCGGCCTTGGGTAAAACCTGCTGGCGCAGGAAGTCGAAATGCTTGGGTTCGCGAAAGAAATAGGTTTCGTTGGTGGTGAGCAAGTCCAAAGCTATCTGCAATTCCGCAGTGGCCCCATGGCCCATGATCATCTGGAAATAGGCGCCGTAGCTGATCAATTGATGGTGCTTCAAACGTTTGGACAAGCGTCCGGCAACCAGTGCTTTTTTCGCGGGACTCAGGTTGATGCCGGCGGCACGATACAGCCAGCTCTGGAACTGCTTGAACTCGCTATCCTTGAGCGCTTCTGCATTCACGATCAAACATCCTTGCCAGGTAGGGGAACTGCGCTGCAATGCACAATCGATCAAGGTCGAGGCGCACCAGGCGCCTCCACCAGAGTCGATGATCAGCCGGACGATCCGCTAGCCTGATGCGGTGTCCGCCAGTGCGCCGACCTCGGACAACTTCGCCATCTCATCGACCGACAACACGCGGTCGGCGTTGAGGACGATGACGAATTTACCCGCTACCTTGGCCATGCCGCTGATGAAGTCGGAACGTATCCGCGCACCGAAACTGGGAGCCGGTTCGATCTCGCCGGCAGGGATTTCCAGCACCGCCGAGACCGCATCCACCATCAGCCCCACATCCTGAGTGCCCGCGTCCGAGTCGGCCTCGATAATGACGATGCATGAACGCCGGGTAACATCAGACTTTTGCCGGCCGAACCGCGCCGACAAGTCCACCACCGGCACCACCGCACCGCGCAGGTTGATGACTCCACGGACGAAGGCGGGCATCATCGGCACGCTGGTGATGTTGCCGTACTCGAGGATCTCCTTGATCCCGAGAATGCCGATGGCAAACATCTCGCCGCCCAGGAGGAAGGTCAGGTACTGCGCTTCCTCCTGGTGGATGGCCTCGGGTCGATTGGTATTAATCAGTGCACCCATGCTGACCTCCCGTTAAAACCGAGTGAATTCGGCTTCTGCGACGCTGCTGGCCGCGTAGTGAGTGGCCGCCCGGTGGGGCAGGTGCTTGGGAGGTTGTGGCGGTTTTTTACCCGGCGCCAGCGTCCTGTGCGCGACCGCTTTATGCGGGCTCTCGCTGACATCGGACTCGCGGGCAAAGAAGCTCATCGCCTGTTGCAGTTGCTCTGCCTGGCTGCTCATCTCCTCGGCGGTGGCCGCCAGTTCTTCACTGCTGGAGGCATTCTGCTGGGTGATCTGGTTCAGTTGGTTCATGGCCGTGTTGATCTGTGCCACCCCGGAGGATTGTTCTTCCGACGCTGCGCTGATCTCCTGCACCAGGTCTGAGGTTTTGTTGATCGAGGGCAGCATTTCGTTGAGCAATTTGCCGGCCTTCTCGGCCATTTCCACGCTGCTGGAGGACAACTGGCCGATTTCCTGGGCCGCCACCTGGCTGCGTTCGGCGAGCTTGCGTACCTCGGCGGCGACGACGGCAAAGCCCTTGCCATGCTCGCCCGCCCGCGCCGCTTCGATGGCGGCGTTTAGCGCCAACAGATTGGTCTGGTAGGCAATGTCGTCGATGATGCCGATGCGCTGGGCAATCTGTTTCATTGCAGCAACCGTTTGTTGTACCGAGTCGCCACCCTCGGTGGCTTCCTTGGAGGCCTTGCTGGCCATGCCGTCGGTGACCTTGGCGTTTTCTGTGTTCTGATTGATGCTCGCGCTCATCTGTTCGATCGACGCGCTGGTTTCCTCGACGCTGGCCGCCTGCTCACTGGTGGCTTGACTCATGGACTGGGCGGTGGCGCTGACCTGTTCGGAGGCGGTGACCAAGGCGTCCGCCGCGGCACTGACATCCTCGATAATCGTGGTCAGCTTCTCCGCCGTGGAATTCGCATCGTCTTTGACCTGAGCAAAGATACCGGTCGACTCTCGCGTGATGCGCTGCCCGAGGTCGCCATTGGCAAGCCCGCTGAAGACACGACTGACGTCCTCGATGACGTTCGAGAGTGCGTCACAGCTGGCATTCGCATCGTCTTTGACCTGGCCAAAGACACCCGAATATTCGCGGGTGATGCGTTGTTCCAGGTCGCCCTTCGACATGGCGCCGAACAGTCGTCCGACGTCAGCGAATATAACGCTGGTGGTTTCCATCAACGTGTTGACGCCTGCGCACAGCACCTGAATCGGGCCGCTCTTGCCTTCCAATGGAATACGTTGGCTCAGATCGCCATCCTTCGCCGCAGACGTCACGTGCTGTGCTTGCTCTACCGCCTGCACCAGCATGTTGTTCGCATTGACCTGCGCGGTAATGTCCGTTGCATACTTGACGACTTTAAAGGGCTTGCCGTCCATGTCCATGATCGGGTTGTAGGAGGCTTGTATCCAGATTTCCTTGCCGCCTTTGCCGATGCGCTTGTACTCGCCAGCATCAAATTCACCGCGCCCGAGCTTGTCCCAGAACACGCGATATTCCGCAGAGGCGCGGTAGACCGGGTCGGCAAACATGCTGTGATGTTGCCCTTTGATCTCGGCCAGGGTGTAGCCCAGCGTGTTCAGGAAGTTGTCGTTGGCGTGCAGAATCTTGCCATCGAGCGAGAACTCGATCACCGCTTGCGCCTTGCTGATGGCGCTGAGCTGGCCGGCGAAATCGGCCGCCTGCAACTTGCTCTGGGTGATGTCAGTCGCATACTTGACGACTTTGAAGGGCTTGCCGTTCATGTCCAGGATCGGGTTGTAAGAAGCTTGTATCCAGATTTCCCTGCCACCTTTGCCGATGCGTTTGTACTCGCCGGCATCGAACTCACCGCGCCCGAGCTTTTCCCAGAACAGACGATATTCAGTAGAGGCGCGGTAGGCGGGGTCGGCAAACATACTGTGATGTTGCCCTTTGATTTCGGCGAGGGTGTAGCCCAGCGTGTTCAGGAAGTTGTCGTTGGCGTGCAGGATCTTGCCGTCGAGCGAGAACTCGATCACCGCTTGCGCTTTGCCAATGGCGCCGAGCTGGCCTGCGAAGTCGGCGGCCTGCAACTTGCTCTGGGTAATGTCGGTCGCGTACTTGACGACTTTGAAGGGCTTGCCGTCCATGTCCATGATCGGGTTGTAGGAGGCTTGTATCCAGATTTCCTTGCCACCTTTGCCGATGCGTTTGTACTCGCCGGCATCGAATTCACCGCGTCCGAGCTTGTCCCAGAACAGGCGATATTCAGGCGAAGCGCTGTAGGCCGGATCGGCAAACATACTGTGATGTTGGCCCTTGATCTCGGCCAGGGTGTAGCCCAGCGTGTTCAAAAAGTTGTCGTTGGCGTGCAAGATCCTGCCATCGAGTGAAAATTCGATGACGGCCTGTGCCTTGTTGATAGCGTCAATTTGCCCTTTTAAATCCGATAACAGCGCTTGCTCTTTAAGGCGTTCTTCCTGGTTATAGCTGAATCGATTAATAAAACGGGTGACCATTGATTGATTAGCCTGATTCATGACAACTCCCAATGAAGTTCAATTTTTTATTCTGTGGCCTGTTGCATCGCTTCAGATGTTATTGAGCAGGTCAGTCATGCGCCCCTTGTTCGACAAGCGTTAGTTCCCCTTGAATCAGCGCTTTGCACGTTCATCATCTGTTTTATTCACGCCGGTATTTATGCTTCGGCCAACGCCGGTTGCAGGTGGTTGTGTGCCTGCTGTTGGGTGACCTGTTGCAGCAAATTCGGTACATCGAGAATCAATGCCACCTCGCCGCTGCCCAGAATGGTCGAGCCGCCGATGCCGCGCAGGGCGCTGAACAGCTTGCCCAGTGGTTTGATCACGGTCTGGAATTCACCTTGCAGCTCGTCCACCACCAAACCGGCTTTCTGCTCGCCGCAACGCACCACCACCACGTTCTCGCGCCGGCCCGGGCTGCCTTCCGCATTGAACTGTTCGCGCAGGTACACCAGCGGCAGCACTTCGCCACGCAAGTTCAGGTAGCTGCGTTCGCGGGTGGCTTGGCGATCTTCTTCGGTCAGCTCGAGGCACTCTTGCACCATGTCCAAAGGCACCACGTAAGTGGCCTGACCGACGCCCACCAGAAAGCCATCGATGATCGCCAGGGTCAGCGGCAGGCGGATGCGCACCCGGGTGCCACGGCCGGCCTGGCTGTCGAGTTCGACACTGCCGCGCAGGGCAGTGATGTTGCGCTTGACCACGTCCATGCCGACGCCTCGGCCGGAGAGGTTAGTAACCGTTGCCGCGGTGGAGAAACCCGGCTCGAAAATCAGGTTGTAGATGTCCTGATCGGACGGTGTGGCGGTGGCGGTGAGCAGGCCGCGCTCGCGGGCCTTGTGCAGGATGCGTTCGCGGTCGAGTCCGGCGCCGTCGTCGACGATCTCGATGACGATGCTGCCGGAGTCATGGTAGGCATTGAGGCTCAGCGTGCCTGACGGCGGTTTGCCCGCCGCCTGGCGAACCTCGGGCGACTCAATGCCGTGATCCATGGCGTTGCGCAGCAAGTGCATCAAAGGGTCGCCGATCTTTTCCACCACGGTTTTGTCGAGCTCGGTGTCGGCGCCGCTGATCTGCAGATCGATATCCTTGCCCAGTTCCAGGCTGACATCGCGCACCACCCGCTGGAAGCGGTTAAAGGTGTCGCCGATCGGCACCATGCGCAGGCGCAGGGCGCTGTCGCGGATTTCCTCGACCAGGCCTGAGACCCTGGAGCTGGCTTCCTGTAGCGCGTCGTTGTGGCTGCGCTGAGCCAGCAGGTTAGCGCCGGCTCCCGCGATCACCAACTCGCCGACCAGATTGATCAGCTCGTCCAACTTGTCCGCATCTACGCGAACGTAGCGGTTCTCTTTGCTCTTGCTCTCCTGAATCTGGCTTTGCTTGTTCAGGGCGGCCTGCACCAGTGCAGGCGTCACCGAGCGCTGTTCGACGAGGATTTCGCCCAGAGGGGCGGCCGGGTGGCTGGATTCAACAGGGGCGCGTTGTTCGTGCAGGGCTTTTTCCAGTTCTTGCGGGGTCAGGGCGCCGCTGCTGACCAGGATCTCACCCAGACGGGCCGCATCTTCCGGCAGCCGATCAATCAGCTCGATGTATTCGGCGATCTTGCTGTGCGGCGGAAGGATGTGGATCAGGCAATCGTCGCGTACGAAGTCGAAGGCTTCGGCGATGGCTGCTTTATCGGCGGTGGACTGGTAGTCAATCTCGAAGCCCAGGTAACAGGCTTCGGCATCCATTGCATCGGCCTGCGGCATGCCGTCGGCCAGGGTGGTGATGCGGATGATCTCGCCCTGGCTGTTGAGATAGCGCAGGAACGACAGAGGGTCCATTCCGTTGCGCAACACGTCCTGGCCGAAGCGCAGGGAAATGTGCCAGAGGTCGGAGGCCACGCTGTCATCTGCGCAAACCTCGGTCAGATAATCGGTATTGAACGGCGCAACGGCGGTGGCGGGTGGCTCCTGCGCCAGCGAGCTGCCCTGGTAGGTAGTCAGGCGCTGGCGCAGGCCGCTTTCCCGAGTCTGTGCCGGGGTATCCAGCTGACCACCTTGGGCGGCAACCACGTTGACCAGTTCCAGCATATGGTCGCCGCATTCCAACAGCAGGGCGACCAGTTCGCTGTTGATGCCGACCGCGCCGTCACGCACGCGATCGAGCACGTCTTCGACGATATGGGTGAAGCCAACGACCGGCTCCAGACCGAACAGTCCGGCCGAGCCCTTGATGGTGTGTGCAGCGCGAAAGATGGCACCCAGAGTGTCGCTGTCGCCCGGTTCGCTCTCCAGTCGCAGCAATGACTCTTCCATATCCTGCAGCAGTTCTCGGGCTTCGGCGATGAAGGTTTGCAGGGCACGATCGAGATTTATACTCACGCTGAATTCCTTTTACGCTGAGGTCAGCTAGCGGCCGAGTTGGAAATAACCAGAGGATCGCCAAAGAACGCGGCGAGGTTGCACAGGTCGAAGACTTCCAACACCGCGCGGCTGTGCCCAGCCAGGCGCAAGGTCAGGCCGAGGCGTGTGGCTTCGCGTTTGGCCAGCAACAGCTGCTGCATGCCGGCGCCGTCCATTTCGCTGACCTGGGACAGATCGATTTCCAGCTCGCCGGGCTCGGCCAAGTGGGGCAATAGGTGTGCCTTGAACTCGGCCGCGGTATAGATGTTCATCTCGCCTTCGATATGCAGCTGACACAGGCCATTCAGTGTGGCTACGCGGATGTTCATGCTTGCCTCCGGACTCGGTCGATCAAGGCAGGATCAGTTTGGCGACGGCAGCCAGCATCTGTGCCGGCTGGAAGGGCTTGACCACCCAGGCCCGGGCCCCGGCAGCCTGGCCTTCCTGTTTCTTCGCTTCCTGGGATTCGGTGGTCAGCATGATGATCGGGGTGAATTTGTAGTTGGCCAGCTTCTTCACCTCCTTGACCAACGTGATGCCATCCATGTTGGGCATGTTCACATCGCTGATCATCAGGTGGATTTTCTGTCCGTTGAGCTTGGTCAGCGCATCCTTGCCATCGCTGGCCTCGATCACGTCGTAGCCAGCCCCCTTCAAGGCAATGCTGACCACCTGGCGTACGCTGCTGGAATCGTCGACGACCATTACGGTTTTAGCCATGCTGCTCTCCTGCTAGAAGAAAGTGATTTCCTGTTCCTTGGCGGCGCTGGAACTGTGTCCGTGATGGATTTGTCGCTGCTCATCGGTGGCGTAGGTCAGTTCCATGCTCGCCAACCAGGCACGGGCATCGATCTGTTCCAGCTGATCCGGATTGCGCTGGCCGTTTTGCAAGTGCTGGTGCAAGGCCTGCATGTTGTCGCGAACATGGGAGAGGATCTGGCTGACGCGATCCTGGAATTGCAGGCCGATCAGGACCTCGCTGATTTCGTCACGGATGCCGACGCTCTCTTGCTGGAGTAACTCGGTAGAGCCCGACAGGCGCTGGGTAATGCTGTGAAAACGATCCAGCACATGTTGAATGCTGGCTTCGGAGGCGGAGACCGAGTGCTGATCATTTGTCGACGTGCTGTCGGCGGTTTCGACCAGGCGGGTGATGGCGCTGTTGATGATGCCGACAGTGGCCGACATCTTTTTCCCGGTGTCGCTGGAGAGACTCGACAAGCTGCGCACGGCATCGGCCACCACGGCGAAACCACGACCGGCTTCGCCTGCCCGTGCGGCTTCAATCGCGGCGTTCAGCGCCAAGAGGTTGGTTTGCGCAGCAATCGCCGCGACCTCTTTAGACATGCTCAGCAGTTCGCCGGTGTAGTCGGTGAGGCTGCGCACTTGTTCCAGCATCTCGTCGCGGCTCAGCTGCGTGGCCTTGAGGGAATTGACCACCTGCGTCAGTTCCGTTTCGCTTTGCGCTAGCACCACCACTGCGCCGCTCTGGGCATCGCCGGCCAGCCCATCCGCCGCTTGCTGCGAAGTCTGCACGGCTTCTTCCAGCTTGCTGTAAATGCCTGAAAAGCGCTGGCTCAGTGTGACGATGGCCTGCTCGGTCTGGCTGCGAGAGTTCTCTATCTGTTTGGTCCAGATGGGCACCGCTTCCAGGCACACTGCTTCCAGACCATTGGCTGCGGACGCGGCACTGGCAGCCTGGTGTTGGCTCAGGCTGCTGGCATGGACGTGGCTCAGTGCCTGGTCGAACAGCTTGCGCTGGCTACGGACAATCCAGGCGCTGGCACCGCCGCCGCAAGCGAGCAGAATCAGGGCTGCGGTCACTTGCGGTGCTGCGATCCCGGCAAAGGCCAGCAGCGACACAGCACCACCAGAGGCGATGGTCAGGACGGGCCAAATCAAAGGAGTGAAATCAGTTCGAACGGAGGAATAATTGCGGTCAAAGTCATATGAAGACAAGGGCTGATCCTTATTCAAATCGCTCCATTCGAGCGAACAACATGTCACCGATAGCGAAGTGTCTGCCCCTGTGCTTGCAATGGAATCCTTGCAAATTCAGCGTCTTAGCCGACGCTGGCGACAGGTCATATTGCTTTGGAACTAATACAAAATGTTGCTGTCTTGGACGATAGCAGTAGGCCACTCTTTTGCAAGGCAGCAACCTCATTAGCCAATGTATTATTTGGTGTTGGTTGCTTATTTTCAGCGTGACTGCGAGGGGTTATTAATTGCGTTGCAGGGAAGGGCGGAGCGGAGGGGACAATTGGATAACCCAATAAACAGGCACAAAAAAGGCCAGCTAAGCGCTGACCTTTTTTGTGTATCTAGATGGCTCCACGACCTGGACTCGAACCAGGGACCCAGTGATTAACAGTCACTTGCTCTACCAACTGAGCTATCGCGGAATGGCGCCTATGTTACTGATTCAAAAAGAGAAGTCAAGCGCCTGCTAGCAACTTCAGCGATTCGTCGGGACAGACGGTGGTTTATCGGCCATGGGCGGTTACCAGAATCGTCCCATAGGTCTACCATGGCTGTCCGGAAGTGGTCACACGCGCTACCGGCCATTCGCCGAAACAGGTACGCGCCATGAATTATTCAATCCTTGCACCTCACACCAACGGGGTGTTCGCATGAGCATCGCTCAGATCAGCTTGCCCAAAGGTGTCGGCCCTCACGCCGAAAAACTGCTCGACGCAATCACGCAGGCCGGCACGGCCGAGGATCTGAACCGTGCCGGCGGCAAGGCCGAGGGTTTTGTTCTGGGCCTGGAAAGTGCCAAGGCGATCAAGAGTCAGATTGCCGAGTCGCTCTATGTCGCCTATGACGACGCCGCCAGTCAGCGTGCTACCGAACTGGCTTAACCGCCGAACGTAAAAGTGCCGAGCATCAGTTTGGCGTAGAGCATCGTGGCGCCCAGTTGCACCAGCCACAAGGCCAGGCCACCGAGAAATACGCCCGCAGCGACTTGCAGTACCAGGTTATTCCCGTGTTTGGCCGGGGTGCGAGGGACGAAGTCGTCCAGCTCATCGCGGTCGGCGCGTAGGTCATCGTTTTTCATGGGGTTCTCGTAAAAATTCTCGGGGTGTACACAAAACCTGTAGGAGCCGGGCTTGCCCGCGATGGCGGTCGATCAGCCAACATCAATGTTTAATGTGAAGGCCTCATCGCGGGCAAGCCCGGCTCCCACAATGGGATGGTGTGCAGTCTAGAGGGCTTGGCCGTCGGGTCGAGAGTTATCTGCGACAAATAAAAAACGGGAAACCAATCGGCTTCCCGTTTTTCATATCACCGAACGACTCAGATCACCGCAACGATGGCCTTGGTCACTGCGTCGATATTGCTCTGGTTCAACGCCGCCACGCAGATGCGGCCGGTGTCCAGGGCGTAGATGCCGAACTCGGTGCGCAGGCGGGTGACTTGCTCAACCGTCAGGCCGGAGTAAGAGAACATGCCGCGCTGACGGCCGACGAAGCTGAAGTCGCGCTGCGGGGCGTTTTTCGCCAGGGTGTCGACCATCTGGATGCGCATGCCGCGAATCCGCAGGCGCATTTCAGCCAGTTCTTCTTCCCACTGGGCGCGCAATACCGGGCTGTTCAATACAGCGGCGACGATACTTGCACCGTGGGTTGGCGGGTTGGAGTAGTTGGTACGGATCACGCGTTTGACTTGCGACAGCACGCGCGCGCTTTCTTCTTTCGATTCGCTGACGATCGACAGGGCACCAACGCGCTCGCCGTACAGCGAGAACGATTTGGAGAACGAGCTCGATACGAAGAAGGTCAGGCCCGATTCAGCGAACAGGCGCACAGCGGCGGCGTCTTCGTCGATGCCGTCGCCAAAGCCCTGGTAGGCCATGTCGAGGAACGGTACGTGGCCTTTGGCTTTAACCACTTCCAGCACGTTGTTCCAGTCCGCCGGGCTCAGGTCCACGCCGGTCGGGTTGTGGCAGCAGGCGTGCAGCACAACGATCGAGCCGGAGGGCAGGGTGTTCAGGTCTTCGAGCAGGCCGACGCGGTTTACGTCGTGGGTCGCTGCGTCGTAGTAGCGGTAGTTCTGCACCGGAAAACCAGCGGTTTCGAACAGGGCGCGGTGGTTTTCCCAGCTTGGGTCGCTGATTGCCACGACGGCGTTCGGCAGCAGTTGCTTGAGGAAGTCGGCACCGATTTTCAGTGCACCGGTACCGCCCACAGCCTGGGTGGTGATGACGCGGCCAGCGGCGATCAGTGGCGAGTCATTGCCAAACAGCAGTTTCTGCACAGCCTGGTCGTAGGCGGCGATGCCGTCGATTGGCAAGTAGCCACGGGAAGCGTGTTGAGCGACGCGAATCGTCTCGGCTTCGACAACGGCGCGCAGGAGTGGAATTTTCCCCTCCTCGTTGCAGTAAACACCGACTCCCAGGTTGACCTTGTTGGTACGGGTATCGGCGTTGAATGCTTCGTTGAGGCCCAGGATTGGATCGCGTGGTGCCATTTCGACAGCGGAGAACAGGCTCATTTTTGCGGCGGCTCTGAATGGAGAGTGGAGGGACGTGTGGCGCTCCAGCCGAATGCACTAGAGCGGTGCACAAACGGGGAGCTAGTATAGAGGCCATCAGCGGCCGATGGCGACAGACGTTTCGGCTTTTCAGCTAAGTTTTTCCGATTATTTTTCGACCGTTAGTCGATTGCCGTCGTCAAAGGATTCACGGGATGTAGGACGTTTGCCTTGAAAGAGCAGGCAATCGACACCACATTGAGCACAATCCAGTTTTTTTCCTCGGGCGACGTCGGTCGTTTGCGGTCTTTCTCGTTGCTGTCCGGTTTGACCGGTCAGGCGCGACCCCAGGGGTATTGAATGTCTGAATTCCAGCTAGTCACCCGCTTCGAGCCCGCCGGCGATCAGCCGGAAGCCATCCGCCTGATGGTCGAGGGGATCGAAGCCGGGCTGGCGCACCAGACGTTGCTCGGTGTGACCGGTTCCGGCAAGACCTTCAGCATCGCCAACGTGATCGCGCAAGTGCAGCGTCCGACCCTGGTGCTGGCGCCGAACAAGACCCTGGCCGCGCAGTTGTACGGTGAGTTCAAGGCGTTCTTCCCGAACAATGCCGTCGAATACTTCGTTTCCTACTACGACTACTACCAGCCCGAAGCCTACGTACCGTCGTCCGACACCTTCATCGAGAAAGATGCGTCGATCAACGACCACATCGAACAAATGCGTCTGTCCGCGACCAAGGCGTTGCTGGAGCGCAAAGACGCGATCATCGTCACCACTGTCTCATGCATCTACGGTCTGGGCAGCCCGGAAACTTATTTGAAGATGGTGTTGCACGTGGATCGCGGTGACAAACTCGATCAGCGTGCCTTGCTGCGTCGCCTGGCGGACCTGCAATACACCCGCAATGACATGGACTTCGCCCGTGCGACCTTCCGGGTACGTGGCGATGTGATCGATATCCATCCGGCGGAATCCGATTTTGAAGCGATCCGCATCGAGCTGTTCGACGATGAAGTCGAGAAAATTTCCGCGTTCGATCCGTTGACCGGCGAAGTCACCCGGCAATTGCCACGTTTCACCTTCTATCCGAAAAGCCACTACGTGACGCCACGAGAAACCCTGCTCGGTGCTGTCGAGGGGATCAAGGTCGAGTTGCAGGAGCGCCTGGATTACCTGCGCACCAACAACAAACTGGTTGAGGCCCAGCGTCTGGAGCAGCGCACGCGCTTCGATCTGGAGATGATCCTCGAGCTGGGTTATTGCAACGGTATCGAAAACTACTCGCGCTACCTGTCCGGTCGCGAATCCGGCCAGGCGCCACCGACGTTGTTCGACTACCTGCCGGCCGACGCCTTGCTGGTGATCGACGAGTCCCACGTCAGCGTGCCGCAGGTTGGCGCCATGTATAAGGGCGACCGTTCGCGTAAAGAGACGCTGGTGGAATACGGTTTCCGCCTGCCGTCGGCGCTGGATAACCGTCCGATGCGTTTCGATGAGTTCGAAAGCATCAGCCCGCAGACGATTTTTGTCTCGGCGACGCCCGGCAACTACGAGGCGGAACATGCGGGGCGTGTCGTTGAGCAGTTGGTGCGTCCGACGGGGCTGGTCGATCCGCAAATCGAAATCCGCCCGGCTCTGACCCAGGTCGACGATTTGCTTTCGGAAATCGGCAAGCGTGTCGCGCTCGAAGAGCGGGTTCTGGTCACGACCCTGACCAAGCGCATGTCTGAAGACTTGACCGATTACCTGGCCGACCACGGCGTTCGCGTGCGTTATCTGCACTCGGACATCGACACCGTGGAGCGGGTCGAAATCATCCGCGATTTGCGCCTCGGTACGTTTGACGTACTGGTGGGGATTAACCTGCTGCGTGAAGGCCTGGACATGCCGGAAGTGTCGCTGGTGGCGATTCTTGATGCGGACAAGGAAGGCTTCCTGCGTTCCGAGCGCTCGCTGATACAGACCATCGGCCGGGCGGCGCGTAACCTCAATGGTCGGGCGATTCTGTACGCCGATCGCATCACCGGTTCGATGGAAAGGGCAATCGGCGAAACCGAGCGTCGTCGCGACAAACAGATCGCCTTCAACCTGGCCAACGGCATCACGCCGAAGGGTGTGTTCAAGGACGTCGCCGACATCATGGAAGGCGCCACCGTGCCAGGCTCGCGCAGCAAGAAGCGCAAAGGCATGGCCAAGGCTGCCGAAGAGAGCGCCAGGTACGAAGCGGAATTGCGCTCTCCGGGTGAGATCGCCAAGCGTATTAAAGCCCTGGAAGAGAAGATGTACGCGTTGGCGCGTGATCTGGAGTTTGAAGCCGCGGCGCAGATGCGCGATGAGATTGGCAAGTTGCGGGAGCGGTTGATCACTGTTTGAGATTTGTGGCGCCTGTCAGGCCGCTATCGCGAGCAAGCTCGGCACAGGTGATCACCTGACCTGTAGGAGCCGAGCTTGCTCGCGATGGGCGCGCCTCGGTCTCAGTGCGCCTCGCCAGCCTTGATCCCCTCCGGCAATTTCTTGGTCAACAAGATCGCCAGCATGCTCACCCCCAGCGCAATCCCGACAAAGTGAAACGCATCGTTGTAGGCCATGATCGCCGCCTGTTGATGCGCAATCTCACTGATTTTCCCCAGCGCCGCCGTCTCATTGCCCAGTCGATCCGCCATCGACGCCAGCCGCTCGGCCACCTGTGGATTGCTCGGCACGATGGCTTCGCGCAAGTAATCAAAGTAGGTCTTGGTTCGCGCATCCAGCAGGGTCGCGAGGAGGGCGATGCCAATCGCGCCGCCGAGGTTACGCAGGATGTTGAACAGGCTCGATGCCGAACCCGCGTCCTGCGGCAGGATGTACGCGGTGGCGATCAGCGAAATGGTGACCATGATCAGCGGCTGGCCGAGCGCGCGGATGATTTGGATCTGATTGAACTGCGGCCCGGCGAAGTCCGGGTTCAGCACCCCCGATGAAAAACTCGCCAGCCCGAACAAACCGAATCCCAACGTACACAGCCACTTCGGCGAAATGTACTTCATCAACTTGGGCACCAGAGGAATCAGAAACAGCTGCGGCACGCCCATCCACATGATCACTTCACCGATCTGCAAGGCGTTGTAGTTCTGGATCTGCGCCAGGTACAGCGGCAGCAGATAAATCGAGCCGTACAATCCGACTCCCATCCCCAGGCTGGAAATACTCGACAGGCCAAAGTTGCGGTTGCCCAGGATGCCCAAGTTGATCAGCGGGTTGGGCTTGGAAAACTGCACGATCACAAAGGTGATCAGGCTGATCAGCGCGATGCTGCCCAGGGTCACGATCAGGTTCGATTCCAGCCAGTCCTTGCGGTGGCCTTCCTCCAGAAACACCTGCAAGCAACCGAGCCCGACGCCAAGGGTGAGAATGCCCATGTAATCGGTGCTTTTCAGCAGCTCCCAGTGCGCTTCCTTCTTTTCGAGGCCATACATCAGGCCGGCGATCATGATCAGGCCTGGCGGGATGTTGATGTAGAAAATGTACTCCCAACCCCAATTCTCGGTCAGCCAGCCGCCCAGCGTCGGGCCAATGGAAGGCGCGAAGGTGGCAGTCATGGCGAACATGGCCATGCCTTTTGCGCGGTGGTGCTCCGGGAGTTTGATCAGCGTGAGGGTGAACGCCAGCGGGATCAGTGCGCCGCCGGTGAAGCCCTGTAGGGCGCGGAAGACGATCATGCTTTCCAGGCTCCATGCCATGGAACACAGCAGCGAAGCGAAGAGAAAACCCAGTGAAACCCACACCGCCAGCCGCCGAGCCGAGAGCAACTGCACCAGCCAGGCGGTCAGCGGAATCATGATGATTTCCGCGACCAGGTACGAGGTGGAAATCCACGAACCTTCTTCCAGCGTGGCCGACAAAGCCCCCTGAATGTCCTTGAGCGAGGAATTGGTGATCTGGATGTCAAGCACGGCCATGAAGGCGCCGAGCATCACGCTCATGACCGCGATCCAGTCCCGCCGGGTCGGTTCGCCGACCGGGCGGATCAGTTGATCACCGGCCATCGTCAGGGGCGTCTTTGATGTTCACTTTGGCGGTGACTGACATGCCCGGGCGGATTCTGCCGCGCAGCGGATTGTCCGCGTCGAACGTCAGTTTTACCGGTATCCGTTGTACGACTTTGGTGAAGTTGCCGGTGGCATTGTCCGGTGGCAGCAGGCTGAACTGCGCGCCCGACGCGGCGAACAGGCTGTCGACGCGCGCCTTGATCGGCGTGTCGCTGTAGGCGTCGAAGGTCAGCTCGGCGCTCTGGCCGGGCTGCATGTGGCCGATCTGGGTTTCCTTGAAGTTGGCCTGAGTCCAGATGTCCTGGTCCGGTACGATCGACAGCAAATACGCGCCGGCCTGCACAACTTGGCCTTCGCGGGCAGCGCGCTGGCCGATCAGGCCGCTGATCGGCGCGTGGATTTCGCTGCGAGTCAGGTTCAGTTCGGCTTGCGCCAGGTCGGCTTTGGCGTTGGCGATCTGCGCGTCGAGGCGCTTGATCTCGGCATTCAGGGCGTTGACCTGCTGACGTTGGCCCTGAGCGTCGGCCTGGGCCTTGGCCACTTGCGAGCGGGCAATGTGGTTGTCGGCGGACAGGGTGGTCACCCGTTCTTCCGAGACGTAACCCGGTTTGCGCAAGGTCTCGGCGCGATTCAAATCGATGAGCGAGCGGCCGAGGCTGGCCTGGCTGGACGCGACTTGCGCTTCGCTGGCGGCGATCAGGCTCGATTGCTGGGTCAGCTTGCTTTGCGCTTGCAGGCGTTCAGCCTGGCGGGTGGCGAGGGTGGCATTGGCGCGGTCGACGGCGAGGTCGAAATCGGCGCCTTCGAGCTTGATCAGCAACTGGCCTTTCTCGACGTGCTCGTTGTCGTGCACCAGCACCTGCTCGATGCGCGCGCCCAACTGGCTCGAGACACGGGTGATCTCCCCCTGGACATAGGCGTTGTCGGTGCTTTCATAAAACCGTCCCTTGAAGAACCATTGGGCAAAGAAGCCCCCGGCGATCAGCAGGACGATCAACAGGAAAATAAACAGGCGACGCTTGAGTTGGGCAGGCATGGGGCAGACTGTAGTCGAGAAATTGTAAGGAAAGTTATCAGCTGGCGAATCTGTCATACAGCCGACAAGCGGTAAATGCCAACGGGTGATATTCGGCCATTCGCCAGGGCATACGCGCGTTGTAGGCGCAAACTTGGCTTATATGCCCTGCTCACTGGAGCCGGGCGGGTATCGCCTGTTACCATTCGCCCTTTGTTTTATCTTCATTTCGAGACTTGCCATGACCACCGTCCGCACGCGCATCGCGCCATCGCCTACCGGGGACCCCCACGTAGGTACCGCTTACATCGCTTTGTTCAACTACTGCTTTGCCAAGCAGCATGGCGGTGAGTTCATCCTGCGGATCGAAGACACCGACCAATTGCGTTCGACCCGCGAGTCCGAGCAGCAGATTTTCGACGCCCTGCGCTGGTTGGGTATCAACTGGAGCGAAGGCCCGGACGTCGGCGGCCCGCACGGTCCTTACCGTCAGAGCGAGCGCGGCGATATCTATCAGAAGTATTGCCAGCAACTGGTTGAAATGGGCCATGCGTTCCCGTGCTTCTGCACCGCCGAAGAACTGGACCAGATGCGCGCCGAGCAAATGGCCCGCGGCGAAACCCCGCGTTACGACGGCCGTGCGCTGTTGCTGTCCAAGGAAGAAGTCGCGCGCCGCCTGGCTGCTGGCGAACCTCACGTCATCCGCATGAAAGTGCCGAGCGAAGGCGTGTGCGTGGTACCGGACATGCTGCGTGGCGACGTCGAGATCCCGTGGGATCGCATGGACATGCAAGTGCTGATGAAGACCGACGGCTTGCCGACGTACTTCCTGGCCAACGTGGTCGACGACCACCTGATGGGCATCACTCACGTGCTGCGCGGCGAGGAGTGGCTGCCATCGGCGCCGAAGCTGATCCTGCTTTACGAGTACTTCGGCTGGGAACAACCGGAACTGTGCTACATGCCGCTGCTGCGTAACCCGGACAAGAGCAAGCTGTCCAAGCGCAAGAACCCGACTTCGGTGACGTTCTACGAGCGCATGGGTTTCATGCCGGAAGCGATGCTCAACTACCTGGGGCGCATGGGCTGGTCGATGCCGGACGAGCGTGAGAAGTTCTCGTTGCAGGAAATGGTCGATAACTTCGACCTGAGCCGTGTTTCGCTGGGCGGGCCGATTTTCGACGTCGAGAAGCTGTCCTGGCTCAACGGCCAGTGGCTGCGTGACCTGCCGGTGGAAGAGTTCGCTTCGCGCCTGCAGACCTGGGCGCTGAATCCTGAATACATGATGAAAATCGCGCCGCACGTTCAGGGCCGGGTCGAAACGTTCAGCCAGGTCGCACCGCTGGCCGGGTTCTTCTTTGCCGGTGGCGTGAATCCGGATGCCAAATTGTTTGAATCCAAGAAGCTCTCGGGCGATCAGGTTCGGCAGTTGATGCAATTGATCCTGTGGAAACTGGAAAGCCTGCGTCAATGGGAAAAGGACAGCATCACCGCGACGATTCAGGCGGTGGTTGAATCGCTGGAGCTGAAACTGCGTGACGCCATGCCGCTGATGTTTGCCGCGATCACGGGGCAGGCCAGCTCGGTGTCGGTGCTGGATGCGATGGAAATCCTCGGTCCGGACCTGACTCGTTTCCGTCTGCGTCAGGCGATTGACCTGCTGGGCGGCGTATCGAAGAAAGAAAACAAGGAATGGGAAAAACTCTTGGGCAACATCGCCTGAGGACGTTTGACCCTGCGGCAACCGCCGGAGGCTTCGATCATTTGATCGCAATCTTCGGCGCTCCCCCCGATTTTCCGGGGGGAGGGCGGTAAGTGATTGTTATGTCGGCAAAAAACTTTGAAATATTTTAAAAATAAGTTTGACAGCTTTTCGATCCGCCATTAAGATTCGCCCCGTCCTCAGCGATGAGGGGCTATAGCTCAGCTGGGAGAGCGCTTGCATGGCATGCAAGAGGTCGACGGTTCGATCCCGTCTAGCTCCACCAATTTACACTTCAAGGTCTG
>Ga0302169_10000175_pt1 | contig 21094 bp, 20 predicted proteins | sample I_Fen_N1_3_FD_193493 | JGI IMG/M metagenome (GOLD analysis project Ga0302169, IMG submission 193493) | Peat permafrost microbial communities from Stordalen Mire near Abisko, Sweden - I_Fen_N1_3 | ecosystem: Environmental > Terrestrial > Soil > Wetlands > Permafrost | place: Sweden: Abisko...
TTGCCGACTTCTTCCAGGGAAAAGCCCAAATCCCGGGAGCGCTTGATAAACGCCAGGGTATGCAAATCGTCGTCACTGTAGATCCGATAACCGCTGTCGGTGCGATGGGCGGCCTTGAGCAGGCCGATAGACTCGTAATACCGGATCATCTTGGCGCTCAGGCCACTGTGGCGCGCCGCTTGGCCGATGTTCATCGGTTGTCCTCCAGATCCTTGGGTTTCCAGGTTTTCAACAGCAGCGCGTTACTCACGACGCTGACACTCGACAACGCCATGGCCGCGCCGGCCAGTACCGGGTTGAGGAAGCCGAAAGCCGCCAATGGAATGCCAATCAAGTTGTAGACGAACGCCCAGAACAGGTTTTGCCGGATCTTCGCGTAAGTCTTGCGGCTGATGTCCAGCGCGGCGGGCACCAATCGTGGATCGCCGCGCATCAGGGTGATGCCGGCGGCGTGCATGGCTACGTCTGTGCCGCCACCCATGGCGATGCCAATGTCTGCCGCAGCGAGGGCCGGCGCATCATTGATGCCGTCACCGACCATCGCCACCACGCCGGTTTCCTTCAGCGCGGTGACCGTGGCGGCTTTGTCGGCTGGCAGCACCTCGGCATGCACGTCGCTGATGCCCAGCGCTTCAGCCACCACTTTGGCGCTGCCACGGTTGTCGCCGGTCAGCAAGTGACTGCTGATGTGCCGTGCGCTCAGTTGTTGCACCGCTTGCAGTGCGCCGGGCTTGAGTGTGTCACCGAAGGCGAACAGGCCCAGCACCCGTGGCTCCGGGCTTTGCTCGATGAGCCAGGACAAGGTCCGGCCTTCGGTTTCCCAGGCGCTTGCCGAATCGGCCAAGGGACCCGTGCTCAAGCCGCTCTCGTCCAGCAATCGCCGATTGCCCAGGGCCAGCCGCCGGCCTTCGAGGCTCCCGGCAATGCCGCGTCCGGTCAGGGACTGACTGTCGCTGACATCGGCCACGGTCAGGCCACGTTCGCTGCAGGCATCCAGCACCGCCTTGGCCAGTGGATGTTCGCTGCCCCGTTGCAGGGCGCCGGCCATTTGCAGCAGCGCGGCTTCGTCACCGTCGATGGCGCTCAAATGGGCGATACGCGGAGCGCCCGAGGTCAGGGTGCCGGTCTTGTCGAACACCACCGCGCTGACTTCATGGGCGCGTTCCAGCGCTTCAGCGTCCTTGATCAGAATCCCGTAGCGCGCCGCGACCCCGGTGCCGGCCATGATCGCCGTCGGTGTCGCCAGTCCGAGGGCGCATGGACAAGCGATCACCAACACCGCCACGGCGTTGATCAACGCGGTTTCCATCGGTGCGCCGTACAACCACCAACCGATCAGCGTCGCCAGGGCCATTAGCAAGACCACCGGCACGAATACCTGGCTGACTTTATCCACCAGTTTCTGGATCGGTGCTTTCGCCGCTTGAGCGTCTTCCACCAGACGGATGATGCGCGCCAATACGGTTTCCGCACCGAGCGCCTGAGTGCGAACCAGCAACCGGCCTTCACCATTGATTGCGCCGCCGGTGACCTTGTCGCCAGGCTGTTTCGGCACCGGCAGGCTTTCGCCGCTGATCAGCGCTTCGTCGGCATGGCTCTGGCCTTCGACCACGGCACCGTCCACCGGGAAACGTTCGCCGGGTTTGACCAGCACCAGGTCATTGAGGCGCAAGGCGCTGATGGCGACTTCTTGCTCACGACCGTCGACGATTTGAATGGCTCGCTCGGGGCGCAGTGCTTCGAGGGCGCGAATGGCGCTGGCGGTCTGGCGTTTGGCACGACTTTCCAGGTATTTGCCCAAGAGCACCAAGGCGATCACCACCGCCGAGGCTTCGAAATACAGGTGCGGCATGCGTCCGGCGGCAGTGGCCCATTCATACAGACTCAAGCCATAACCGGCGCTGGTGCCCAGGGCGACCAGCAAATCCATGTTACCGGCCCCGGCACGTACGGCTTTCCAGGCCGCGACATAAAAGCGCGCGCCAAAGATGAACTGCACTGGCGTGGCCAACGCAAATTGCACCCAGGCCGGGAGCATCCAGTGCACGCCGAACGGTTGCAGCAGCATTGGCAGTACCAACGGCAAGGCGAGGGTGATGGCGGCGAGCAAGGCCCAGCGCTCGCGGTGCAGGCGAGTGTGCTGGCGGTCGGTTTGTGGCTGTTCGGCCTCCCAGACGCTGGCGCTGTATCCGGCCTTGGTCACGGCGGCGAGCAGGGTTTGCGGATCGATCTGGCCGAGCAATTCGAGATGGGCGCGCTCGTTGGCCAGGTTGACGCTGACGCTCTTCACACCGGGTACTTTGTTCAGCGCCCGTTCGACGCGACCGACGCAAGAGGCGCACGTCATGCCGTCAATGCTCAATTCCAGACTGTGCTGCGGCACGCTGTAGCCGGCGTTTTGCACCGCCTCCATCAAGGCCGGCAGGCTGTCGGCGGGTGCTTGAACACGGGCCTGCTCAGTGGCCAGGTTGACGCTGACAGCCGTGGCGCCAACGACTTTGCTCAAGGCGCGTTCGACACGGCCGGCGCAACTGGCGCAGGTCATGCCGGCAATGGGCAGATCGTAGGTAATGGATTCGGACATGGGGCACGCTCCCTGTAGTGGATGGCCACAGGATCAACCTTGCCATGCGGGTAAGGTCAAGCGCCATTAAGAAATTCACTGCAATCCAACTGTAGGAGCGAGCCTGCTCGCTCCCCCAAGGGCGCTATGTCAGTACTCGAGCGCCGCTTGTTTGAGGTACATCCCTTCCTGCGTCATCGCAATCCGGAACTTCAGCACGTCCCCGGCCCGAAGCGTGATGTTTTGCGAGCCCGGCGCCAACATGCCCGGATTGCAGCCAGGTGCCTGGCCGGGCAGCAGTTTCAGACGCAGCGAGACATTGCCCGGCGGCAGATTGAACGAAGTGCTTTGCTCCTGGAACAACCGCGCCGACAACTGATCCTGGATGTAAACGCCAATCTCGCAGTTGGTCGACACTTCCAGCCGTTCGCGGGAAATGATCAGCACACCATAGTCCTCCCCGGCAGCATTGGCCGAGGGCATGGCGGCGAAAAGGCTGAGAAAGCCAAACAGGCTGAAAGCTGACCAGCGCATGGCTGAATCTCCTGAGATCGAGTCATAGATGGACGCAGCTTGGCCGAGCGCGACGCCGATTGCCAGCCCGGCAGATTATTTCAGAACTTGACCTTGCCATGATGGCAAGCTCGACACTGCGCGTCGCCTCTTTAAAGAACCTCATTCAAGGAGTTGTCCCATGCAAGTATTCAATGTTGAAGGCATGTCCTGCGGCCATTGCGTCAAAGCCATCACGGCTGCGGTACAGGCCAGGGATGCGGCCGCCAGTGTGCGGGTCGATCTGGCGGCGAAAGAAGTGGGCGTCGAAAGTTCGCTGAGCGCCGAGCAGGTGATCGCGGCGATCAGCGAAGAAGGTTATGACGTCAAGTTAGCCTGATTTTTTTAATAGTTAGCGAGCTATCTGAATGTTCAAGGCATCCATGCACGGCTAGACTGTCGGGCTGCTGACTCTGCCCAACTGGATGCCTGATGAACCTGCGCACAATCCTCATTCTCGGCGCCTTGAGCGCGTTCGGTCCGCTGGCGATCGATTTTTACTTGCCGGCCTTTCCGGCCATGGCGCTTGCCTTTGCTACCGATGAGCAACATGTGCAGCTGACGCTGGCGGCATACTTCTTTGGCCTGTCCATCGGTCAATTGGCCTATGGCCCGGTGGCGGATCGCTTTGGGCGACGCATTCCCCTGTTGATCGGCGTCGGGCTGTTCACCGCTGCCTCGCTGGCCTGCGCCTATGCGCCGGACCTCGATTGGCTCATCGGCGCGCGTTTCGTCCAGGCGCTGGGCGGGTGTGCGGGGATGGTGATCTCACGGGCGGTGGTCAGCGACAAATGCGATGCGGTGGGGTCGGCGAAAGTCTTTTCGCAGTTGATGCTGGTCATGGGGCTGGCGCCGATTCTTGCGCCGATGCTCGGCGGCGTGCTGGTCAACACCGCGGGTTGGCAGTCGATCTTCCTGGTGCTGACCGGTTTCAGCGCGTTGGCCGGTCTGGCCGTGGCCCTTGGATTGCCGGAAAGCATGCCCGCCCATTTGCCGCGCCAACCCTTGTCGGGGGCGTTGCGCCAGTATGGACGGCTGTTGAAGGATCCGGTGTATCTCGGCCACGCGCTGACCGGTGGTATCGCCATCGCCGGGATGTTTTCCTACATCGCCGGTTCGCCATTCGTCTTCATCAAACTTTATGGTGTTCCGGCCGAACATTTTGGCTGGTTTTTCGGGGCCAATGCGGCGGGTTTCATTCTGGTGGCCCAGGTCAATGCACGGCTGTTGGCCCGGCGTGGCCCGGCGTTCCTGCTGGCGCGCACGGTGTGGATCTACCTTGGCGCCGGCCTGGCGTTGCTCGCCGTCAGTGCGCTGCATACCGCTCAGCTTTGGCCGTTGTTGATTCCGCTGTTTGTCTGCATCGCCAGCCTGGGTTGCATCCTGCCCAACGCCTCGGCCTGCGCGATGAACGGCCAGGGCGCCCGCGCCGGCAGCGCCTCGGCGATGCTCGGTTGCCTGCAATTCAGTGTGGCCGCCGGAGCTTCCGCGCTGGTGGGCGTTTTACACGACGGCAGCGCGATGCCGATGGCCTTGGTCATCAGCCTGTGCGGCATTCTGGTGGTGAGCGCGGCGATGCTTACCCGACGCTTGCAGAATGCCCGGGCGTTGGTGCAAGCCCAGGTCTGAGGGCGGACTCAGCCGGCAGCTCGCTGCTGACGGTCGGGAATTTGATGGGGGGCCTGCAAGCGCGCTTCAAGCGTGTTGGTGAAGGCGCGTGCTTCGGCTTCGCTGCGAAAAGTCACCGCATGTTGGTCCAGACGAACTTGCCACTGGGACTTTGCCAATTCTTTTATCAGGATCTTCATTACTGACCTCCTCAGATAAAAATGTGTCTCACAGAGGTGTCGATTGTAGTCCTGAATACGATCGCAATTGTGACAAGGATCAAGCTTCTGACTGACGGTGTCGCCCGTGCTCGGGGCGACACCGATGCCATCGGCCTAGAAGCCTTCCAGCACAATCTTGCCCTTGGACTTTCCGCTCTCGAGCAGCGCATGGGCTCGACGCAAATTCGCCGCGTTGATTGTGCCGAAGTGCTCGCCAACCGTGGTTTTCAGCGTTCCGGCATCGATCAGTTGCGCTACGCGATTGAGCAGGTTGTGCTGCTCGATCATGTCCGGAGTTTCGAACAGTGAGCGGGTGTACATGAACTCCCAGTGCAGTGACAGGCTCTTGCGCTTGAGCTTGGTCACGTCGAGGGTTTTCGGGTCATCGATCAGTGCCAGCTTGCCTTGCGGTGCCAATGCCTCGACCAGTTGATCCAGGTGATGATCGGTCTGGGTCAGGCTGGCAACGTGGGTCACGTGTTCGATACCGGCGTGTTTGAGTGCTTCGCTCAGCGGTTGGCTGTGATCGACCACCAGGTCGGCGCCCAAGTCTTTCACCCAGCTTTGGGTTTGCGGACGCGAAGCGGTGCCGATGACGTTCAGGCCAGTGAGTTGTTTCGCCAGTTGCGTGAGGATCGAGCCGACACCGCCGGCTGCGCCGACGATCAGCAGGCTCTGGCCTTCATCGACTTTGCCTTCGCGTACTTGCAGGCGTTCGAAGAGCAGTTCCCACGCCGTGATGGCGGTCAGCGGCAGGGCGGCCGCTTCGGCGAATCCCAGGGTTTTGGGCATGTGGCCGACGATCCGTTCATCCACCACGTGCAGTTCGCTGTTACCACCGGCGCGGGCGATGGAGCCTGCGTAGAACACTTTGTCGCCGGTCTTGAACAGGGTCACTTCGCTGCCAACGGCTTTGACCACACCGGCCACGTCCCAGCCCAGCACCTTGGCCGCGCCGCCCTCAGGCTGGACGTTCTGGCGGACCTTGGTGTCCACCGGGTTGACCGATATGGCTTTGACTTCTACCAACAGGTCGCGGGGCCCGGCGACAGGCGCCGGCAGTTCGATGTCTTGCAGGGATTTTTCGTCGCTGATCGGCAGGGAGGCGTAATAGGCGATGGCTTTCATGGAGGGCTCCGTTAACTAATAGAAGAAAGATTCAGGCGAGGGCTTGCAGGCGCTTGAGTTCGAAGTGTTCGAGAAAATCCCCGGCCCTGGCGCGGAAGTGCTGGATATGAGCACTGGCGTCATGGGCTTGCAGGGCTTCATCGCTGCTCCAGCGCTCGATCATGTAGAAGGCCAGTGGATTGGCCAGGTCCTGATGCAGATCGTATTGCCCGCAACCCGCCTCGGCACGGGTCGGCTCCACCAGCGCCCGCAAGTGCTGTTCGAGGGCGTCCTGCTGGCCGGGTTTGGCGATGAGGGTGGCGATAGCGGTAAAAGGCTGGGACATCTTCGACTCCGGGAACGGGGTGATTTCGATGGAGAGATGATTGGCTATTTCTACTGAAGATAAAACCCGCTAAAAGAGCAGTCTCTTTCAATATTTTTTTGATAATCGAGGCTTCACATGCTGCGTTTCGATGACTTGCAGTTGTTTGTCCGGGCGGCGGACCTGGGCAGTCTGTCGGCGGCCGCGCGGGGTATGGACATGTCGGCGGCGGTGGCCAGTGCCGCCTTGAAACGCATCGAACAGCAGCTCGGCGCCCGCCTGTTGGCGCGCTCCACGCGCAGCCTGCGCCTGACCGCCGAGGGCGAAGGTTTTCTCGAATACGCCCGGGCGGCCCTGAGCAATCTCGACGAGGGTCGGCGTTTGTTGGCCAGCGGACAGGACCAGGTCAGCGGAGTGTTGCAGTTGTCGGCACCGTCGGACTTCGGTCGCAACCTGTTGTTGCCCTGGCTCGACGAGTTCCAGCGCGAGCACCCGAAACTCACGGTGCGCCTGTTGCTGGGCGACCGTATCGCCGATCTGTTTCGGCAGCCGGTGGACATTGCCCTGCGTTATGGCGAGCCGGAAGACTCCAGCCTGGTGGCGTTGCCCATCGCCCCGCAGAACCGGCGAGTCCTCTGCGCTTCACCGGATTATCTGGCCCGGCATGGTGAGCCGCGGCAACTGGAGCAACTGGCCCAACACAATTGCCTGCTGTTCATGCTCGGCAGCCGCGTCCACGACCACTGGAGTTTCCACGATGGCAAGCGCGAGATCAGCCTGACGGTCAGTGGCGATCGTTTCAGTGACGATGCCGATGTGGTGCGTTTGTGGGCGGTGGCGGGGGCAGGCATCGCCTACAAGTCCTGGCTTGACGTGGCGGCCGATGTAATCGCCGGCCGTTTGAAGGTGCTGATGCCCGAGCTGCTCTGCGAGCGCGCACCGCTGAATCTGCTGTGCGCCCATCGCGCCCAACTGAGTAAGCCAGTGAACCTTTTGCGAGAAATGTTGGCCAGCCGATGTGCGCGGTTGAGCAGTCATTTTCCGGGGTTGGCGGGCATTGATCATTAATCGCAGGAAAAAAGCGAAATTTCCCTCAGGAACTATCACCACCAACGCTTCGCGGAGGGCAGGAACCAGGCGCTAACCCGCCTATACTAGCGCTCGCCTCATGTCCGCACCGTCGATCCGAATGGCGAGGCCTCGCTGGAGCCGACCTTGCCCCATATCCCGTCGTTTGCCCTCTGCAACCCTTGTCCGGTGAGGGCTTGAGTGAGCGATGGTTTTGTCCGGTGAATGGCGGTTATCGCGTCTTGGCCGACGACACATTACTGCTCAAGATGTCCCGTGAGCAGTAGACGAAACGATTCAACAGGGAGTGAATACATGGAACATGCACCTTGCATCAGCCAGATAGCCACCTTGCTGGCTGACCCAAAGCGCAGCGCAATGATGTGGGCCTTGATGGACGGCTCGGCACGACAGACCGAAGAGTTGGCGTTGTTGGCGGGTCTGTCACCGTCTTCGGCCAGTGCGCATCTGGGGCGTTTGTCCGCCGGAGGTCTGTTGAAGGTCGAGCCCCGCGGGCGCAAGCGTTTCTTCCGCCTGGCCGCCCCTGAAGTCGGTGCGGCGATCGAAGCCCTGGCCAGTGCGACGATTGCCAGCACCCCACAGAATATCCCTGACATTTTCAAACGTACCGCGCCTCTGGCCAAATCGCTGCCGACCCGTTCGCCATTGTTGCGTGCCCGGCTTTGCGATGATCATTTGGGCGGCACACTGGCCGCTGACCTGTATCAGCGGTTACTGGATTCAGGCTGGATCGAACAGTTTGATCAGCGTGTCACGATCACGTTCAAGGGTTCCACGGAGCTGGCGGCCCGTGGTGTCTACATCCAGGCACTGGCCCATCGCAACGGCCGGGTCGCGTGCGCATGCCCGGACTGGAGCGAAAGACGCGCGCACCTGGGCGGTTCATTGGGGGCTGCGTTGTTGCAGCTGTTCATGCAATCAGGTTGGTTGAGCCTGGCCAACGATTCGCGGGCCTTGCAGATTACCGTCGCCGGGCAGCGTGAAATTCACCGTTTTGCCAAGGAAACCGAGCTGGAACTGGCGCTCTAGGGCTTTTTCAGGTTGACGTCTGGGGTTGGGGCGCCAGACGTCGTTCAGAAGCCCGGACAGGTCGCATCCAGCAATAACCCTCCATGGCTATCACGCACACTCGAACCGGGGACTTCCTGGATTGGGGGATGCGGTATGGACACACGAAGCTATAGCGCGGCAGAACGTCTGGAACGACTGCCCATCAGCGGTTATCACCGCGTCATTTTCATCATTATCGCCCTGGCGTTTTTCTTCGACTCCATGGACCTGGCGATGATGACGTTCCTGCTCGGTTCCATCAAAGCCGAGTTCGGCCTGAGCACCGCGCAGGCCGGGCTGCTGGCCAGTTCGAGCTTTTTCGGAATGGTGGTGGGCGCGTCTCTGTCCGGAATGCTGGCCGACCGCTTCGGGCGTAAGCCGGTGTTCCAGTGGAGCATCGTGTTGTGGGGGCTCGCCAGCTACCTGTGTTCCACGGCGCAAACGATAGAGACGCTGACGTTGTTCCGAGTCCTCTTGGGGATCGGCATGGGCATGGAGTTTCCCATTGCTCAGTCGATGCTGTCCGAACTGATTCCGGCCAAACGGCGCGGACGCTACATCGCCTTGATGGACGGTTTTTGGCCGCTTGGCTTCGTCGCGGCCGGGGTGCTTTCCTACTTCCTGCTGCCGGTGATTGGTTGGCGGGATATTTTTCTGGTGTTGGCGGTGCCGGCGGTGTTCGTCCTGGCGATCCGCTTTTTCATTCCCGAGTCACCGCGCTGGCTGGAACAGGCCGGTCACCATGAGGCGGCGGATACGGTATTGCGGCGCATCGAGGAGCGGGTCAGGACGTCATTGGGCCATTCGCACTTGCCCGAGCCGATTCGCCTGCCGCAGGTGGCCAGTCAACCGGGCAACTTTTTTTCGGCACTGAGGCAGATCTGGTCGCCGCTGTATCGCCAGCGCACGATGATGATCTGGAGCGTCTGGTTCTTCGCCTTGCTCGGCTTCTATGGCCTGACCTCCTGGCTCAGTGCCTTGCTGCAACAATCGGGTTTTGCCGTGACTCAGTCGGTGTACTACACGGTGTTGATTTCCCTCGGCGGGATTCCCGGTTTCCTGATGGCGGCCTGGCTGGTGGAGCGCTGGGGACGTAAGCCGGTGTGCGTCGTGACGCTGCTCGGCGGCGGGGTGATGGCGTTTCTTTATGGGCAGAGTGCGGTGTTTGGCGGCAACGTCAGCCTGCTGATCGCCTCGGGGTTGTTGATGCAGTTTTTCCTGTTCGGCATGTGGGCGGTGCTCTATACCTACACGCCGGAGCTGTACCCGACATCGGCGCGGGCCACCGGCTCGGGTTTTGCCTCGGCGATTGGTCGCGTGGGTTCGCTGCTCGGGCCTCTGGTGACCGGGCTGGTGTTCCCGATAACGGGGCAGGGCGGGGTGTTCGCCCTGGGGGCGTTGTGTTTTGCGGTGGCGGCGCTGGTGGTCTGGGTCTTCGGGATGGAGACGCGGGGCAAGACCCTGGAGGAATTGAGCGAGCCGGTGTCCATCGGCTAAATGCTGACCCTGTGGGAGCGAACAAGCGCGCTCCCACATTGGTTTGCGGAGCGCTTACGGTTTTACCAGGCGTGCATCCAGGCTGTTCTGCGCCAACCGTTTGGCCTGGTCCTGGGTCATGCCCAGATCGGTGTACAACGCATGGAAGTTTTCGGTGACGTAACCGCCGAAGTACGCCGGGTCATCCGAATTCACGGTCACTTTCACGCCACGCTCGAGCATGTCGAGAATGTTGTGCTGCGACATGTGATCGAACACGCGGAGCTTGGTGTTCGACAACGGGCACACGGTCAGCGGGATTTGCTCATCGATGATGCGTTGCATCAGGCGTTCGTCTTCGATGGCGCGCACGCCATGGTCGATGCGCTGGATTTTCAGCAGGTCGAGGGCTTCCCAGATGTACTCGGGCGGACCTTCTTCACCCGCGTGGGCGACGGTGAGGAAGCCTTCGCCGCGGGCACGATCGAACACGCGCTGGAACTTGCTCGGCGGGTGGCCCATCTCGGAACTGTCCAGGCCGACGGCGACGAACGCGTCACGGAATGGCAGCGCCTGGTCGAGGGTCTTCTGTGCTTGTTCTTCGCTCAGGTGACGCAGGAAACTCAGGATCAAACCGCTGCTGATTCCCAGTTGCTGCTCACCGTCCTTCAACGCGGCGGCGATGCCGTTGAGCACCACTTCGAATGGAATGCCACGGTCGGTGTGGGTCTGCGGGTCGAAGAACGGTTCGGTGTGAATCACGTTCTGCGCCTTGCAACGCAACAGGTAGGCCCAGGTCAGGTCGTAGAAATCCTGGGAGGTGCGCAACACGTCGGCGCCCTGGTAATACAGGTCGAGGAACTCTTGCAGGTTGTTGAAGGCGTAGGCCTTGCGCAAGGTATCGACGTCGCTCCACGGCAGGGCGATCTTGTTGCGTTCAGCCAGGGCGAACAGCAGCTCGGGTTCCAGCGAACCCTCAAGGTGCAGGTGCAGTTCTGCCTTGGGCAGGGCGTTCAGCCAGTCGTACATAGTCTGTTCTCATCAGGTGCAATGGTCGCCATTCTACAGGTGCTCGCTGCAATAATTGGTAAAACCTGACCGAGGGGTTCATCACACCGTTTGCTGTTCCCGTCGATAGGCGTAGGTATCGGCGAAGCGCGAGAGCAGGAATTCAGCACAGGTCGTGGTCGGATATTTCGCCGGGTGCAGCTCATCCTGACTGCCGGGCAGGCATTCGATGCGCGTGTCGGGGTGTGGCTCGGCGAAGAACGGCATCGAATAGCGATCCACGCCCAGCGGGCTGATCACCCGGTGTGGCGTCGACAGGTAACGGTCATTGCTCCAGCGCGCCATCATGTCGCCCAGATTGACCACGAACGTGCCTTCGATGGGGGGCGCCTCAATCCATTCGCCTTTTACGTTCCGGACTTGCAGGCCGCCGGCGCCATCTTGATAGAGCAGGGTGATGCAGCCGTAATCGGTGTGGGCACCGGCACCTTGTTGTTCGGCGGAACTGGCCGTGTGGCGCGGCGGGTAATGGATCATCCGCAAAACACTGACGGGTTCGTTGAAGCGCGTATCGAAAAAGTCGCGTTCGATCCCCAGCGCCAGGGTCATCGCCCGCAACAGCGTTTGCGCGAGGGCCTGCATGTCGAGGTAGTGCTGCTCCATCAGTGCTTCCCAGCCCGGCACTGAAGGATGACGATTCGGGCCACGCAGGGGTTTTTCCGCCAGCACCTCGGGATGGTCGGCGGGCAGGTGCAAACCCATGTCGAAGGTCTCTTTGAGGTCGCTGGGTTTGCCCGGGTCAAGCTGCTCGGTGGCGATGGCGCCATAACCGCGATGGTGGCGGGTCTGGGTGATGTCGATCTTGAGCTTTTCGGCGGCAGGTTGAGCGAAGAAATGCCTGGCGCTGTCGAGTACGGCGTCGATCCGTGCGGCGCTGATCGGATGGCCCTTGATATAGAAAAAGCCCCATTCGCGGCAGGCGTGGTCGATTTGCGTTGCCACCTCAGACCAGGCGTTCTGGTTGTCGCTGTAGAGCGGGGCGATGTCGATGATGGGAAGGCTGGTCATGCGATTGTCCTGAGAAGTACGCAAACGGGAAAACGCTGGGGAGCCTGTGGGAGCGGGCTTGCCCGCGATGACGTCAGCACATCCTGCATCTCTGTTGACTGAATGTCCGCTATCGCGGGCAAGCCCGCTCCCACAGGGTTTGTGTTGATCGTTGGATTACTTCGGCATCTCGGCCTTCATGCCTTCCACGTAGTAATTCATCGACGCCAGCTCCGCATTGGTCGCGCTCAAGCCCGCCGGGATTTTTTCGACACCGGCCTGATCCTTGATCGGCCCGCTGAAGGGGTGCAACGCACCGCTCTTGATGTCGGCAATGATCTGCTCGGCCTCGGCTTTCACCGGCGCCGGCACCAGGTCGCTGATCGGCAGTTCAACCGTGCCTTCTTTCAATCCGCCCCAGTAATCCTGGGATTTCCAGGCATGGTCGATCACGCTCTGGGTGGCCTGAATGTAGTGCGGGGCCCAGTCATTGACGATGGACGTCAGCACCGCTTTGGGCCCGAAGTGCGCCATGTCCGAAGCGTAGCCGACGGCATACACGCCACGCCGCTCGGCGGCCTGGATCGGTGCCGGGCTGTCGGTGTGCTGGAACACCACGTCCACGCCCTGGTCGATCAGTGCGTTGGCGGCATCGGCTTCCTTGCCCGGATCGAACCAGGAATTGACCCACACCACCTTGATTTCGGTACCGGGGTTGTACTTGTTCAGGGCCAGTTGAATGGCGTTGATGTCGCGAATCACTTCCGGGATCGGGAACGATGCGACGTAGCCGATCTTCTTGGTCTTGGTCATCTTCGCCGCGAGGAAGCCGCCGACGTAGCGACCCTCGTAGGTGCGCGCCAGGTAGGTGCCGAGGTTCTTGTCCTGCTTGTAGCCGGTGGCGTGTTCGAAGGTCACTTTGGGAAATTGTCTGGCGACTTTCAGCGTCGGGTTCATGTAGCCGAAGGAGGTGGTGAAGATCAGGTCGTACTTGTCCTTGGCCATGTTGCGGATCACCCGTTCGGCGTCGGCACCTTCGGCGACGTTCTCCACGTAGTTGGTGGTGATCTGCGGACCGAATTTTTCCGCGAGTGCCTTGCGTCCCTGTTCATGCTGATACGTCCAGCCGTGGTCACCGATCGGACCGATATAGACGAAGCCGACTTTCAGCGGGTCGGTGGCACTGGCGGACAGGCTGGCGCTCAGACCGATGGCCGCCGTAATGGCGCAAAGCAGCTTCTTCAACGGACGCTTGTGCATGAATTGGAACTCCATGTTGTTGTGTGGTTGGCAGGGTCAATGCAAATTGCTGACCAACAAGACAACAAATGGCGCTGAATCGCATAACGGCCTTCGCGAGCAAGCTCGCTTCCACCAAAGCACCGTCAACCCCGTGGGAGCGGGCTTGCCCGCGAAGAGGTCGGCAGGGCCAAAAAAAGTGCATGGGCTTGTACGGCTGCAATGCACTGGTGCGTTAAGGTGTCGCGAACCATTAGCGCTGCTCCACAGTCAGTAGCTCATCGGCTCCTCACGGCAAAAGGCTCGACATGCTCTCCGTCCTCAAGCAAGAAACCTTTCTGCTGCTGGCCCTGATTGCCGCAGTCATTGCCTTCGCGCTGGAGCACTGGTTGCTGCACAGCGGCCAGGCCATTGCACTGACCGGCGGACTGCTGCTGATCGCGTTCATCGTCGCTGCCTCCATGCGCGTCGCTCATCAGGCCGAATTGTTGGCGGAGAAAGTCGGCGACCCCTACGGCACGATGATCCTGACCCTGGCTGCGGTGTTGGTGGAAGTGGTGATCCTGGCGATCATGATGAGCAACGAAGCCTCGAAGACCCTGGTGCGTGACACGATTTATTCGGCGGTGATGCTCGATATCAACGGCATCCTCGGTCTGGCGGCGTTGATGGGCGGGCTCAAACATGGCGAACAGTCCTACAACGATGATTCGGCGCGCAGCTACAGCGTGATGATCCTTACCGCCATGGGGGTGTCGATGGTGGTGCCGGAGTTCATTCCCGAGGCCAACTGGAAGCTCTATTCGGCCTTCACCATCGGTGCGATGGTGGTGCTGTATACCTTGTTCCTGCGCATGCAGGTTGGTCCGCACAGTTACTTTTTCAGTTACAGCTATCCGGACAAGCGACGCAAGAAGGAGCCTCAGGAAAGCGAACCGGCACCGATCAACCTGAAGTTGTCCATCGGCATCCTGGTGTTCGGTGTGGTGGTGATTGGCGCACTGGCCGAGGTGATGTCCAAGACCCTCGATCTGGGCCTGGAAGGGACAGGCGCGCCGCCGGTGATAACGGCAATCCTGGTGGCGGCGATTTCCGCGGCCCCAGAGATTCTGACGGCATTGCGTGCGGCGCTGGCCAATCGCATGCAGTCGGTCGTCAACATCGCATTGGGCGCGTCGCTGTCGACGGTGATCCTGACGGTGCCGGTGATGGAAGCGATGGCGCTTTACACCGGCCAGCCGTTCCAGATGGCCATGACGCCGGTGCAGACCGTGATGATCTTCATCACCCTGATCGTCAGCGCAATCAACCTTAACGATGGCGAGACCAACGCCATCGAAGGCATGACCCACTTTGTGCTGTTTGCGACGTTTATCATGTTGTCGCTGCTGGGCCTTTGAACACCATAAATTCCTTGTAGGAGCGAGCCTGCTCGCGATGGTGTGTCAGTCAACATCCATGCAACTGATCCTCCATCGCGAGCAGGCTCGCTCCTACAGTTGATTGGTGTTGTGTCAGGTCCCGGCGATCAACTGCCGCGCAGCCTGGCTGTGATCGGCAATCAAGCCTTTGAGGTCTAGCCCTTCAACCTGACCGTCAATCACTCGCCATTTGCCGCCGACCATCACCCGGTCCGCGCGATCCGCGCCGCACAGCAGTAGCGCCGATACCGGATCGTGGCTGCCGGAGAAGCGCAGTTCGTCGAGCTTGAACAGCGCCAGGTCGGCTTGCTTGCCCACGGCAATCTCACCGATATCGGTACGGCCCAACAGGCTCGCCGAACCTTTGGTCGCCCAACCCAGTACGCGTTCCGGCGTGATCTTCTCGGCACCGTAGCGCAGACGCTGGATGTACAGCGCCTGCCGGGTTTCAAGCATCATGTTCGACGCATCGTTGGAGGCCGAGCCATCCACGCCAAGGCCGAGCAGCGCGCCGGCATCGGTCAATTCGATGGTCGGGCAGATGCCGGAGGCCAGGCGCATGTTCGAGCTCGGGCAATGGCAAATGCCGGTGCCGGCCGCGCCGAGGCGGGCGATTTCATCCGGGTTGAAGTGGATGCCGTGGGCCAGCCAGGTACGCGGGCCGAGCCAGCCAACGCTGTCCAGGTAATCCACAGTGCGCAGGCCGAAGCGTTGCAGGCAGAAGTCTTCTTCGTCGAGGGTTTCGGCCAAGTGAGTGTGCAGGCGCACGTCAAGTTTGTTGGCCAGATCGGCACTGGCAGACATGATTTCCGGGGTCACGGAGAACGGCGAGCAGGGCGCCAGGGCAATCTGGATTTGTGCGCCTTCGCCGCGTTCGTGGTACTCGGCGATCAAGCGCTGGCTGTCGTCGAGAATCACCTGGCCTTCCTGCACGGTTTGTTGCGGTGGCAGGCCGCCGTCCTTTTCACCGAGGCTCATGGAGCCACGCGTGAGCATGGCGCGCATGCCCAGTTCGCGCACGCTTTCAACCTGCACGTCGATCGCATTTTCCAGGCCTTCGGGGAACAGATAGTGGTGATCGGCGGCGGTGGTGCAACCGGACAGCAGCAACTCGGCCAACGCGACTTTGGTGGCGAGGGCCAGTTTTTCCGGCGTCAGTCGGGCCCAGACCGGGTACAGGGTTTTCAGCCACGGGAACAAAGGCTGGTTGACCACCGGCGCCCAGGCGCGGGTCAGGGTTTGATAGAAATGGTGATGGGTGTTGATCAGGCCAGGCAGGATCACGTGCTCGCGGGCGTCGAACACTTCATTGCACGGTGCCGAAGGTTGTTGACCGAGGCTGAGCACTTCGACGATCACACCGTCTTGCAGCACCAGGCCGCCACGGGCATCGAGACCGTTGGCCGTGAAAATGGCGAGGGGATTTTTTAACCAGGTACGGGTCGCAGGCATGTTGGCCGGCTCCTCTGAAAGTGGGGTTCAGGGTTGCCAGCTCAGTGTTGCCCTGTCTGCTGATCCAGGGTCGCCGGGGAGGCGAGGTGCGGAGTTTCGATCAAAACGGCTTTCCCGGCAAGCCTCGTCCGACAGAGCAACCGGAGCCCCTGTGGGAGCCGGGCTTGCCCGCGATAGCGGTGTATCAGGTGCCAACGATATCGACTGACACTCCGTCATCGCGGGCAAGCCCGCTCCCACAGGGGGTTGTGTGTTACCAGGGAATGGTTTCGCCCCGGTAATTCACAAAATGATGCCCGCCCTTGCCGACATACGCATTCACCTGATCCACCAGGCCGCGGGTGCTGGTTTCAACGTCGATGTCGGCACCTTCACCGCCCATGTCGGTCTTCACCCAGCCCGGATGCAGCGACAACACAGTCAGCTTCTGCTCGCCCAACTGGGTGACGAAGCTGTTGGTCATGGAGTTCAGCGCCGCTTTGCTGGCCTTGTACAGCGCCAGTTCCGGCGCATCCGGCATGGTCACGCTGCCGAGCACCGAACTCATGAACGCCAGCACGCCGGTATCCGGCCGGATCTGCCCGATGAAACGCTGAGCCAGGTTGATCGGCGCGACGGCGTTGGTGAAAAACAGCTGACCGACGTCGGCCAGCGTCGCACCGCCGTTTGGCGTCTGCACGTCAGGGCCCTTGACCCCGGCATTGACGAACAGCAGGTCGAACACTTCGCCTTTGAGCTGTTGGCTCAATGCGATCACCGCTTGCTGGTCGTCCATGTCGAGTTTCTCGATCCGCACCTTGCCCAAGGCCTGCAAGGCATTGGCGTTCTGCGGGTTACGCACGGTGGCGGTGACTTGCCAGCCGTCGGCCAGCAGGGTTTTCACCAGCCCGAGGCCCAAGCCCCGGGAGGCGCCGATGATGAGTGCGGTTTTTGCCGTGGACATGATGGGCTTCCTTGTTCAGTAGGGTCATGGATTCAGTGGACAGCGTTGACCGAGCCGTTGCTGCAACTCGTTGCGCAGTGCACCCAGTTCGGCCATGCGGGTTTCGATCAGCTTGAGCTTGTCATGCAGCAATTGCGTGACGGCACTGTCCGGGTCGGGGGATTGCCACAACGCGGCGACACTGTCGCCGATCTCGCTGAGGGTAAACCCCAGCCTCTGAGCGGTCTTGATGTACAGCACCAGTTGCACCATGTCCGCCGGGTAGTCGCGGTAGCCGTTGGCGCTGCGTTGCGCGGCGATCAATCCGCGCTGCTCGTAAAAGCGCAGCGTGTCGCGGCTGACGGCGCTGGCCCGGGCTAATTCACCGATGCGCATCATGACGTCTCAAAGGGGCTTGACCCTGGAGCATACTCCAGGCTTTAGCCTTGTTGCTCCCTGATTTTATGGAGCAACGCCGATGTGGACTTCTTCGCAATATCGCCGATTGGTGCTCGGCAGTGCCTGGTATGACTTGATCGTGACCGCGGCGTTTGCCACACCGTGGAGTTTTGCAGCGTTGCATGCGGTGATGGTGAGTGTGAGTCAGGCTTTCGATTTGCCAGGTTCGTTACCACCGTTCGAGCCCGTGCACATGTTGATGGCGAATCTCTTGGGCTCGATTGTGTGCGTGTGGGCGGTGCTGCGGATTCGTGATCCGCAGCGGGTTTATGGGCGGTATGACGCGGTGGGCCGATTCCTGTTTGCGGCCTGGCAGTTGTATGCCCTGGTCCATGGGGCCAGTTCGCTATTGGTGATTTTCCTGTTTTTTGAACTGGCGTGGGGTGTTGCGCAGGTGATGCCTGTTCGCATGCCATCGCGAGCAGGGTCGCTCCCACAGGGTTTACGTCAGACACAATAATTGCGCAAGGCGCTGTCATGTAGGTGCGAGCCTGCCCGCGAAGAGGGCAGGCCGATCAACGCCTAATGCCCTGCCTGCCACGGCTGCCCCAACGACACCGGCGCATACAACCGGGTGCGCACCGCATCCCGGGACAACAGCACCAGCACCACAATGGTCGCCACGTACGGCAGCATCGCCAGCAGGCTCGATGGAATCGCCAGCCCCAAACCCTGTGCCACCAGATGCAGAATGCTGGCGAGCCCGAACAGGTAGGCGCCGAGCAGCAGTCGCCACACCCGCCAACTGGCAAACACCACCAGTGCCAGGGCAATCCAGCCGCGTCCGGCGCTCATGTTTTCCGCCCACATCGGCGTGTACGCCAGGGACAGATACGCCCCGGCCAACCCCGCCATCGCACCGCCAAACAACACCGCCAATGCGCGCACGCCCAGCACTGGCAAGCCCATGGCACTGGCCGCATCCGGGTTTTCCCCGACTGCCTGGATAATCAGCCCGACGCGGCTTTTCAGAATCACCCAGGCCACCAGCGCAAACAGGGCGAACGACAGATACACCAGCAGATCCTGGGCAAACAGCATGCGTCCGATCAGCGGAATTTCACTCAAGTAAGGGATCGCCAAGGGTTCGAAACCCGCCAGTGGTTTACCGACCCATGCCGCGCCGACGAAGGTCGACAGGCCCACGCCAAAAATCGTCAGCGCCAGGCCGGTGGCCACCTGATTGGCATTGAACACCAGCGCCACCAGTGCAAACAGCGAGGACAACAGCATCCCGGCCAGCATCGCCAGCAACACCCCCAGCCACAAATGGCCGGTACTGAATGCGACGATGAAACCGATCACCGCGCCAAACAGCATCATGCCTTCCTGGCCCAGATTGAGTACGCCGCTTTTCTCGCAGATCAGTTCACCCAGCGCCACCAGCAGCAAGGGTGTGCCGCAGCGCACCATGGCGTAGAAAATATTGCTCAGCAGATCGATATCCATCACAGCGCTCCTGCGTGTACGGCGGTGGTGGGGGCGCGGCGGGTCCAGCGCAGGTTCAAACGCGGGCGATAGAGAATCAGCACATCACTGGCCAGCAGGAAAAACAGCATCATCCCCTGGAACAATTGCGTGATCGCCTGGGGCAGGTTCAGGCTCATTTGCGCGCTCTCGCCACCGATGTACAGCAGTGCCATCAACAGGCTGGAAAACAGAATGCCGACAGGATTCAACCGACCGAGAAAGGCCACGGTAATCGCCGCATAGCCGTAGCCGGGCGACACTTGTGGCACCAATTGACCGATCGGGCCGGTGACTTCGCAGACGCCGGCCAGCCCCGCCAGACCCCCGCTGACCAACAGCGCGAGCCAGATCAGGCGCTTTTCGCGAAAGCCAACGAAACCGGCCGCGCGCTTGTCCAGCCCAAGTACTTTGATCTGGAAACCGACAAAGCTTTTCTGCAACAACACCCACACCGCCACCAGCGCGAGCAGGGCGAAATACACCCCGGCATGCACTCGCCCATCCTCTGTCAGCAACGGCAAGCGACTGGCATCGCCGAACATCGCCGACTGCGGAAAGTTGAAGCCTTCCGGGTCTTTCAGCGGGCCATGAACGCAATACAGCAGGAGGTTCAGGGCGATGTAATTGAGCATGATGCTGGTGAGGATTTCATTGGCATTGAAGCGCGTGCGCAACCATGCGGTCAGACCGGCCCATGCCGCGCCAGCGAAGGTGCCGGTGAGCAGGATCAGTACCAGCGCCCAACGGCTTTGCATATCGATGATGTTCACCGCCAGCGCACTGCCGGCCAGCGCACCGAGCAACAGTTGACCTTCGGCGCCGATGTTCCAGATCCGCGCCTGATAGGCCACCGCCAGGCCCAGTGCGCAGAGCAGAATGGGCAAGGCCTTGACCAGCAATTCGGACACGCCATACCAGTCGCTGACCGGCGCGATCAGCAAGGTGTGCAGCGTCAGCAGCGGGTCATGCCCCAGTGCGATGAACAGCAGCGAGCCACAGCTCAGCGTCAGGACCGCCGCGAGCATCGGCGAACACCACAACATCAGGCGCGATTGCTGGCCACGGGGTTCAAGAGAAAGCAGCATGTGACACTCCGTTAAAGCGTTGCGGATACAGGTGATTGAGGGGCGTCGAAGCGGCCGGCCATCCAGCCGCCGACATCGATCAGGCGGGTGTCGACCGTGGCGCGCAGTGGCGACAATCGTCCGCCGCACAAGGCGGCGAGGCGGTCGCTGATCTGGAACAACTCGTCGAGGTCTTCGGAGATCACCAGGATCGCCGCGCCGGCATCGCGCAAGGCAATCAGCGCCCGGTGAATGGTGGCGGCGGCGCCGACATCCACGCCCCAGGTCGGGTGGGCGGCCACCAGCAGCTTCGGTCGCTGGAGGATCTCCCGGCCGAGGATGAACTTCTGCAGGTTACCGCCCGACAGGCTGCGGGCCGGGGTTTGGCTGTCCGGTGTCTTGACCCCGAAGCGACGGATGATCTCTTCGGCCAGCGCTTCGACTTTGCCGCGCTGCACCAGGCCGTGACTGACCAGTCCTTGTTGAAATGCCGTGAGCAGGGCGTTATCCGCCAGGCTCAGTTCCGGCACGGCGCCGTGGCCCAGGCGTTCGGCGGGGACGAACGCCTGGCCGCGCAGGCGACGCGCGTCGGGGCGCAAATGGGCCACCGCTTCGCTGCCAAAGCAGATCGTTGTGCCCTCGTCGCGGGTCAGCCGTTCTTCACCGCTGAGCAAGGCCAGCAATTCGTCCTGGCCATTGCCGGCCACCCCGGCGATGCCGACGATTTCGCCGCTGCGCACCTCAAGGTTGATGTTTTTCAGTGAGCAGCCAAATGGGTCGGGGTTATGCCAGGACAAGTCTTTGACCTTCAAGAAGGCCTGAGCGCCGCGCACCTTTGGATAATCGGTGATCAGTTCTGCGGCCTCGCCCACCATCAGTCGCGCCAATTGCGAGTCTGAACATTCGGCAGGCACGCATTGCCCAGCCACCCGGCCGCCTCGCAGTACTGTTGCGCTGTGGCACAGGGCGCGGACTTCGCCGAGCTTGTGGCTGATAAACAGAATGCTGCAGCCCTCGGCGG
>Ga0302169_10000176_pt1 | contig 21066 bp, 23 predicted proteins | sample I_Fen_N1_3_FD_193493 | JGI IMG/M metagenome (GOLD analysis project Ga0302169, IMG submission 193493) | Peat permafrost microbial communities from Stordalen Mire near Abisko, Sweden - I_Fen_N1_3 | ecosystem: Environmental > Terrestrial > Soil > Wetlands > Permafrost | place: Sweden: Abisko...
TCACCTGCAGCATGGGCAATGCCGGAGATCCCCACGGTCAACAGCAGACTCACGATCAATTTGTTCATCAGCTAATCCAACTACGGCTAAGGGTTAAAGAGTTATGGACCGGGATCACTCGCTCATCCAGTGGATGATGGCCTGGTAATCCTCGGCACTGCAGTCCATGCACAAACCACGCGGCGGCATCGCCTTGAAACCCTGGGTCACGTGTTGCACCAGCGTCTCCATACCTTTCGCCAACCTCGGCGTCCAGGCTTCCTGATCGCCCTTTTGAGGCGCCGAGGGTAGTTGGCCGGAATGACAGGCACCACAAACACGGTTGTACACAGCTTCCGGATCCTGTGTAGCCTGAGCGCTGTAAAGCGGTATCAAGACACCGGCAGCTAGCAGCCATTTCGTCATAAAACGACCTTTTCAGGGTTGAGAGCGTTCTGCGTTCTAATGCGCAATCAAGGTCAATCGCTCTCGTGAACTTCATCCTACGCTGGGACAAAGCGCACACAAAATCTGCGGCATTATATACTGGCGTCACTGAAACGGAAACGACACCGCTTGCCGCGTCCATTCCCGGCGCCGCCCACATCGGAAATCCCATGCAACTCAAGAATCCCATCCTCGGCCTGTGCCAACAGTCCACCTTCATGCTCAGCGCTGCCAAAGTCGACCAATGCCCGGACGATGAAGGCTTTGAAGTGGCCTTCGCGGGCCGTTCCAACGCCGGCAAGTCCAGTGCGCTGAACACCCTGACGCACGCCAGTCTTGCGCGAACCTCGAAAACCCCGGGGCGCACGCAGCTCTTGAACTTCTTCAAGCTAGACGATGATCGTCGTCTGGTCGACCTTCCGGGGTACGGTTACGCAAAAGTTCCTATTCCGTTGAAGCTGCACTGGCAGCGTCACCTGGAAGCGTACCTGGGCGGCCGCGAGAGTTTGAAAGGTCTGATCTTGATGATGGACATCCGTCATCCAATGACCGACTTCGACCTGTTGATGCTCGATTGGGCCGTCGCCGCCGGCATGCCGATGCATATTTTGCTGACCAAAGCCGACAAGTTGACGTACGGCGCAGCGAAAAACGTCCTGCTCAAGGTTCAGGCCGATATCCGCAAGGGTTGGGGGGATGCGGTCAGTATCCAGTTGTTTTCGGCGCCAAAACGCCTGGGTCTGGAAGACGCCTACACTGTACTGGCGGGCTGGATGGAGTTGGCGGACAAGGGTTCCGAGGCTGCCGAGTAAGCGTTGAGGCAAATCGCGGGCAAAAAAAACCCCGGACTTCTATGGGGAGGGGGAAGTTCCGGGGTCCAAGTTCCGGACCGCTAGGGCGGGGTCCAGATATCTGCCAACACTTAACACAACATAGGAGCATCGAAGGGCTTCACCAGCCATTCAGTAACTCTGAGGGCGGTTGACGGGATTAGTTCCTGAGAAGTTCCAAATCCATTTGGAATAATCCTCTGTACCTTTCGAAATATGAGCGCATCAACCTTCTGCCGCGGCACTATGCCGCAGCAGAAACGCCTGTTCAGACGGCTCAGTGAGCCTCATCCCAGTTATTTCCCACCCCCACCTCCACCAGAAGCGGCACGTCCAGCTTCGCCGCATTGCTCATGTGGAGTCGAATTTCCTCGCGAACTTGATCGACCAGATCCTCACGCACCTCAAGCACCAATTCATCGTGCACCTGCAGGATGACTTTGGCGTCGAGCCCTGACGAGGTCAGCCAGTTATCCACCGCCACCATGGCCTTCTTGATGATGTCCGCCGCCGTGCCTTGCATCGGGGCGTTGATCGCTGTGCGTTCGGCACCTTTGCGCAGGGCCGGGTTTTTCGCGTTGATTTCCGGCAGGTACAAGCGTCGACCGAAGATCGTTTCCACGAAACCTTGCTCGGCCGCCTGGGCGCGCGTGCGCTCCATGTATTGCAGCACGCCCGGATAGCGGGCGAAATAACGGTCGATGTAGGCCTGAGACTGTTTGCGATCCACGCCGATCTGCTTGGCCAGGCCAAACGCGCTCATGCCGTAGATCAAACCGAAGTTGATCGCCTTGGCGCTGCGTCGCTGATCGGTGGTGACGTCGGCCAGTTCCACGCCGAAGACTTCAGCGGCGGTGGCCTTGTGCACGTCCAGGTCATTACGGAACGCGTGCAGCAAACCTTCGTCCTTGGCGAGGTGGGCCATGATCCGCAGTTCGATCTGTGAATAGTCCGCCGCCAGCAATTTGTAGCCTGTGGGGGCAACAAACGCCTGACGAATGCGCCGGCCTTCGGCGGTGCGGATCGGAATGTTCTGCAGGTTCGGATCACTGGACGACAAACGCCCGGTCGCCGCGACAGCCTGATGATAAGAGGTGTGAATCCGCCCGGTGCGCGGGTTGATCTGTTCCGGCAGCCGATCGGTGTAGGTGCTTTTCAGCTTGCTCATCGAGCGGTACTGCATCAGCACTTTTGGCAGCGGGAAATCCTGTTCGGCCAGTTCCGCCAGCACGGCTTCGGCGGTGGAAGCCTGGCCCTTGGCCGTTTTGCTGAGCACCGGCAGGCCGAGCTTTTCGTACAGGATCACGCCCAATTGCTTGGGTGAGCCGAGGTTGAATTCTTCGCCGGCGATGGCGAACGCCTCACGCTCGAGCGCGACCATCTTCTCGCCCAGTTCCACGCTCTGAATGCCCAGCAGGTTGGCGTCGACCAACGCGCCCTGGCGTTCGATCCGCGCCAGCACCGGCACCAGCGGCATTTCGATTTCGCTCAGGACTTTGCTCAGGCTCGGGATGGCATTGAGTTTTTCCTGCAGGGTTTGGTGCAGGCGCAGGGTCACGTCGGCGTCTTCGGCGGCGTAAGGCCCGGCCAGTTCCAGAGAGATCTGGTCAAAGGTCAGCTGCTTGGCGCCTTTGCCGGCGATGTCCTGGAAACTGGTGGTGGTGTGATTGAGGTACTTGAGCGCCAGGCTGTCCATGTCGTGCCGGGTCGCGGTGGAGTCCAGCACGTAGGATTCGAGCATGGTGTCGAACGCGATGCCCTGCACAGTGATGCCGGCGCTCTGATCACCGCCGATGGCGCAGTTGGCCAGGATGTTCATGTCGAACTTCGCGTGCTGGCCGACCTTGAGCTTGTTCGGGTCTTCCAGAATCGGTTTGAGTGCGCGAAGCACGGTATCGCGGTCCAGCTGATCCGGTACGCCCATGTAGGAATGGGTCAGCGGGATGTAGGCCGCTTCGTTGGCTTGTACAGCGAAAGACAGGCCGACCAGTTGCGCCTGCTGCGCATCAACGCCGGTGGTTTCGGTGTCGAAGGCGATCAGCTTGGCGTCGTTGAGCTTCTTCAGCCACAGGTCGAAATCGGCCTGGGTGAGGATCGTGGTGTACTTGAGTTCAGTCTCGGCGGCGACTTCTTCAACCACCGGCGCGGTCACTTCCTGCCCGGAGCGCTTGGCATCGCGCTGGTTGTCTTCGAACCAACTCTTGAACTCCAGCAGGGTGTACAGCTCAGCGAGCTTGTCGTGATCCGGCTTGCCCATTTGCAGGTCATCGAGGCCGATGTCCAGCGGCACGTCGATCTTGATGGTTGCCAGTTGATAGGAGAGGAACGCCATCTCCTTGTGCTCTTCAAGCTTGGCCGGCAGGGTTTTCGCGCCGCGAATCGGCAGGGTCGGGACGATGTCGAGCTGTGCATACAACTCGGTCAGGCCGCCATTCACGCCCACCAACAGACCGGAAGCGGTCTTCGGGCCAATGCCGGGAACGCCTGGAATGTTGTCGGAAGAGTCGCCCATGAGGGCCAGATAATCGATGATCTGCTCGGGAGCGACGCCGAATTTCTCCTTCACGCCCTCCACGTCCATGCTGCTACCGGTCATGGTATTGACCAAGGTAATGTGGCCGTCGACCAGTTGCGCCATGTCCTTGTCGCCAGTGGAGATGATCACCGGGCGATCCGCCGCCGCGCTGCTGCGGGCCAGGGTGCCGATCACGTCATCGGCCTCGACGCCTTCGACGCACAGCAGCGGGAAGCCCAAAGCGATCACGCTCTGGTGCAGCGGCTCGATTTGCACGCGCATATCGTCGGGCATGCTCGGACGGTTGGCTTTGTATTCGGCGTACATGTCATCGCGAAACGTCCCGCCCTTGGCGTCGAACACCACGGCGAACGGACTGTCCGGGTACTGCTTGCGCAGACTCTTGAGCATGTTCAATACGCCCTTGACCGCACCGGTTGGCAGGCCTTTGGACGTGGTCAGCGGTGGTAGCGCGTGAAAGGCGCGGTACAGGTAAGAAGAACCGTCCACCAGGACGAGGGGGGCTTGGCTCATGAGCAGGATCAACCTTTTCGGCGGGTCCGGCGCTAGAATAGCGGGACCGTTGACGACAAAAGGACAAGGTTATCATGCGCACACTAAATCGCCTGTTGCTGGCTGGCTTGTTTGCAATCGCGCCATTGACCGTCATGGCGGCGGGCGATGTTTCAAAGTCTGAGCCAGAAGTCACGATCCACACGGAAGGGGACAAGGTCATCCAGGAGTACCGTCAAAACGGTTTCCTGTATGCGATCAAGGTCACGCCGAAGGGCGCACCGCCGTATTTTCTGGTGCGCGCAGACGGGACAGATGCAAACTTCATCCGCTCGGATCAGCCGGATATGCTGATTCCGGCGTGGAAAATCTTTGAGTGGAAGTAGTTTCTTAATTTCAATCGGCGCCGGCTCACGAGCGGCGCCCGTACTGGCAGTTTAAACATGTCTGTGTTCACCCCCCTGGCTCGGCCCGAGCTGGAAGCTTTTCTCGCCCCTTATGGCCTCGGCCGCCTGCTTGATTTCCAGGGGATTGCTGCCGGTAGCGAAAACACCAATTTCTTTATCAGCCTGGAGCAGGGCGAATTCGTCCTGACCCTGGTCGAGCGCGGCCCGGTCGATGAAATGCCGTTCTTCATTGAGCTGCTCGACGTCCTGCACGAGGCTGATTTGCCGGTGCCCTACGCCCTGCGCACCACCGACGGCATCGCCCTGCGCGAATTGGCCGGCAAGCCGGCGCTGTTGCAACCACGGCTGGCCGGCAAGCACATCAAGCAGGCCAACGCTCAGCACTGCGCGCAGGTCGGCGAGTTGCTGGCACACCTGCACCTGGCGACCCAAGCCAACATGATCAAGCGCAAAACCGATCGTGGTCTGGACTGGATGCTGGAGGAGGGCACGCAGTTTCTCTCCCACCTGAACGCCGAGCAAAGCAATCTGCTGAAACGGGCGCTGGATGAAATCGCCGAGCAGAAGGCAAAAATCCTGGCGCTGCCGCGGGCCAATATCCACGCCGACCTGTTCCGCGATAACGCGATGTTTGAAGGCACGCACCTGACCGGACTGATCGACTTCTACAACGCCTGCTCGGGGCCGATGCTCTACGACGTGGCGATTGCCTTGAACGACTGGTGTTCGGACGACGACGGATTGATCGATGGTCCGCGAGCGCGGGCATTGCTGGGGGCTTATGCGGCGTTGCGTCCGTTCACGGCGGCTGAGGCCGAGTTGTGGCCGACGATGCTGCGTGTGGCGTGTGTGCGGTTTTGGTTATCGCGGTTGATCGCGGCGGAATCGTTCGCCGGGCAAGACGTGCTGATTCATGACCCGATGGAGTTTCAGTTGCGGTTGGCGCAGCGGCAGAAGGTCAGCACACCGCTGCCGTTTGCCCTTTAAAAGCTTCGCGAGCAAGCCCGCTCCCACATTTGATCTCCTGTGCACACAAATTCTGTGGCTGGCGCAGTTCCAATGTGGGAGCGGGCTTGCTCGCGAATGGGGGCGACACAAATGTCGGTGTTACAACGACTCCAGGCACCCGGCCAAATCATTCCCCAGCTTCTCCAGCACCTGCTCATACCCCTGAGCCGTCGCTGGCGTGTACCCGCCCAACGCATCCAGTTCCGCCAGTTTCACCGGCAAACCCGCGACCAACGTCTCTGCCAGGCGCGGACGCAATGGTGGCTCACTGAACACGCAAGTCTTGCCGACTTCCTGCAACCGCGTGCGCATCGCCGCGACGTGTTGGGCGCCGGGCTGGACTTCGGCGGCGACGCTGAATACGCCGGTGTGTTTCAGGCCATAGGCGTCTTCAAAATAGTCGAACGCTTCGTGGAACACGAAGTACGGCTTACCCGCGATCCCGGCGAGCCGTGCCTTCAGGCGCAGGTCCAACGCATCCAGGCGCTCGTCGAAAGCTTTGACGTTGTTCTGATAACGCGCCGCGTTGGCTGGATCCACCGCACCAAGGTCGGCGGCCATTTTGGCGGCGATCACCCGGGCATTAACCGGTGACAGCCACAAATGCGCGTCGAGGCTGCCAGGGCGGTGATCGTGGTCATGCTCATCGGCTTCTTCCGCGTGGGAGTGACTGTCTTCGGCGAAGCGGCGCAGTTTCAGCCCCGGCAAATCCTGCACCGCAACGCTCGGCAGCGTACGACCATTGAGCACGCGCGGCAGGAAACCTTCCATGTCCGGCCCGATCCAGTACAGCAGATCGACCGATTGCACCTTCCGTACGTCGGAAGGGCGCAAGGCATAGTTATGCGGCGAAGCTCCCGGCGGCAGCAACACTTCCGGGATCGCTACGCCGTCCTGCACCGCAGCGGCAATCAACTGCAGGGGCTTGATGCTGGTGAGGACTTTGACCTCCGCGTGCGCCGAACCGATCAGCAGAAAACTTGCGATAAATGCGACAAAGATAGAAAAAAGTCGGGACACGATGACCACTCGAAGAGGCGAGAACGGGTAACATAATAACGTCTCTCACAAAACTCGTCGCCGCTCATGCCTAAAACACCGATTGCCAGCCGTCCCCACGACCACTCTCATTGCGTGCATAGCGCTTTGTCTGAGGCCGATGTCCTGTGCGCACGTCAGGGGCTGCGCCTGACCGCTTTGCGCCGGCGGGTGCTGGAACTGGTGTGGCAAAGCCACAAACCGCTGGGGGCCTACGACATTCTCGCGGTGCTCAGTGAGCAGGATGGTCGCCGCGCCGCGCCGCCCACCGTGTACCGCGCGCTGGATTTCCTCCTGGAAAACGGCCTCGTGCACCGCATCTCCTCGCTGAACGCCTTCGTCGGCTGTAACCATCCGGGGCACGCCCACCAAGGGCAGTTCCTGATTTGCCGCGAATGCCACGCCGCCATTGAGCTCGAACAGAAGTCCATCAGCGACGCCATCGTGGGCAGCGCCAAGGATGTTGGATTTATCGTCGAAGGCCAGACCGTTGAAGTGGTCGGTCTCTGCTCTGGCTGCCAGGGGGCTTGATGAGCAACGCGCTGATCCGACTCGAGCAGGTTGCCGTCACATTTGCCGGGCAATCCGTGCTGGATAACATCGAGCTGAGTGTCGAGCCGGGGCAGATCGTCACGCTGATCGGCCCTAACGGTGCCGGCAAGACCACGCTGGTACGCGCGGTGCTCGGCCTGTTGAAGCCGGACAGCGGCACGGTGTGGCGCAAGCCGAAACTGCGGGTGGGTTACATGCCGCAAAAACTTCACGTCGCCCCGACCCTGCCACTCTCGGTGCTGCGCTTCTTGCGCCTGGTGCCGGGCGTGGACCGTGCCATGGCGTTGTCCGCGCTCAAGGAAGTCGGCGCCGAACAGGTGATCGACAGCCCGGTGCAAAGCGTTTCCGGCGGTGAAATGCAGCGAGTATTGTTGGCCCGGGCGCTGTTGCGCGAGCCGGAACTGCTGGTGCTCGACGAGCCGGTGCAAGGTGTCGACGTCGCTGGCCAGGCCGAACTCTATAGCCTGATCACACGGCTGCGCGACCGTCACGGCTGCGGCGTGCTGATGGTGTCCCATGATCTGCACCTGGTGATGAGCACCACCGATCAGGTGGTTTGCCTCAATCGCCACGTCTGCTGCTCCGGCCATCCTGAGCAAGTCAGCGGCGATCCGGCCTTCGTCGAGCTGTTTGGCAAAAACGCCCAAAGCCTGGCGATTTATCACCACCACCACGACCACGCCCATGACCTGCATGGCTCGGTCGTCACGGCGGCGCAACCCCACGTTCACGGAGATAGCTGCAAGCATGGCTGATTTTCTGCTCTACGCCCTGCTTGCAGGTTTGGCTTTGGCGCTGGTGGCGGGCCCGCTGGGTTCGTTCGTGGTCTGGCGGCGCATGGCTTATTTCGGCGACACCTTGTCCCATGCGGCCTTGCTCGGCGTAGCGCTGGGATTCTTGCTGGACGTCAGCCCCACCGTTGCGGTGACCGTTGGTTGCTTGCTGTTGGCGGTGCTGCTGGTGACCTTGCAACAACGCCAACCACTGGCGTCTGACACGCTTTTGGGAATTCTCGCACCCAGCACGCTCTCTCTGGGCCTGGTGGTACTAAGCTTCATGCACGAAGTGCGGATTGACCTGATGGCGTATCTGTTCGGCGACCTGCTGGCGATCAGCCCGACCGATCTGGCCTGGATCCTCGGCGGCAGCGCGGCGGTACTGGCGTTGCTGGTGATCTTGTGGCGGCCGTTGCTGGCCATCACGGTGCATGAAGAGTTGGCCAAGGTTGAAGGGTTGCCAGTGGCGTCGTTGCGTCTGGCCCTGATGCTATTGATCGCCGTGGTGATCGCGGTGGCGATGAAAATCGTCGGCGTTTTGCTGATTACGTCGCTGTTGATCATCCCCGCGGCTGCGGCACAACGTCACGCCCGGTCACCGGAACAGATGGCACTGGGCGCGAGCCTGCTGGGCATGCTCGCGGTCTGTGGCGGGCTGGCTCTGTCGTGGTTCAAGGACACACCGGCGGGCCCCTCGATTGTTGTGACGGCGGCCGCACTGTTTCTGCTGAGTTTTGTCCTGCCCCGTCGAGGGGTGTAGACTTGCTCGTTTTTTGCGCAAATAGAGAGTCGCAGGAATGAAGCCGTTCGCCTCACGTTATCTGCTCCTTGTCGCATTTTCCTTGCTGCTGGGCGCCTGCCAAAGCACGCCACCGGCGGCCACCGAAGCCACGGATGCGCGAGCTACGGCCATCGCACAGCTGGAACAAAGCTTGGCCAGCAACGAATTGGCCACCGCCGAAGATCAATTGGCCGCCTTGCAGGCCCAGTCCCCTAACGATCAATCCCTTGAGCAATATCAACGGCAACTGGCCGAGGCTTATCTGCGCCGTAGCCAGATCGTCCTGCAAAAAGGTGATGTGAATGCCGCCGCCACCGCGCTGAGCCGTGCTCGGGTCCTGATGCCGAAAGCGCCGGCACTGACCGGTGGGGTCAATAATGCCATCGTCTCGGCTCGCAAAGCCGAGTTGGATAAAGCGGAAGCCGATTTGAAAGCCGCTGAAGCCAAGCCCCAGGCGAAGGTGATTGATCCGACCGCTGCAAGCACCACGGTTGCATTGAACCTCAACGATATGGCAAAGCTTCGTCGTCAACTGGATGCCATCGCCGCTGATGTGGTGAATTATCAGTGCGACGTGAGCATTCAGGCACCACGCACCGATGACTATCCTTGGTTGGCCACGTTGCTGACCAAGCGGGTGAAGAAACTCGATCCCGATTTCGATCTGAAGCTGGAAAAGCAAATTCTGCGCAACATTCCGGCGCAGATGGTTCTGAGTCCTCGCAAACCTTAAAAAGCATCGTCGGATCGCCGCCCGGAGCCTGCTCGCGATAGCGTCCTAACTACCCATAAAAATCTTAGGCCGGAATCGCCTTGGCCTTAGCCTCCCGATCCCAGACCCGATGCTGCCCGATCGCCGCAAAAAACGGCTTGATCAACTTCGCATCCGCCCCGACGATCAACCCCGCATCGGCCTCCAGCTTCAATACATCCAGCAACTGCTTGGCCTCGCCATGCAGGGCAATCGCCTTCAAGTGCTTGTACGCCTCCAGCAGGTAATGCAACGCCACGCCATCACCGCTCAACGCCTTGATCGACGCCGCGCCACCCGGCACAAACACCGCATCGAACGCCACCGAAGGCAGACCTTCCATCGACGCGTCCACGGGCAACATTTTGCCATCAGCGGTTTTCACCGGTGCGGAGGTCGGCCCCAGCAATTTGGCGTGCGCGCCTTCGGCCTGCAGCGCCTTCTTCATCGCATCAATCGCGGCACCATCGACACCGTTGGCTGCAAGAATCGCCACTTTGCGGGTTTTGATGTTACCTGGCAGCAAATTGGCCTGACTGAGGGCCGGCGAGCGCTCCAGGGAGGTTTTTGGCACCTCGACCGTCCCGGCTTTCGGCGCTGGCAAGCCAAGGTTGGCGGCCACACGTTTGGCCAGCTCCAGATCGATGTTGGCGAGGATCTCGTTCACCTCGCGCGCCCGAATGGCTTCACGCTCAACTTTGCCGAGTTCAAAGCTGTACGCCGAGATGATGTGTTCTTGCTCGTGCTTGCTCATGCTGTGGAAGAACAGGCGTGCCTGGGAGAAGTGGTCGCCAAACGATTCGCTGCGCTGCCGGATCTTGTTGGCGTCGATACGCTCCGGATAGGTCTCAAAGCCACCATCCTGCGCGGCGGGCGGAGTTTCTTTGGGCCAGCCGCCGTCGATGGAGTTCGGCTCGTAAGCTGCCCGGCCCTTGTCGATGGTGGTTCGGTGCATCGCATCGCGCTGACCGTTATGGAACGGCGTTACTGGCCGGTTGATCGGGATCTCATGAAAATTCGGCCCGCCGAGTCGGCTGATCTGCGTATCGGTGTAGGAAAACAGCCGACCTTGCAGCAACGGATCGTTTGAGAAATCGATCCCCGGCACGATGTGGCCCGGGCAGAACGCAACCTGCTCGGTTTCGGCGAAGAAGTTGTCCGGGTTGCGGTTCAGCACCATTTTGCCCAGCGGTGTAATGGGTACGGTTTCTTCGGGAATCAGCTTGGTGGGGTCGAGGATGTCGAAGTCGAAATCGTGCTCGTTTTCCTCTTCGATGATCTGCACGCCGAGTTCCCACTCCGGGTAATCGCCCATCTCGATGGCTTCCCAGAGGTCGCGACGGTGGAAGTCGGTGTCTTTGCCGGCCAGCTTCTGCGCCTCATCCCACACCAGCGAACACGTGCCTGCGGTGGGGCGCCAGTGGAATTTGACGAAGCGCGATTTGCCTTCGGCGTTGATCAGCCGAAACGTGTGCACACCGAAGCCCTGCATGCTGCGCAGGCTTTTCGGGATGGCCCGGTCGGACATGGCCCAAATCACCATGTGCGCCGATTCCGGTACCAGAGAGACGAAGTCCCAGAAGGTGTCGTGAGCCGAGCCCCCAGTGGGAATCTCGTTATGTGGCTCCGGTTTCACCGCGTGTACGAAGTCCGGAAACTTGATCGCGTCCTGAATGAAGAACACCGGCATGTTGTTGCCCACCAGATCGAAGTTGCCTTCGTCGGTGAAGAACTTCACGGCGAAACCTCGTACGTCCCGCACGGTATCGCCTGACCCTCGAGGGCCTTGTACCGTGGAGAAACGCGTAAACACCGGCGTCTTCTTGCCCGGATCCTGCAGGAAACCGGCTTTGGTCAGCACGGAATGGTTTTCGTACGTCTGGAAATAACCATGCGCGCCGGTCCCGCGGGCATGGACGATGCGTTCCGGGATGCGCTCATGGTCAAAGTGCGTGATTTTCTCACGCATGATGAAGTCTTCCAGCAGCGAAGGACCGCGGGCGCCGACTTTCAGGGTGTTCTGATTGTCCGAAACCTTCACGCCCTGGTTGGTGCGCAGGGCCTGTTCGGTGGCGTCGGAGCGAAATTTCTCCAGGCTGTCGAGCTTGGTATTGGTGTTGCCGCGGTCCAGGGTGTCAGTACCGGCCAATGCGCTTTTGCCGGGGGCAGGCTTCTTGTTACTCATCAGTCTAAACTCCTCGTTGCGATTCCCGCCGTAGCCAGGATTCTTGTGCATTCCCCAGGCACGGCACCGGGGGCGTTTTCGAGTTGCCTTATTAGTGACTGATGGGGTTTTTAGCCGTTCCTTTTTTATGACCTTTGATCGCGTTATTGCCAAATCGAAGGTTGAATGCGGAATAAATGCTAATAACCTCTATACGGACAGGCTAAAATGCGCGCCCGGCTAACCGCTGATCCTTTTCTAACGCGCCCCACAAGGTTCGCTACGTGATCGAGTTTCAAAACGTCCATAAAACCTACCGCGTCGCCGGTAAGGATATTCCCGCCCTGCATCCGACCAGTCTGACGATTGAGAACGGACAGGTCTTCGGCCTGATCGGCCATTCCGGCGCGGGAAAAAGTACCCTGCTGCGTCTGATCAATCGCCTGGAGAATTCCAGCGGCGGCAAGATCTTCGTCGACGGCGAAGAAGTCACCGCGCTGGATGCCAACAGCCTGCGGCGCTTCCGTCAGCAAGTCGGGATGATCTTCCAGCACTTCAACCTGCTGGCGTCCAAGACTGTGGCTGACAACGTCGCGTTGCCGCTGACCCTGGCTGGCGAGCTATCGCGCAGCGAGATCGACCTGCGCGTGGCCGAGTTGCTGGCGCGGGTGGGTTTGTCCGACCACGCCAAGAAGTACCCGGCGCAGTTGTCCGGTGGCCAGAAGCAGCGCGTCGGCATTGCCCGCGCCCTGGCGACCAAGCCGAAAATCCTCCTGTGCGATGAAGCTACCAGCGCCCTCGACCCACAGACCACGGCGTCGGTCCTACAATTGCTGGCCGAGATCAACCGCGAGCTGAAGCTGACCATCGTCCTGATCACCCACGAGATGGACGTGATCCGCCGCGTTTGCGACCAGGTAGCGGTGATGGACGCCGGTGTGATCGTCGAGCAAGGTTCGGTGGCCGAAGTTTTTCTGCACCCGAAACACCCGACCACCAAGCGTTTCGTGCAGGAAAGCGAGCAGATCGACGAAAGCGAGCAGCGCGATGACTTCGCTCACGTGCCGGGCCGCATCGTGCGTCTGACCTTCCAGGGCGAAGCGACCTACGCGCCGTTGCTGGGCACCGTCGCCCGGGAAACCGGTGTGGACTACAGCATCCTGGCCGGTCGTATCGACCGCATCAAAGACGTCCCTTACGGGCAACTCACCCTGGCCGTCACCGGTGGCGACATGGACGCGGCGTTTGCCCGTTTCACCGCGGCTGACGTCCACATGGAGGTGCTGCGCTAATGGAAGCCCTGACTGTTTTCTTTGCCAATATCGACTGGTTCGAAATCTGGCTGGCCACCGGCGACACGCTGTTGATGCTCGGCGGTTCGTTGTTGTTCACCGTGTTGCTCGGCTTGCCGCTGGGCGTGCTGCTGTTCCTGTGCAGCCCGCGTCAGTTGCTGGAAGCCAAAGGCGTCTACGCGATGTTGTCGCTGGTGGTGAACATCCTGCGTTCGCTGCCCTTCATCATCCTGCTGATCGTAATGATTCCGTTCACCGTGCTGATCACCGGTACGTCGCTGGGTGTCGCCGGTGCGATCCCGCCGCTGGTGGTGGGTGCGACGCCGTTCTTCGCCCGACTGGTGGAAACTGCGCTGCGTGAAGTCGATCGCGGCATCATCGAAGCGACTCAGGCGATGGGCGCGACGACGCGTCAGATCATCACCAATGCCTTGCTGCCAGAAGCCCGCCCGGGCATCTTCGCGGCGATTACGGTGACGGCGATTACACTGGTGTCCTACACGGCCATGGCCGGTGTGGTCGGCGCCGGCGGTCTCGGTGACCTGGCGATCCGCTTCGGCTACCAGCGTTTCCAGACCGATGTCATGGTGGTGACGGTGGTGTTGCTGCTGGTGCTGGTCCAGGTGCTGCAAACCGTTGGTGACAAATTGGTTGTGCATTTTTCTAGAAAATAAACAGTTCACGTCAATAAGTCATGAGCCGGCCATTCGCTGGCAGGCGCCAAACGGGCGCCTCATATGGAGTTAGCTGAATGAAGAAACTACTCGTCGCATTGGCCGCTGTAGCGGCGTTTTCCGCCCAGGCCGACGAAACGCTGACCGTTGCGGCCACCCCGGTTCCGCACGCAGAAATCCTCGAATTCGTTAAACCGGCCTTGGCCAAAGAAGGCGTGGACCTGAAGGTCAAAGTCTTCACCGACTACATTCAGCCGAACGTGCAGGTGGCGGAAAAACGTCTGGACGCCAACTTCTTCCAGCACCAGCCGTACCTCGATGAGTTCAACAAGGCCAAGGGCACCAACCTGGTCGCGGTGGCCGGTGTGCACATTGAGCCGCTGGGCGCTTACTCCAGCAAGTACAAGGCACTGACCGAATTGCCGGGTGGCGCTAACGTGGTGATCCCGAACGACGCCACCAACGGCGGCCGCGCGCTGTTGCTGCTGGCGAAGGCTGGTCTGATCAAGTTGAAGGAACCGAACAACATCCTGTCGACTGTGAAGGACATCACCGAAAACCCCAAGGACCTGAAATTCCGTGAACTGGAAGCCGCGACCATCCCGCGCGTGCTGACCCAGGTCGACCTGGCGCTGATCAACACCAACTACGCGCTGGAAGCCAAGCTCGATCCGTCCAAGGACGCACTGGTCATCGAAGGCAACGACTCGCCATACGTGAACATCCTGGTGGCCCGTCCGGACGACAAGGACAGCGAGGCGATGAAAAAACTGGTTGCCGCGCTGCACAGCCCGGAAGTCAAAGCCTTCATTCTCGAGAAATACAAAGGCGCGGTATTGCCTGCGTTCTGATCTGAAGCTTTAACAAAAAATGGGGCGCATTGAATGCGCCCCATTTTTTTATGCCTGAAACTCCAACCCCTGTAGGAGCCCGGCTTGCCGGCGATGGCGATCTCACGGACGCCATCGCCGGCAAGCCGGGCTCCTACAGGGGTTTATGTCGCTTATTTGCGGTTAAGCATCACCGGCAACTGCGCCACCAGTTTCACATTGTTCAACGGTGCCCGAATAAACCCGCGCTGTGTGCCATCCGGCCCGATCACCGCCAGGTTGCCGCTGTGATCCACCGTGTAATTGGGCTTGCTGGTGTCCGCCGGAATAAACGGAATGCTCACCGCATTGGCCAGTTTCTGAATGTCATCCACCGAGGACGCGGTCAGGCCTTTGAACTGCGGATCGAAGTAGCCCAGGTATTGCTTGAGCTGAGCCGGGGTATCGCGGTTCGGGTCGACGCTGACCAGGATGACCTGCATCTTCGCCGCCGCTTCCGGTGGCAACTCGCTCTTGATCTGACGCAGCTGAGCGAGGGTGGTCGGGCAGATGTCCGGGCAGAAGGTGTAGCCGAAGAACAGCAGGCTCCACTTGTCTTTGAGCTGATTGACCGTCACCGGGTTACCGTCCTGATCGGTCATCTTCACGTCCGGCAGGTTGCGGCTTTGCGGCAGCAAGATGATGCCCGCGTCGATCAGCGCCGTCGGGTCGCCCTGGCCTTTACCGGACAGCACTTTGTTGATGGTCAGGCCCAGGACCAGTGCGATCAGGGCGACGAGAATGAAGACGGTTTTCTGGGTTCGAGTCATAGGTTCAACAGTAAGTAGTGGTCTACGAGCAGCGCGATAAACAGCAGGAACAAGTAATAAATAGAGTACTTGAACGTGTTGATCGCCGCGTGCGGCCGAGTGCCACGGTACAGCACCACGGCCCATTGCAGAAACCTTGCGCCCAGCCCCAGCGCGCAAATCAGGTAGAGCATGCCGCTCATGTGAATCACGTAGGGCATCAGGCTGACGGCCAGCAACGCAAAGGTGTAAAGCAAGATGTGAACCTTGGTGTAGTGCTCACCGTGGGTGACCGGTAGCATCGGGATGTCGGCCTTGGCGTATTCCTCTTTGCGGTGAATGGCCAGGGCCCAGAAGTGTGGTGGGGTCCAGGCGAAGATGATCAGCACCAGCAGCAGCGGTTCGGCGCTGACATGCCCGGTCGCCGCGGTCCAGCCAAGCAGTGGCGGGGCCGCCCCAGCCAGGCCGCCGATGACGATGTTCTGCGGGGTCGCGCGTTTCAGGAACCCGGTGTAGACCACCGCATAGCCAAGCAGCGAAGCCAGGGTCAGCCAGGCCGTCAGGGCATTGGTGAACGCGAGCAGCACGGCTTGGCCCAACACGGCCAATACCAAGGCAAACGTCAGCGCCGCCGCTGGCGACACCCGGCCTTCGGCCAACGGACGTTTGTGCGTGCGGGCCATTACCGCGTCGATGCGCCGGTCCACCACATGGTTGACCGCTGCCGCACCGCCGGCACACAACGCAATCCCCAGATTGCCGAACACCAGCACCGTCCACGGCACTCCGGCGCGCGTCGCGAGGAACATGCCAACCAGCGAGGTGATGAGCATCAGCACCACCACTTTCGGCTTGGTCAGCTCCAGATAGTCGCGCCAGATTGCCTGACTGTGACGTTCGCCGATCAGAGTCGCCATGGCATCTCTCCTTTTATTGTTATGGGCCCGGCCGAATGTTTACGCGGGCTGAACCGCCAGCGCGCAGGGAATTGCTGCTTGACCCGAACCAGACTGGTTCGCGCGTGATAATTGACCAGCACCATCGTCAGCAGCAGTGCCGCGCCGCCCGCGTTGTGGGCGACGGCCACCGGCAGGGGCAAGTGGAACAGCACGTTGCTGATACCGAGGGTGATTTGGGTGGCGAGGGCGACCAGCACCAGCCCCGCGAGGCGGGTCATGCCGACGACTTTCAGCTGCCAGGCGAGCCCGAGCAGTACGAGCGTAACCAGCAGCGCGCCGATACGGTGAGTCAAATGAATCGCCGTGCGTGCGTCACTGTCCAGTTGCCCACCAAGATAATTCGGGCCGATGTGTTGAGTCAGGTGGAAGCCGTTGGCGAAATCGGCCGGCGGCATCCACTGTCCATGGCAGGTCGGAAAATCGATGCAGGCCACGGCGGCATAGTTGGAACTGACCCAGCCGCCGAGGGCGATTTGCAGGATCACCAGCAGTAACCCGGCCGTTGCCCAGTACTGCAAACGTCGCGGCACTGTCAGTGCCGGCAGCACGCCGGACAACCTCAAGGTCAGTAGAAACAACAGACTCAGCGTGGCAAAGCCGCCAAGCAAGTGCCCGGTCACCACCTGCGGCCAGAGTTTGAGCGTCACCGTCCACATGCCGAACGCGGCCTGGGCGAACACCACGGCCAGCAGAAACAGCGGCAACTTCACCGGTTGTCCCGGATGACGACGATGCACCCAGGCACGCCCCGCCAGCACCGCGATCAGCATCCCCAGCGTGCCGGCAAAGTAGCGGTGGATCATCTCATTCCAGCCCTTGTGGGCCACCACCGGCGTATCGGGAAAATGCAGCTCGGCATGGGCCAGCTGGGCTTCGCTTTTCGGCACGCTGATAAAACCGTAGCAACCCGGCCAGTCCGGGCAGCCGAGGCCGGCGTGGGTCAGACGGGTGTAGGCGCCGAGCAGCACCACAATCAGTGCCAGCAAGGTGGCAAACAGCGCGAGGCGAAATCCAGGTTTGGCCATGACGATGCCCTTATCCGATGTTCGACAGTTTCAGCAGATGACGCAGGTCGTTGAGCAGGTCCTTACCCTTCACCGTCGGGTCATAACGCAGCACGAGATTGCCGTGCGGGTCGATGATCCACAGCTGAGGTGCGGTTTTGTCGCCAGCCCCGGCTTTTTTATTGAAAGCGCTGAAGGTAGTCAGGTCCATGGGGTAGCGTTGCAGTTGTGGGTATTCGCGGGTCAGCTTGGCGTCGTAATCCGCGGTCAGCGGTTGCGCGGCGGCCAGTGCATGGCTGGCGCGGGACGCATCGCGTCCGAGACCGATCTGAATCTGCCGCGCCAGGTATACCAGTTGCTGACAGTCCACCGAACACTCCTTCGGCGCAGTCACCAGCATCTGCCAGCGATCCTCCTGGGCCTGCACCCCGAGGTCCGCCCGGGTCTGGCCGTTGCCGATCAGTTCGCCGTGATAGCTGCGTCCGTCCGGCACCCAGAACTGCAATTTGTACATGCCGGTGGCGAGGATCATCGGACCGATGACCCCGAGCAGAATCAGCAGCAACTGCAAGCGACCCTTGCGTCGACTCGCCGGCGTTTTCGCTTCAGACATGCTGGGTGGATTCATGGCCGCTCCCATGGTGTTTCTCCTTTGCGTTGTGCCAGCCGAGATAGAGATAGAGGCCGAACAGGGCAAGCGACATGGCGAACCACTGCACGGCATAAGCGATATGTTTTTCCGGGCCCATGGCGACAACGGGCCAATCGGCCTGATAAGTCGCGGGACCCGTTTCTGCGCGTAATTCGTAGGCAAACCCTTCACGACCCAGCGCCGTCCACAGCTTCGACGGCTCGACGGCGGTGACTAACTCAGGCCAGGTGGTGGCGCTCGGATCGGCGTGTAATTGAAAGGTCGCGCCGGGGGAAACGTAGACCCAGGCGTCCAGGCTCAACGCTTGAGTCGGCGTGGCGAACTGCGGCGGCGTGCGCCGGTCCGGCCAGGGCAGCCAGCCGCGATTGACCAGCAACCAGCGCCCGGTCGCCTGGTCCTGAAACGGTTGCAGCAGCTCGACGCCGACCTTGCCGTCGCGCTGGCGGTTGTCCAGCAACAGGCTGTGCGCAGCGTCGAACTGGCCATGCAGGTGAACGCGGCGGAAGGCCGGGTCTTCGGTGTGTTGCAGTTCGGTGCTGGCCATCGGTTCCGCGGCACGGCGCTCGGCATAGCTTTGCAGCAGCGCACTTTTCTCTGCGCCCCGGTTCAGTTGCCAGAACCCGAGCGACACCAGCAGCGGCAGCAACAGGGCGACCACCAGTGTCGGCACGATGCCCGGCCGGAAGCGCTTCATGGCGTGGCCAAAAAGTCGTGAGTCGCGATAGCTATACTCAAGTGCATCGCCTTTCCCCCGGAGTCTCACCATGCTCAAAGCAGCCATCGTCCTGATGCTGATTGCCACGGTTGTCAGCCTGTTCAGCGGCCTGTTTTTTCTGGTCAAGGACGACAGCAGCTCAAACCGCCTCGTCATTGCCTTGAGTGTCCGTGTTGCGCTGGCCGCTACTACCGTCGGCTTGATCGCCTGGGGTTTCTACAGCGGCCAGTTGGTTTCCACTGCGCCTTGGTAAGGCCTCAGAGCACGTAGACGAAAACGAACAACCCGATCCACACAACGTCCACGAAGTGCCAGTACCAACTCGCTGCCTCGAAACCGAACTGGTGCTCGTTATCGAAGTGTCCGCGCATGATCCGCATCAGCATCACGAACAGGATGATCGTGCCGATGGTCACGTGGGCGCCGTGGAAACCGGTGAGCATGAAGAACGTCGCACCGTAGATGCCCGAACCCAGGGTCAGGCCCAGTTCGTGGTAGGCATGCATGTACTCTTCAGCCTGGAACCCGAGGAATCCACAGCCCAGCAACACGGTGATCGCCAGCCAGATTTTCAGTGCGCCACGGTGACCCTTTTTCAAGGCGTGGTGGGCGATGGTCACGGTCACACTGGAGCTCACCAGCAAAATGGTATTGAGCAGCGGCAGGCCCCACGGGCTGATGACTTCCTTGGGCGGCGGAAAGAGTTTCGGGTCCGGGGTGTGCAGTAGCGGCCAGGCGAACTGGAAGTTCGGCCAGAGCATGTGGGCAATGCCTTTAGGGCCTTCGCCGCCGAGTGCGGGGCCTGAGATGTGCCGTACATAAAACAGCGCACCGAAGAAGGCGATGAAGAACATCACTTCCGAGAAGATGAACCAGCTCATGCCCCAGCGGAACGAACGGTCCATCTGCGCGCTGTACAACCCCGCCCGACCTTCCTTGACCACCGTGCCGAACCAGCCGAACAGCATGTACGCCAGCAACAGGCCGCCGACGAAAAAGATCAGCGGGCCGTGGGATTCCGGTCGCGCGGCTTTCAGATCGTTGAACCAGGTGGCCAGGCCGAACACGGTGGTGAGCATGCCGAGCGTGGCGATGATCGGCCATTTGCTCTGGGCCGGTACGTAATAGTGTTCATGAGTTGCCATTTATTGTTCTCCTTATCGGGCACGCATTAGCGCCTAGCCACCGGTACTGGCGGCAACCGCCACGGGTGGATGGCGTGCGGTGATATCGAACAGCGTGTAAGACAGCGTCAGGTGCTTCACATCCTTGGGCATGTCACGGTCAACGATGAAACGTACCGGCATCTCGATCCGTTGACCGGGCTGCAGCACTTGCTGGGTAAAACAAAAACATTCGGTCTTGTGGAAGTACGCCGCCGCGGTGCTGGGCGCGATGCTCGGCACGGCCTGGGCGCTCATCGGCTTGTCGGTCGGGTTGTAGGCGACGAAAATCATCTCGTTCACCGCCCCCGGATGGGCCGTCAACTGATCGCTCTTGGGATAGAACTCCCAAACCATGTCGGCATTGTTCATCGACAGAAACTGCACGCGCACTTGCCGCGACGTGTCGACCGTTTGCTCGCCCTCGTACTGTCCGGCGGTCTTGCCGTTAATGCCAAACGCCTTGCACATCACGTCGTAGATCGGCACCAGGGCAAACCCGAAGACAAACATCGCCACCACCACCAACAGCAGGCGGGTGACCAGTTTTTTCATCGAAATCGAGTCAGCCATGGTTTTCAATCCCTACGCCAGCCCATGTAGGAGCCGGCTTGCTGGCGATCCAAACACCGCGGTGCATCAAGCGCACCGCGTTATCGTTCATCGCCAGCAAGCCGGCTCCTACAAGGGCGATGTTCATTTCACTTCCGGCGGTGTGGTGAAGGTGTGATACGGCGCCGGAGACGGAATGCTCCACTCCAGGCCTTCCGCGCCATCCCACGGTTTGGCCGGTGCTGGCGGGCCGCCGCGAATGGTCTTGATCACGATGAACAGGAAGAACAGTTGCGTAGTGCCGAACATGAACGCGCCAATCGACGACACCATGTTGAAGTCGGCGAACTGCAGGTTGTAGTCCGGAATCCGCCGCGGCATGCCCGCCAGCCCCACGAAGTGCATCGGGAAGAACGCCATGTTCATACCGATGAACGAGAGCCAGAAGTGCAGCTTGCCGAGGGTTTCGTCATACATGTGGCCGGTCCACTTCGGCATCCAGTAATAAGCCGAGGCGAAGATCCCGAAGATTGCCCCTGGCACCAATACGTAGTGGAAGTGGGCGACCACGAAGTAGGTGTCCTGGTACTGGAAGTCCGCCGGGGCGATGGCCAGCATCAACCCGGAGAAACCGCCGATGGAGAACAGGATCACGAACGCCACCGCAAACAGCATC
>Ga0302169_10000177_pt1 | contig 21022 bp, 13 predicted proteins | sample I_Fen_N1_3_FD_193493 | JGI IMG/M metagenome (GOLD analysis project Ga0302169, IMG submission 193493) | Peat permafrost microbial communities from Stordalen Mire near Abisko, Sweden - I_Fen_N1_3 | ecosystem: Environmental > Terrestrial > Soil > Wetlands > Permafrost | place: Sweden: Abisko...
TTGAGAAAGGATTGGTCGGCTGGGGTGGCTTCACGTAGATCAAGTGTGCAGAAAGGATCAGGCATTGCAGAGATTCCACAACGATTACGGAAAGGCGCTCACTACCGGCGCAAGCTCCGGTAGCGGTCGCTGTGTGGGTCAGTTACGTGTAGGAAAAATCCCGGAGGTACAGATGATGAAATTGAAGGCCTGATAGGGAGGGGTTACTTGAAGCGCGGTGTTTACAGTGACGGCTGTGTTCTTGCTCACATTTGAGTCAACAGTCAACGTAGCGGTGCCTGTTGTTACCGTAGTGGTGACTGCGCCCAGGTTCACTGTACCGCCCGGGGTCACACTGATGGGCAGATAGATGCTTGCTGCCGAGATATCGGAGGTGTCGGGGGCTCCGGTTAATACCGCGTTGTTTGAGGCAACTTTTTCGCCGCCCGTTTGTGCGGTGCCAACCTTGATTGTCGTCGTGGCCGCACCCAATACCACCGCAGCGGGGTGCGTATGAGGGGGCAAGTGGACAATATCCAGCTTAACGCTGGCAGTCGCCGTCGACGGCTGGTTATTAGCAAAAGCGGCCAGCGCTGTCGTTGGGGTGGTGCCAGCTCCCATTACAACACGGCCATTCAGATTGGGCAGGGCGAAATTCGTGGTGCCGTCGCCTCCGTAACGGTTCCCCAGCAAGGCAAACAATGCCTGGTTGGTCTGCACGTTCAAGAGGTCGCCATTGCAAAATGCCCAGCCGCGCGGGGGGTAGGCGACGGGCCAGGGCATGATTGTTCCCAGAAACGCTTCCATGGATTTTCCTCGTCATGTCGGTGATTGCCGACACGCTCCTCTCATTGAAATATGTGTTCTTCAAATACCTGAAGCTGTCGGGCAGCGTTCGGTAGTCTGCGCGTACTGACCGTGTTCTCAATTGCGTGGCGGGAAGTACCCTCTAACGCAGATGATGTAGTTGAGGACGAGACTATTGGCGGCCACCAGGCTAACGTCGCTGCTCACTACAACGGGTTCTGGGGTGTGACCCGTGCTGGGGGTGCCGTTGAAGCTATCTCCCACCGTCGCTGTAGCGCCGCTCAGCACCGTCGTGACGCCGCCGAGATTGACCGGAGCGGTAGGGGGAGTTGTGGATGGCAGATATATGGCGGCGCCACCGGGGTTAGCTCCCGTACCGGTAAGCGTCGCTTTGTCGGTGGGTTTCGGCTGGCCGCCTGTCGTTGCGGTGCCGACCAGGACAGTGGTTTCACCGGTAATACTGGTGATGGTGGCCGTAGCAGGGTGATGGTGCGCAGGGAGATTGGCGGAGGTAAGGGTGGCCGTTGATGAGAGCTGCACCTTTTCGGCGCCTACTGCCTTCCCTACGCCTTCCACTGACGCTGCGCCAATCGGCAATTTGCCGCGTAGGTCTGGCAGGCCGAAGGTGCTGCTGCCGTCGCCGCCGAATTTGCCAGCAAGAATGGCGAATAGCGCAGGATTGGAGTTGACGTTGATCAGAGTACCGTCGCACATGGCCCAGTTTTGCGGGGCGAAGTTGAGTGGCCAGGGGATGATCATACCGATGTATGCTGAATCCATTTCTTTCTCCTGTTAGTTCCAGGCGTAACCGGTTTGGTCATGGACGCCGGATACCGATAACTTGGTAACGTGACATATGCACAACGCTTGCAGGCCTCCTTGCGAAGCATAGACACAGGCCTAAATGCACATCACTCAGTTGCGCGTTGGATACAAGCCGCTGGTGCAAATGATGTAGTTCAGGGTCTGGCCAAGAAGTGTTGTGTCAGTCAGTTGGCCTGTAAAAGCAACGGGAGCAGGCGCTGTGGCAGCATTGCCGGTTACGTTGTCGGATACGGTGACATTGGCGTCTGCGGCGATGGTTGTAGTGACGCCGCCGAGATGTACCGGAGCCAGAGGCGTAGTCGTGGAGGGCAGATAAATGGCGGCCGCAGCGGCACTGCCGGCCGTGGTGCCGGTCAGCATGGAGCTCTGCCCGGCAATCTGTTGGCCGCCAGTGGTGTCGGTGCTGAGTTTGACTGTGGTATCAGCCGTGACCGCTGTCAGTACAAGGGTACTGTTGGTGTGATCGTGTACGGGGAGGTTGTCGGCGATCAGTGTCACCTCGGTTTTAGTCGTCGCTGTTGTGCTACCGCCTTTGCTGGCCAGGGCGACGGTGGGTGAGGTTCCCATCGGTACTTTGTTGAGCAGGTTTGGTAAGGCGAAGTTTGTTTGGCCGTTGCCGCCGTAGGTCGTACCGATCACCGCAAACAAGAGTTCGTTACCATTGATGGGTAATTCCGTGCCGTCACACAGGTTCCAGCCTTGGGGTACAAAGCTACCGGCCCATAAAACAACGCTTCCAACAAAACATTCTGACATTGGCATCTCCCAGGGTTTCAATTGTTGTTACGAATGGGACTTACAAGCTTCTCTCAATACTTGAGTTTTTTAGTGCTGCAGGATTGCAGGACGGCGCAGCAGAACTTCATTTAATGCCTCGAAGTTTTGCTATCCGCAGATGACTGGCGAAATATTTGCAAGGGTATATATGTGGCGCTCGCCCTTACTCCCCCCGCGAGGTCACGCATAGGGCCATGAGTGGAGGGCTGGAGAACGGCAGGAAAGGGGACTGAGGGGATCGATCCTTGAAAGCTCATACAGAGTATTGGCATGTCTTCATCCGCTGAAAGCGGCCGTTTCATAAAAACCAGCATAGATACGTGGCTCTTCGCCACGTCCTCAGGCTGAGTATAGGTAAATGTTTTTGTTGTGCAGAAGATTTCAGATTTTTTTTGAGTATCTTCGAGATGTCATTGATCGCGTTTATAGGCTTTGCTATTTCCAATAGCTAAGGCGATTATCAAATTGACATCATCGTGCGCAGCCGATAGATTCCCGCCAATAATTGCAGGGTTGTTCCTGCACATACCCGGACTCGGTATGGGGTATGTGAGTACGATTTTTCCAGTTTGCGAGTGGGCGACTGGAACATAGAGCAGTTCAGAAAGGTTTCCTGTCGGGGATCGGCGAGCAGCGGTGCTGTGGTTTCAGTCCGTTACCGCCTGCTAATGCATCAGCGACAGAAACCCTGGTCCCTCTGCACGGTACCCGGTATTACGATCGGCGGTCTGGCAGAGCAAAAGGGATTTTTCGTGAGTGGGCTTTGCCCGCTCAGTAGACCAGCGGCGATAGGCGCCGTGATGGGCGTTTTGCCTATTCGATCAGGGGAAGTGGGACCTTATGTATTTTCGGCTTAGCGCAGCTGCGCCACGTTCATTGACTACGGTCAGTCGTTTTCGTTCCGGGCTACAACTCAGTGTCCTGACTTCCATCCTGTTGTTATCCGGCTGCATGAGTCTGATGCCGGAGCCCCTCGACAAGAACGCGCTCAAGGACCAGGCTAAACAGGATGCCATTACGGCCCGGCAGGACGTCGCACCGATCACCGGCCCGCTGACGCTTGAAGAAGCCATCGCCCGCGCCCTCAAGTACAACCTCGACAGCCGCTCGCGGCAGATGGAAGAAGCTCTGGCGCTGAACCAGTTCGACGTGGGCAATTTCGACATGTTGCCCAAGATGATTGCCGCTGCCGGCTATAGCGATCGCAGTGAATACGCGACCACCCGCGCGGTGGACTCGGTCACTGGCCAGCCATCGTTGGCCAACCCGTATATCTCCAGTGATAAACAACATGCCACCACCGACCTGGGCCTGACCTGGAGCGTGCTGGACTTCGGCCTGTCCTACTACAACGCCAAGCAGAACGGCGACCGCGTGCTGATCGCCTCCGAGCGTCGTCGTCAGGCCATGCACGTCCTGGTGCAGGATGTGCGCAGCGCTTTCTGGCGCACGGCCAGCGCGCAGAAGCTGCGTCAGCAGGTTGCCGATGCCACCGCCCTGGCCGAGTCTGCCCTGACCGATGCCCGTCAAGCCGAAACAGAGCGTCTGCGCGCGCCGATCGAATCCCTGCGCTATCAGCGTCAGGTGTTGGAAAACCTGCGCCTGCTGGAAGCCATTGAACAGGAACTGGCCACCGCTCGTATCGAACTGGCCGCGCTGATCAATGCGCCACTGGGTGTCGCGCTGCAAGTGGTGGAGCCTGCCGAAAGCTTCAACAAACAGATTCTCGATTTGCCGGTTGAGCAGCTAGAGGCTCAGGCCCTGGCGCAGAACGCCGAGCTGCGCGAACAGAACTACAACTCGCGCATCGCCAGCCAGGAAACGCGCAAGACCCTGTTGCGCCTGTTCCCGAATCTGAGCCTGAATTACAACCTGCGCCATGACTCCGACAAGTACCTGATCAACAATAACTGGAACGAGGCGGGCGCGCAGATTTCCTTCAACCTGATGAACCTGCTCAGTGCTCCGTCGCAATACCGTCTGGCCGAGGCCGGGATCAGCCTCGCCGATCAGCGCCGTGTTGCCACGCAAATGGCCGTGTTGGCCCAGGTGCATATCGCCCGTCTGCAATACGCCAACGCGCTGCAACAGTACGACCGCGCCGATGCGATCTGGCAGGTCGATGACCGCCTCAATGCGCAGAGCGCCAACCGCGCTCAGGCCCAGACCACCAGCAAGCTCGACACTGTGGCCAGCAACACCTCGGCCATCCTGAGTCTGCTACGTCGCTATCAGGCGCTGTCGGTGGCCAATGCTGCGGCGAGCAAATTGCAGGCGACCCTGGGCATGGAGCCGACCATCGGTGACGTGCAGGCGCAGTCGCTGGCGCAATTGCAAAGCAATGTCGGGCTGTCCCTGCAGCAGTGGAATCAGGGCAGTATTGGTGCCGAAGGGCAGGTCAAGTGATGAGGAACACCGCGCTGACAATGGGGGCTCTGTTCGCCAGCGCAGTAATGGCAGCCGATCCGCAACCCGCCGCACTGGTGCCCTCGGGCGCTGTACCCGTCGTTGCGCAAGCGGCGGCACCTGCTGCGGTCGGCGAGTCCCGGGATATCCGCGCGCAACTTTCTCCCCGCCAATTCACCACCCTGGCGGCGGAAATCGGCGCGAAGATCAGCAGCCTGCCGGTGGCCGAAGGCGGTTCATTCAAGAAGGGCCAGGTGCTGGTGGGTTTTGACTGTTCCCTGCAACAGGCCCAGTTGAACAAGGCCCGTGCCGGGCTTACTGCTGCGGAAAAGACCTGGACGGCCAACAAACGCCTGAGCGAGTTGAATTCCATCGGTCAGGTCGAGCTGCAAGTGTCCGAGGCCGAGGTGTCGAAAAACCGCGCCGATGTGTCGCTGATGAGCACCATGCTTGCCAAGTGCAGCATCACCGCTCCGTTTTCCGGGCGTGTGGCCGAGCAGAAGATGCGCGAGCAGCAGTTCGCCCAGCCCGGCCAGGCGATCCTCGACATCCTCGACGATAGCGTGCTGGAAGTCGAATTTCTCGCGCCGTCGCGCTGGTTGTCCTGGCTTAAGACCGGCACTGTGTTGCAACTGCGCATCGACGAAACCGACAAGAGCTACCCGGCGCGGGTTACCCGTATCGGTGCAAGGGTCGATCCGGTCAGTCAGTCGATCAAATTGGTGGCGACCATCGACGGTCATCATCCGGAGCTGATCGCAGGCATGAGCGGCACCGTATTGCTGACCCCACCGAGCGCGCAGTAAGTCGTCAAGGAAGTCACCCATGAGAGCTTCACCGCAGAAATACCACTTCATCTCCGGCCTGCCACGTTCGGGCTCGACCCTGCTGGCCGCCCTGTTGTTGCAAAATCCGCGCTTCCATGCGGGCATGAGCAGCCCAGTGGCCATGCTGATCGACAATATGCTCAACCAGTTCGGGGCGGGGAGCGAGTTTGGCTCGATGCTCGATCAGAACCAACGTCGTCGTCTGCTGCGTGGAGTATTTGACGCGTACTACGCCGACCAGCCCGACAAACAGGTGATCTTCGATACCAACCGTAGCTGGAGCGGGCATATGCCGCTTCTGGCCGATCAGTTTCCCGGCGCCAAGGTGATTGCCTGTGTGCGCAACGTGGCCTGGATCATGGACAGTCTGGAGCGGCGTTTCCGTTCCAACCCTTATGAGATTACTCGGCTGTTCGGTGATGGCGTCGAGCGCAATACGGTCTATAGCCGCGTCGAGACCCTGGGGCAGCGTAACCGTATGGTTGGTTACCCCTGGGCGGCGCTCAAGGAAGCTTTTTACGGCGAGCACGCTTCATCCTTGCTCATTGTCGACTACGACCTGCTGGCCCAGGCGCCACACAAGGTCATGCCGCTAATCTACCGCTTTATCGACGAGCCCGAGTTCGAGCATGACTTCAACGCAGTAAGTTACGACGCGCCGGAGTTCGATGCCTCGCTTGGCGTGCACGGCCTGCACAAGGTACGTGCCAAGGTCGAGTTGCAACCGCGGCGCACGATTCTGCCGCCGGACCTGTTTGCCCAGTTCAATGACCTGTCGTTCTGGAACAATCAGGACGGCAGCGCGGCCAATGTTATCGCCGCCAAACCGACGACCGGCCTAACGTAACGCCGGTGCAACACCGATAACCTTTCTATTCTCTATTTTGTCTGCGTTGCATAGCATTTTTTGCAAGGATCGCCATGACTACTGATCGTACTTCCAGCTCGGTTTCTTCAACCGTTCCCCGTGGTCTGCAACGACGCAAACCGGCGCCATTGGTCCTGGAAGCGCGGATCATGTTCGATGGCGCGGCGGTTGCCACGGCCGCTGAAGCGGTCAAGCCGGTCGCGGCCGAAGCGCCGGTGGCACATGTCGCCGAGCTGGGCAGTGTGGTCGCGGCCTCTCAGGCCGACAGTCGCAGCACGGCGCCTGCGGAGACTGCCAAGGCGGCAGACACGAGCAAAAATGCACCCGAAACGGCCAAGCCCGTAGCTGCCGAGCGCGCGACAGACGGTCTGGCCAGCAGCACCACGAAGGTGCTGTTTGTCGATTCACGGGTGCCGGATTATCAGGCGATCGTGGCTGCTGCCGCCGCCGATGTGAAAGTGGTGATCCTCGATGCAGACCACGATGGCGTGCAGCAGATCGCCGATGCGCTGGAAGGCATGCATAACGTTGCCTCGATCAGCATCGTTTCCCACGGCGACAGCGGTTTGCTGCTGCTGGGCAATACCGCCCTGTATGCCGGGGATATGGCCCAGTATCAGGCTGAGCTGGGCAAGATCGGTTCGGCCATGCAGGCCGGTGGCGAGATTCTGCTGTATGGCTGCGATGTTGGGGCGGGCAGTGCAGGGGAAAGCTTTATCCACAGTCTGGCCGATGCCACTGGCGCGGTCGTCGCGGCTTCGACGGACTCGACCGGTGATGTGGCCCATGGTGGCAACTGGGATCTGGAAATTGCCACCGGCACCCTGACCAGTGCGCAGGTGTTGAATGCTTCGAGGCTGGCCGATTACAACTACACCCTGAAAGCTTATTCGGTATCAGACCTCACTGGGCTCAAAGCAGCTCTGCTCGACTCAGGTGCCAACAACCAGGACGATACGATCGTTCTGACGGCGAGTATCCTCTTTACGAGGGCATCGGATACCATCACCTTTGCAGTCACCGATGGCCATAAAACCACCATTCAGGGGGGCAGCACTGGCAAAACCATCAACGGCGCCAATCTGACGCAGGTCCTGCACATCAACAGTGGTTCCGGCAGCGTCGAGCTCAGCAATTTGACCATCACCAATGGTCTGGCCAGTGGTAATGGTGGCAATAGCCTTAGCACCGGCGGTGCAGCCGGCAGCGATGCGCTCGGCGGAGGTATCTATAATGCCGGCACGCTTACCATCACCAATAGCATTATCACCGCCAACAAAGCAGCGGGCGGCGGCGGCGGCGGCGGCAGCGGTCCGACTGATGGGAACGGATCGGGTGCTGCTGGTGGCGGCGGAGGTGGATATGGCTCGGGTGTCGGCGGGACCGGTGGGAATTTCCATCATGGTGTAAGCGGCCCGAGTGTTATCACCGCTTCAGGTAAAGCCGGCACTGCGGGAGCGGGAGGCAATGGCGGCTACAACCCCGCTAGCTATCTGGCTTATGCTGGCAAGGGCGGTTCCAGTGGCGCGGGTGCCGCTGGCGGCGGTATTGGCGGTCAGCTTTACTCCCCCGGAGACAGTGGTGGTAATGGCGGTGTCGCGTCTAACGGTACGATATCGATCAGCGGTGGCGGGGGTGGCGGCAGCTATATCAAGGCGGGTGGCAATGGCGGCAATGCTGCGGGCGGTATCTATAACGCTGGCCTGTTGACAATTGTCAATAGCACCGTCAGTAACAATATTGCTGCGGGCGGTGGTGGTGGTGGTGGCACGGTTTCCAACGACCCTAATGCTGCAGCTGGAGTGGGCGGTGACGGCGGAAATGCGGCGGGTGGCATCTACAATATCGGCACCCTGCGCCTGGATACGACCAGTACCAGCAATATGACAGGCAACGTCGGCCGGGGCGGAGCGGGCGGAAAGGGCAACCCGGCCAACGGTCAAAATGGGGTCAATAGCGACGACCGCACAACTACCGGTACCGTCGACACATCCTATGTCGCCCCGACTGTCTCCGGGGCCAGCGCTGGCCAGGCCGTCAACGACAATGCCACGCTGTCGCCATTCGCGGGCATTACGCTGACCGGCTCCAGCCTGTCCATGACCATCACCCTGGACAGCGCAGCCAAGGGTACTTTCACCTCTGCATCGCTCACGGCCAATGGCTTTTCCACCGCTGATGGCGGCCTGACCTATACCCATGCGGCCACGACGGCGGCCGCTCTGCAGACCGCCGTACACGGCCTGGTCTATCAGGCGACGCCGAACCGGGTTGCGGTTGGAAGCACCGAGACCACCACCTTTACGGTCGCGATCAATGATGGCGCGGTGAGCGTCTCCAACAACACAACGACGGTGGTAGCCACCTCCGTCAACGATGCACCCACGGGCCTGGGCAACACCAGCATCGCCAGTATTTTCGAAGACGCTGCATCGCCATCGGGCGTGGCCATCTCCGCTCTGACCGGGCTCAGCTTCGTCGATCCGGATGTCGGCTCCTCCCTGGGCGGAATCGCCGTGACGGGCAATACCGCCAACTCGGCGACCCAGGGCGCCTGGCAATACTCTGCCGATGCGGGGGCGCATTGGTACGCCATTGGTGCGGTCAGTGATACGTCGGCACTGATCCTGTCGGCAAGTAGCCTATTGCGTTTCGTACCGGTTGCCGACTTCAACGGCACGCCGACGGCCCTGACCGTCCGAGCGGTAGACAATACCAATAGCGGCTACACCACCTCGGCCGCGACTGAAACGCGGACAACTGCTAACGCAAGCACCAACGGTGGCAGCACGGCTTTTGCAGCCTCTACCAATACCATCAGAACCTCGGTCACTGCAGTCAACGATGTGCCGGTGTTCACCAATGGCGCCAACCAGACCGTACTGGAGGACGCCGGTGCGCAAGTCGTGAGCGGTTGGGCGACCGGTATCAGTGCAGGTGCTTCCAACGAATCCGGGCAGACCCTGAACTTCATCGTCAGCAATAACAACAACGCCCTGTTCAGCACTCAGCCAGGCATCGATGCCTCCGGCAACCTGACCTTCACCGGGGCCGCCAATGCCAACGGTACCGCGACCGTTACCGTGGCCATCCATGACAACGGTGGCACTGCCAATGGTGGTGTAGACACCAGTACTACCCAGACCTTCACCATTACCATCACACCGGTCAACGACGCGCCCACCGGCGTGGGCAACCTGACCCTGCCGACGATTCATGAGGATGTCACTGCACCCGCTGGTACCGCCATCAGTGCCCTGAGCGGCCTGGCCTTTGCCGATGTCGATAGCGGTGACACCCTGGGCGGCCTGGCCATTGTCGGCAACTCCGCCGACTCTGCCACTCAGGGTACCTGGCAGTACTCCACCAACGGCAGTAACTGGTATGCCATTGGCACTGTCAGTGACGGGGCCTCCCTGATGGTTTCGGCCAGCACCCAAATTCGCTTCGTGCCGGTGGCTGATTACAACGGCACGCCGCCGAGCCTGACGGTTCGCGCATTGGACAGTAGCTATGCCGGTTCCTATAGCACCGCAGCGGCTACGCAGACTCGTCTCACCACCGATACCAGCAGCCATGGCGGCAGCACGGCGATTTCTGACAACACCAATACCATCGGCATCACGGTAACAGCGGTCAACGATGCACCGACCTTTACCAAAGGCGCCGACCAGACCGTACTGGAAGATGCCGGTGCGCAAACCGTCAGCAACTGGGCGACCAATCTGGTCAAGGGGCCGGCCGACGAGTCGTCGCAGACCCTGAGTTTCACCGTCACCAATAGCAATAACGCGCTGTTCAGTGCTCAACCGAGCATCGATGCCTCCGGCAATCTGACCTTTACCGGGGCTGCCAATGCCAATGGCACCGCGACCGTGACCGTGGTCCTGCACGACAGCGGCGGCACTGCCAATGGTGGCGTGGATACCTCGACCCAGACCTTCACCATTACCATCACGCCGGCCAACGATGCGCCGACCGGTTTGCCAGCTGTATCGGGCAGCAGCACCGAAGGTCAGGTATTGACGGCCAGCACCTCGGGTATCGCTGACGTTGATGGCTTGGTGGGCGTTCCCTTCAACCATCAATGGCAGGTGTCGGCCGACGGTTTGACCGGATGGGTCGATATCAGCGGCGCGACCGCGTCCACCTACACGCTGGATTCGGCCCAGGTCGGCAAGTATGTGCGCGACACGGTGACGTTCACCGATCAGGGCGGCACCCTGGAAACCTTGTTCAGTGCCGCTTCGTCGTCGATCGCGGGCGTAGTGCCGCAGGTGGACTCCATCAGTCGCGCGGGCAGCGCAGCGGTATCGGGCTCGGCAACTTCGGTGGTCTATAACGTCACCTTCAACGTGGCAGTGACTGGCGTCGGTGCTGATGACTTTGTGCTCACGACAACCGCAGGCAATGCTGCTGGCGTGATTTCTTCCATCTCTGATTTGGGCACGAGTTATCAAGTCACGGTCAATATGCTGACTGGCGACGGCGATCTGCGTCTGGACCTGAAAAGTTCCGGCACCGGTATCGCTTCCGGCAGCGCCGCGGCCATTGCCGGAGGCTTTACCGGTGGCCAGGCGTACACCCTCGACCATACCCCGCCGAGCCTGACAGCAGTCAGCATGCCCAATTCGCCGCTCAGGGTCGGGGATGTTCAGACTGTGACCTTCATCGTCGCCAACGATGGCGGTTCGCCCCTGACTCTGGTCAGTGGCACTGTCGGTGGCTATAGCCTCAGTGGTCTGACTCGCATCAATAGCACGACCTACAGCGCGCAGTTCACCGTGACATCTGGTGGCACCGATGTCGCCGCTGGCAGTGATGTGCCGGTCAGCATTGTGCTGGCCGACGCTGCCGGTAACCAGAACACAGCCTTTACCACCCCGATCAGCCAGACCAACGACTCGATCAACGGCAATGCACCGACGCTTTTGAACCTGAGCAACTCCAGTGTGCAGGTCAGCCAGGGGCCCAACGCCCTCGTGGGTACGTTGTCCACTACCGATGCCAGCGTCGGTGACACCTTCACCTATACCTTTGTCACTGGTACGGGTGACACCAATAACGCCGCGTTTAACCTCCTCGGCAATAGCCTGCGTGTCAGTGACCCGGCCGCTCTGGGTAACGGTACCTATTCGGTGCTGTTGCGCACTACCGACAGCGGCGGAAACTTTATCGAGCAGGCATTCACTATCACCGTCAACGCCTACTCGGCGCCGGTCGCCGCTGCCGATACCGCCAGTGCTACCGAAGCGGGAGGGATCGCCAACGCCACTGCCGGGGTCAACCCGACTGGCAACGTACTCAACAACGACCAGAGCAGCAACACCAAGACCGTCACCGCGATTGCCGGTGGTGCGGTAGGTACAGCGCGGACCGGCACTTACGGCAGCCTGACCCTCAATGCCGACGGCACTTACACGTACACGGTCAATAACAGCAATGCGGCAGTGCAGGCCCTGCGTACCAACGCAGATACCCTGACCGATACCTTCACCTACACCATGGCCGACAATACGGCGGCCACCAGCACGTCCACCCTGACCATCACCATTCACGGGGCCAACGATGCGCCGCGTGTGGCCACTGCGTTAACTTCCCAGCAAGTCACCGTCAGCACGCCGCTGCTGCTCGTGATGCCGGTGGGCACCTTCGCCGATGTCGATGCCGGTGACACCCTGACCTACACCGTGACCCTGGCCGGTGGCGCACCGCTGCCTGCTTGGCTGACCTTCGACGGAGTGACCCGCACCTTCAGCGGTACACCGACGACGGTGGAAAACCTGAGTATTGTGGTCACGGCCACGGACCTGTCGGCGGCCTCGGCCAGTAACACCTTTACCCTGCAAGTGAACGCGGCTCCGGCAGTCATGCCGGTGCAACGGCCTGACCCACAGGTACCGAACAACCCGCAACCGGTGCAACCAATCACCGCTGGACAACAGACGCCGTTGCAGATCATCAGCAAAGCGATAGGCGAAACCGTAGCGGCGCCTGACTGGAGCGCAAACCAGATGATCAGGGAAACGTCGGTCCTTAACGCCACCTCTACTGTGCCGCCGATAGGCGGGTCCGGTTCTTCGCTATTCATTGGCTCGGGTGCTTCGTTTACCTCGTCCAGTGGCGGTTTGAGCCCGGCCAACGAACGTTACTCGCCGCTAGCACCGACGCCGTTCGGCGAGTTCCAGCGCACTCATACCGACAGCGGCCCGGGGATTTTCTCGGTGACCATTGCGCCCAATGGCCAGTCGGGTCTGATCGTATTGCACGGCGTAGATAATCAATCCTTCGCGCCAGGTGATCGCATTGCCTTCACCATCCCTGCCGACGCCTTCGGTCATAGCGATCCGCAACCGGGCATAGTCCTCAAGGCCACCCTGACCGATGGCCGCCCATTGCCGACCTGGCTGACCTTCAATAGCACCACGGGGCTGTTCGAAGGCGCGTTGCCGCCCGGCTTCATGGGCGAGCTGGTGATCAAGGTGATCGCCAAGGACAGCAGTGGCCATCAGGCTGAAGTGACATTCCGAGTCAAGGCGCAGTCCGGTCGCACCACCGCTGACGTGCCCCACGGGCGTAGCGGCCTGAGCGAGCAATTGCGTTCGGCAGCGGTTCGTACCGCATTGTGGGCAAGCGGGCGCTCATGACCGACTTATCATCGGTGAATCAGGGTGTTTCAGCCATGGCGCTGAGCACCCTGACGCAGCTGTCGCATCAGGCCCGGCACGCTATAGACAGCGTCGAACTGGGCTTTCTGGCGGTCAATGAAAGCCATGCGCTGGCGAGCTATCGCCAGGGTGCGCTGTGGCTGCAGGAGGGCGGCGTCCAAGCGCTGTCAGGCGTGGTGCAACCGGAAGCCAACGCACCTTATGTGCAGTGGCTGATCCAGGTCTGCCGCGATCTGCAAGGCCAGCAACGGCCCGTCGGCAGCATCACTTCCAATGATATGCCTGAGCACCTCGCCAGCCACTGGTGCGAGTGGCTGCCTGCCTATCTTCTGTGGTTGCCCATGAAGATCCAGGGCGCGTCCGGCCATGTAATGAGCGGCGCCCTGTTGCTGGCTCGTGATGAGCCTTGGGCGCCCAATGAAATCGCGCTGCTCGATGAGTGGCGCGACATCCTGCAATATGCCTATACCTTGCGTCTGCAAGCCGAGCCATTGACTTGGCGTCGGCGTTTGGCCCGTTTTCCCGGGCAGATCCGCCGCCGGCCCGGGCGCCTGGCAATCGGTCTGGCGGCCGTGGGCTTGCTGCTGTGCCTGCCGGTGCAACTGACCGTTCTGGCCCCCGGTGAACTGGTGCCTGCGCACCCGGCGATGATCCGTGCGCCGCTGGACGGCGTGCTGGGCAGTTTCATGGTCCAGCCCAACCAGCAGGTCAGCACTGGCCAACCCCTGTTCAGCTTCGATGACGCGACCCTGCAAAGCCGTCTGGATGTTGCGCGTCAGGCCTTGACCACCGCCGAAGCCGAACATCGACAGATGGCGCAGATGGCCGTCTACGACAATAAATCCAAAGCGCAACTGGCCGCCCTGGCCGGGCGTATCGAAGAGCGCCGCGCCGAGGCGGATTATCTGCAAGGACAGTTGCAGCGTTCGCGGGTGGTCTCGCCCCAGGACGGTATTGCGCTGTTCGATGACCCCAGTGAGTGGATCGGCAAGCCGGTGACCACGGGTGAGCGGATCATGCGCATTGCCGTGCCTGAGGATGTCGAGATCCAGGCCTGGTTGGCGCTGGGCGATGCCATCCCGCTGGGGGAGGGCGCAGCGGTCAAGCTGTACCTCAATGCCAACCCGTTCTCCTCGGTGTTGGCGCGCCTGCGCTATGTCGCCCACGACGCCGAACAGCAACCCGACGGCAGCTATGCCTACCGCCTGCGTGCCACCCTCGATGCGCCGACCGACCAGCGTGTTGGCCTCAAGGGCACGGTCAAACTCAGTGGCGAGCAAGTCTCGCTAGCCTACTGGGTATTGCGTCGTCCCTTGGCCGCCGTGCGCCAAATGATTGGTCACTGAGATGCAAGCCAGCGCAGCTACAACGCTATCAACTCAATCGGCACCGCTCTACCTGCCACCCTTGCGTGAAGAGTTGGAACTGTTCAGCGCGCCAGTGGCAGGGGACGGGCAGCCCAACTGGACCCTGCACGATCCGGTGCGCAATAGCTTTTTCCGCATCGACTGGCTGAGTTTTGAAATCCTCAGCCGCTGGCAGATGGCCGAACCGCAAGCCATCGCAGCCGATATCGCCCGCCATTCCACCCTGCATCCCGAGGTCGAGGATGTGCTGGTGATGGCCAGATTCCTCCAGGACAACCAACTGCTGCGAACCCCGGCCAACAGCGCCCGGCAGATGGCCGACAGCACGCGGCGCAGGCGCGGCACCTGGTTCAGCACGTTGTTGCATAGCTATCTGTTCTTCCGGGTGCCATTGGTACGCCCCGACGGCTGGTTGCAACGCCATATCGGTTGGGTTGCGCCGCTCTTCACCAAGGGTTTTGCCTGGTTGACCCTGTTGGTACTGGTGATCGGTCTGATACTGGTGGAGCGGGACTGGACCCGCTTTACCTCTACCCTGATTGACACCTTTTCCTGGCAGGGCTTCGTCGGCTACGGCGTGGCGTTGATCGGCGTGAAGATCCTCCATGAACTGGGCCATGCCTTCACCGCCAAGCGCTTTGGCTGTCGGGTGCCAACCATGGGCGTGGCGTTCCTGGTGATGCTCCCCATGGCTTACACCGACACCAACGAAGTTTGGAAACTCGGCCATCGCCAGCAACGCTTCAAGGTCGCCGCTGCGGGTGTGTTGACCGAGCTGGTGGTGGCGGTCTGGGCCACCCTGGCCTGGACGCTGCTGCCCGAAGGCCTGCCCAAGTCCATCGCATTTATGTTGGCCACCACCACCTGGATTGCCACCCTGGCGATCAACAGCAGCCCGTTCATGCGCTTCGACGGCTACTTCCTGCTCTCGGATTGGCTTGACATGCCAAACCTGCACGCCCGCTCCTTTGCCTTGGCGCGCTGGCACATGCGTGAGTGGCTGTTCGACCTGGGTCATGAGCCGCCGGAATATTTCTCGCGCAAGATGACCGTCGGCCTGATCTTGTTCGCCTATGCCACCTGGATTTATCGCCTGTTGCTGTTCCTCGGGATCGCCGCACTGGTCTATCACTTCTTCATCAAGGCGGTCGGCATCCTGCTGTTCGCCGTGGAAATAGGCTGGTTCGTCCTGATGCCGTTTTACAAGGAAATAAAGGAATGGCCGCACCTGCTCACGGGCCAGGGAAAACCTCCCAGGCTTTGGCGGCCGACGCTGATTCTGCTGGCGGCGGCCCTGATCCTGATCGTGCCCTGGCCGACCCGGCTCAGTGCTTCCGGCATCCTGCGCCCGGCCGAAAGCTACCCAGTCTACGCGCCTGCCGGAGCGCAGATTGCCCGTCTGCCATGGCGCAATGGTGAGCTCGTCAAGGCAGGTGAAACCCTGCTGGAAATGGCTTCGCCCGAGCTTCAACTGCGCTGGCGGCGTGCCCAGGTCAAGCTCGACAGCGTAAGCCACCAGGCCGAACTGATCGGTATCGACGCCGACCAGCGTCAAAACATGCAGGTGCTCCAACAGCAGGAAAGCAGTGCCCGTGCCGAACTGGCTAGCGTGCAGGCCGAGCTGGCGTTCTACTCGCCGCGAGCGCCGTTCAGTGGCGTGGTGCAGAACATTGAGCCTGGCCTTAAGGCCGGTGTGTGGGTCAGCAATCATGAACGACTGGCGACCTTGGTCGATCCTGCTGACTGGAGGGTAGAAACCTATCTGGACGAAGACGACGTGCGGCGAATCAAGGTGGGCGATGGGGCACGCTTCTACGCCGACGGCGACAGTGAATTGAACCTGCCCCTGGAAGTGGCCACCATCGAACAGGACTCAACCCGACAACTGGTCAGCGGTGTACTCTCCAGTGCAGCGGGCGGTTCGGTGCTGACCCGGGAGAAGCACGGCAAGCTGATACCCGAACGAGCGGTCTATCGCGTCAGCTTGCACTGCGCCCAGCGCCCTCCGGCGAGTGCTCAGCAACAGATCTGGCGCGGGCATGTGGTGATCAATGGCGCATGGCAGTCACCCTTGCAGGGGTTTGTGCGCTCGGCATTGGTGCTGGTCTGGCGCGAAACCGGCTTTTAAAGCTGAGGCTTGGGCTACCGCTTGTAAACAGTTCAGTGTTTGACTTGGTCCCCATCATCTGACCGGGAGTATCGCAGTGCGCAGTTTGCAGTTGGCTGAACGGCCTCCAGTGATATGGCTGACCGGTTTAAGTGGCTCCGGTAAAAGCACCCTTGCTAGGCATTTGCAGTCGGAGTTGGCCGGGCAGGGTATGGCCGCTGTCATCCTTACCGCTGTTCTAGGCGCATATTTTTCAAGCGCGTAGACCATAAACCCTTTGCCTATTTCAATGAGTTCCGAATTCAATTGGAGCGCGGCCCAATCAATTGTCATCGCAATACCGCCGTCGTACCACGTCCAAGCGCTCAATCGAGTATCGACGTACTTTGGCTGGTCATTAGTACGAGTTCGGATCGCAACCTGAGCCGGGCCCTGGAACACGTAGACCGGAAGAGTAGAGGAGGGTGAAGCGTGTTCTTGATCGGCTGATTCGGTCACGGCGCACCTCCTTAACAGTCAAGTCGGCTCCAGGCTGCCGAGGCACGCCGGGCGTTGTGGAGGTTGGCCTACTCGGCTAACTGCAAAGGTGTGGCTAAAGTCATGCACAGAAAGTGTAGGCAACAACCCTAGATCAGCCAATTCAATGGTCAGAAACAGCCGATCTAGGACGTTAGACAACGCGCGGATCGACAGCGGAAGGCCTCGGTCAGAGATGAACAAATATCGGTACGGCAATTTCATCGGTTTTCCGTCACGCACTGGGCGTTGCTCGCTCTGAATATCGATCTGCGGAAAAGGTGCCGTTTCAGCTTTGCCAATTCAGGCGACCAGGTTGTCGGCTTGACGGCCGCTTTGGAGCCAGATGGCGTAACCGTCCAGTAAAGACAGAATCGACTCGAAGTGGCAGGCCAAGATGGCGTCATCAATATTGAGGTCACGGCTTTTGGCATAGATATAGAAAGCCTGGATCGCACGCAGATCTGCCGAAGCAGTGTTGTAAGCGCGGTACCTTAGCTTGAGTTGAACGTAAATGAACGGGACAAGCATGGGCAACGGTACACGCTGACCAGAAGAGTAACGGCACTGAATCAGTTTCATCGGCAGCCACCTCATTCAATGACTCTCCATGAACACGAAGTACGTGGCCCGTTGAGAGAGTGGACGTCAGAAGCAGGTTTGTCGAATCAGTGGCTTAGGCAACTCATGAACAAAACTAACATGGTATAGCATTTAACATAATATACATTATGCGAACCGTAATATACGGAGCTGGGGGGCTCTGGGGGTCAGATTTGAAGGTAGCTCTGGGCCTCATGGGCCGACAGCTGTTTCTTCAGGATCCCACCAGGCGTATCCCTCATCGGTGTCGCTTTCGATAGTTTTGGGATCTTTCGCCGCAAGCTCAGCTAGATCTTGGCTACCTTGTCGGAGCATCTGGAGAAGCTGGCGATACTGTTTAACCTCCGCGCGTAAATGTGCCAATTCTGTAGCTTGCTTGTCCGTTATTTGGTCCAGTCTAAGCATGAGCCGAGCAGCCTCTAGAAATGCCTTAGAGCCCGTTTGAGCTCCGGTAATTTCCTTCAAGGTCTGCACCAGGTCCTCAGGTACGTCTTGAATCTTGACCAGCATAGCAACCTCCAAGCTCAATTGTGCGTAGCTGAAAGGTACCATACCTGGCGAATAACACAGATATAAAGCATGAATACAGACGGTTATTGATGTTTTTGGAACCAAAACAATAGGCATGCCCCTTGAGAACGAGTCCGTTGCGTAGCCCTTGAGGCACTTGCAGAGCCCGGTCATCAGTGACTGGGCTTTTGCCTTTCTGAAATCCGGAAATGTTTCGCGAGTGCAAAACGTCATAGCCCGAATCTCTCCCTGATTGCACCTGGTGAAGCACCTGTTTCACGGGCTCAAAACGGCATAGCCGGAATCTCTCCCTGATTGCACCTGGTGAAGCGCCTGTTTCACGGGCTCAAAACGGCATAGCCGGAATCTCTCCCTGATTGCACCTGGTAAAGCGCCTGTTTCACGGGCTCAAAACGGCATAGCCGGAATCTCTCCCTGATTGCACCTGGTGAAGCGCCTGTTGCACGGGCTCAAAACGGCATAGCCGGAATCTCTTCCTGATTACACCTAGTGGAGCGCCTGTTTCGTGAAGGCCACGCATATTGCATTTTTGATCCCGCAGCTCGATCACCAGGTCGAATAATGCAATCAAAATAGGCCACGGGCAGGCCGAGATATGGCTTCAGGCCTCTTTGAAACCAGGTAAACCATTGGCTGCACGCCAAGCCTTAACCGTCTGCGTCACACCTTCCGCAGAATTATCAGTCCCTGGTTCAGGATGGAAAATTAAATCGTAACCATCTGGATGGCCAGCAAGCTGGCTAAATTGTTCGAGCAATTCACCCAGTGCTTCATCTGTCCCACCTTTGTTCACGACTCGTATATTTTTGATAAACCCAATGAATTCCGCTTCCGTAAAATCAGAAATATTTGCCATGTTGTGCCTACTACTTCCTGTGAAGGTCAATATGATTTCGTGGGGTATTAACCCTTAAATTGTCCACGTCGTACACCGAACCACCATCCACGATGCGCTCGACATGGTGTATCTCGAAAGTAACCCGTTTTCCTACCGAGTCTCTAAAGCGAACAGAGGGAGCATTACCGGTCAACAAGCGCGCTTGATCATCCTCGCTCAACTGGCTAAAAAGCTCGGGATCTGCCGCTACAGCCTTCCAAAATGCCTTCCTGAACGTATTAAAACTGCTGAAACTTTTGCCACGGAGCTGATCGGCAATATGAGTCGGAATCGGTGCACCAAGCCCAACCCCTGCACCGGCTAACCAAATGCCCGAAACATCTTGCCCCTGCCCTGTCACTGTGCCCGGATCGAGGCGCACATTCATCACGATGTAGAGCGGTTTTATGCCCGAGCCAGCCGGAAAAACAAGGATAAAATCTTTGTAGTCAGGCGGGTGAATCGGGTTGACGATCATGTTATCCGCTTGCTCGGTAGGCGGATAAATCCAGATTTGCGGGGCCTGTGGTGCGGCTTCCAGTGCTGGAATTCCCAACGTATCGGTGGGGTTTTCAGCAGGCGTCCAAATCAACGTAACGCCGTCACCAAAATCGGCCACTTGCTGCGAGCCTTGCGCCTTGAACTGCACGACCGGAATCATTTCCCAATCGCGGCGCTTCTGAGTGTTGTAACCGTAACCTTTCAGAGTGCCGTCGGCTTGTTGCTCGATATGCAACCGAACACGTGTGCGGCCTTCCTTGAGCGCCTTAAGCTGTTCGTCGGTGTACAGACTGCTATCGCCGAGACTCGAAGGCCATAACATGGCAACCACTCCAACCAAAAAACCGGCTGCAACACCGGTGGTGGCTACGCCTGCTCCAGTCCCCGCGCCGGTTGCAGCAGTCCCTGTGCCCGCAGTAACAGCCGCTCCAGCGGTGCAGAGACCACCACAGGATGCACCGGCAGAGGCAAGAGCCGATCCGCCCAGTAAGAGGGTTCCCAGTGCAGTAGGTAAGGCGTTACCGCTGATTTTCTTAAGCGGAATGTTGCCCTGGGAATCCGTTTGACGACCACCGAGCAAGGCAAACTCGCCATACTCTTTGACCGCGTCGGTGGGAATAGCTCCAGATGGACTGACGTAATTAATGGAACCATCAGGCAGCTTGCAAGGTTTGGTAAAGGAACACCCGGCAGGTTCAGGTTTTTCCAGAGCGGCGGGCTTTGGAGGCGGCGTGTATTCGCGGGTTTGAGCTGCTGGAGCGTCCGGCACCCGTTTGGGTGGACCATTCTTCAATGCCGGACGTAAGACGTTCGGCGCTGGCCCGGGGCCTTGATTACTTGCCATAAGACATCCTTGTTTCGTATACAAAAAAAGCCTCCATACCAGGAGGCCCAAAAGCAAAGCAGTAGTATTCCAGTCAGCGCAACCTTACTCGAAAAGCCAACCATGTGAATGTAGGAATTGTCTGAAAGCAAGGCAGGAAAAGCCTCGCATAATGGACGTTATGGCTAAATTCAGCGCCGGGGCTGCGCGATTTTCCCGGCGCTAAATTCGTCGATCACGACGGCAGAGCTACCATAACGTCATCGATATTATGCGAACCGTCCTATACGGGGCTGGGGGCGCTGGTGGTCAGATTTGAGCCTGGACCAAGCCTCGATCATGACGCGCCGCTAGGCTCGACAAAACGCTTTTCGATGAAGTCGGCCAACGTCAAGCCACTGCTCTTAAAATCTTCGGTGTATACGACCCGGCCACCATTGATAGCTGCATCATGGATTGGACCTTTCTTTCCTAGCTTTGCACCTTTCTTCTGATCAACCGTGATCAGAACCGAGCTCAGTGAGGCCACAGCCAGAGAAA
>Ga0302169_10000179_pt1 | contig 20904 bp, 22 predicted proteins | sample I_Fen_N1_3_FD_193493 | JGI IMG/M metagenome (GOLD analysis project Ga0302169, IMG submission 193493) | Peat permafrost microbial communities from Stordalen Mire near Abisko, Sweden - I_Fen_N1_3 | ecosystem: Environmental > Terrestrial > Soil > Wetlands > Permafrost | place: Sweden: Abisko...
ACTACGTCACTCCGGCTTACGACGACCAAAGCCCGGACGCTGACCGGAACCGGCCGGTGCGCCACGACGCTTGCCGGAAGGCTTGTCACCCTCGACCAGCTTGATCCCCGGACGCTTTGGCGCCGGCTTGGCCGGACGCTTGGTGTCGACTGGGCGATCGGCGACCGGCGTACCGCGACCGGCTGGAGCACCGCGACCTTCACCACGCTCGGTGCGGCCATTGGCCGGACGCGGAGTGCGTGGACCGCGCTCGCCATCCTGGCGTGCAACAGGCTTGCGCCCCGGACGCTCACCTTCGATCTGCGGCTCGCGGCTTTCACGCGGTGCGGCAGGCGCGCCAGCGGCTGGACGCAGGGTACGTACGCGCTCGGTCTTGGCCATCGGACGCGACGACTTGCGCTGCATACGCTCAAGCTTGTCTTTGCTTTTGGCGTTCAGTTGCGGCATGGCCACCGGGGTCAAGCCGACTTCGGCACTAAGAATGTCGACTTCGTACTGGCTCATTTCGCGCCAGCGGCCCATCGGCAGGTCGGAGTTGAGGAACACCGGACCAAAACGCACGCGCTTCAGACGGCTGACCACCAACCCTTGGGATTCCCACAGACGACGGACTTCGCGATTGCGACCTTCCATCACCACGCAGTGGTACCAGTGGTTGAAACCTTCTCCACCCGGAGCCTGCTGGATATCGGTGAAACGCGCCGGGCCGTCTTCGAGCACGACACCCGCTTTCAGGCGCTCGATCATCTCGTCATCGACTTCGCCGCGTACACGCACGGCGTATTCGCGGTCCATCTCGTAGGACGGGTGCATCAGGCGGTTGGCCAGCTCACCGTCGGTGGTGAACATCAGCAACCCCGTGGTGTTGATGTCCAGGCGACCGATGTTGATCCAGCGCCCTTCTTTCGGACGCGGCAGCTTGTCGAACACGGTCGGACGCCCTTCCGGATCGACACGGGTGCAGATTTCGCCGTCGGGTTTGTTGTACATGATCACGCGGCGTACCGACTCGGCGGCTTCTTCGCGCTTGATCACCTTGCCATCGATGGTGATGGCGTCGTGCATGTCGACGCGCTGGCCAAGGGTGGCGTCTTTGCCGTTGACCTTGATGCGGCCGTGGCTGATCCAGGCTTCCACGTCACGGCGCGAGCCGACGCCGATACGGGCGAGGACTTTCTGCAGTTTTTCGCCTGCTGGGCCGATTGGCTGGTCGTCTTGCTGGTCGTTGATACTCATCTGGGCACCTCCCGGTGTGATCTGTCCAGGCGTGGCCTGGAACGTTGCAAATCTGTGTACTTGGGCGAAGGGATCGCCGAAGGGTCGCGAATCATACGCTCATCAGGGCGTTTGCGCATCAGAGACTAGTTGATCCGCCACAGCTCATTGGCTTTTCCGCCGACCGGTGATTTTGTGATGATTGACCTAAACCCCTGTGGGAGCGGGCTTGCCCGCGATGAGGGCGTGTCAGACGACATTATTCCTGTCTGACTCACCGCAATGGCGGGCAAGCCCACTCCCACAGGGGGTATTGGCTGGTTACAGGGTCAAGATCAGTCTTCGAATTCGCGGCGTTCAGCTTCGATGGCTTCGGCTAAAGCCAAGGCTTCGGCCTCTTCATCGCTAAGCTCAGGTTTCGGCTGTTCCAGGGCAGCAACCGCCGCCAGCAGTTTTTCCCGGGCTTCGGCGACACCGAGAATGTCGTCGTCCTGTTCCGGCTCGATGTCTGGTTCGGGCTCGACTTCCAGGTCAGGCTCCGGCTCGATCTGCACGGCTTCGGTGTCCGGCTGAACGTCAGCGGACTCCGGATCAGTCGCGGAAACCTCGCCATCACGCAACAAATCATCGAAATCGGTCTTGATCCCCTCCTCCATGCTGTCCAATTCCAGCAACAGCGTATGGAAACTGGTTTCTTCCTTGGGCTCTTCCGGCTCGGCGCTGGCGTCCGCCAGTTCTTGCAGACCGGCAGGCACTGGCGCATCGTCGAAATCGAGCACCGGATCGGGCTCCAGTTCGCGCAATTCGGCCAGCGGCGGCAGGTCGTCGAGGTTTTTCAGGTTGAAGTGATCGAGAAACGCCTTGGTGGTGGCAAACATCGCCGGCTTGCCCGGCACGTCGCGGTATCCGACGATGCGAATCCACTCGCGCTCCATCAGCGTTTTGACGATCTGACTGTTGACCGCCACACCCCGCACGTCCTCGATCTCGCCACGGGTGATCGGCTGGCGGTAGGCGATCAGGGCGATGGTCTCGAGCATGGCGCGGGAATAGCGCTGCGGGCGCTCCTCCCACAAGCGGCCGACCCACGGCGAAAACTTTTCGCGGATTTGCAGGCGATACCCGGACGCGACCTCCTTCAGTTCAAAGGCGCGGCCATCGCAGGACTTGGCGAGTATCGTCAACGCTTTCTTGAAAACCGGTGGCTCCGGCCGCTCGCCCTCTTCGAAGAGTTCGAACAGGCGCTCGAGGGATTGCGGTTTTCCCGAGGCCAACAGAAAGGCTTCGAGCAAAGGTGCCAGCTCGCGGGGTTCACTCAGGTTCATGATTCAACTCGTTATTCGGCTCGGGCTCGCACGTGGATCGCTGCGAACGGCTCATTCTGCACCAGCTCGACCAAGGATTCCTTGACCAGCTCGAGGATCGCCATAAAAGTCACCACCACCCCCAGACGTCCTTCCTCGGCGGTGAACAGCTCGACGAACGGCACAAACCCGCCGCCCTTGAGCCGTTCCAGCACATCGCTCATGCGTTCGCGGGTGGACAGCGCCTCGCGGCTGACCTGGTGGCTTTCGAACATGTCGCCGCGACGCAGCACTTCGGCCATGGACAGCAGCAGTTCCGACAGCCGCACGTCCGGCAGCAGCTTGCGCGCCCGGGCTTCCGGGGCGTCGAGCTTGGGCACCAGCACATCGCGACCGACGCGACTCAGACCATCGATGCCTTCGGCAGCGGCCTTGAAGCGCTCATACTCTTGCAAGCGGCGGATCAGCTCGGCGCGCGGGTCTTCTTCCTCGTCTTCGACGGTTTCGGCCCGTGGCAGGAGCATCCGCGACTTGATCTCGGCCAGCATCGCGGCCATCACCAGGTACTCGGCAGCCAGCTCCAGGCGCACCGACTGCATCAACTCGACATACCCCATGTACTGACGGGTGATTTCCGCCACCGGGATGTCGAGGATATTGATGTTCTGTTTACGGATCAGGTACAGCAGCAGATCGAGGGGGCCTTCGAAGGCTTCGAGAAAGACTTCGAGCGCATCCGGCGGGATGTACAGGTCCAGCGGCATTTCCATGACCGCCTGGCCATAGACCATGGCGAAGGGCAGCTCTTGCTGGGCTCCGGCCTGACTGTCGACGGGTTCTACTGCAGACATCTAGGCCTCGGCCATGAACGGCGTGGGATCGCCGCAACCGATGCGGATCACTTCCGGCTCGCCGTCGGCGAGGTTGATCACGGTGGACGCCTTAACCCCGCCGAAACCGCCGTCGATGATCAGGTCAACCTGATGCTCAAGCACCTGGCGCATTTCATAGGGATCGGTCATCGGGTCGGTTTCGCCGGGCAGGATCAGAGTCACGCTCATCAGCGGCTCGCCGAGCTCTTCGAGCAGCGCCAAGGCAATCGGATGGCTCGGCACCCGCAGGCCGATGGTGCGTTTTTTCGGGTGCAACAGCAGGCGCGGCACTTCACGTGTGGCGTTGAGAATGAAGGTGTACGGGCCCGGTAGATGGGCCTTCAGCAAGCGGAAAAGGCCCGTATCGATCTTGGCGAACAGTCCCAATTGCGAAAGGTCGCTGCAAATCAGCGCGAAATTGTGCTTGTCATCCAGCCCGCGCAACCGGCGCACGCGCTCCACGGCATTCTTGTCGCCGATCTGGCAACCAATGGCGTAGGACGAGTCTGTGGGATAAATCACCACCCCGCCGTTGCGGATGATTTCGACCGCCTGCTTGATCAGGCGCGCTTGCGGGTTTTCCGGATGAATCTGGAAAAATTGACTCACATTCTCTACCTGTTCAGACGGCGGCAATAATTGGGTCATGTTTGAATCGACACCACAGTGGTGGCAGATCCTCCGGAACCGGGCGGTACTCACCGATCTCGGACCAGCCTCCAGGGCCATGAAAATCACTGCCGGCGCTGACCAGCAGACCAAACTCCCGGGCGAGAATGGCCAGGCTGCCCACTTGCTCGGCGGGCTGATGGCCATTGACCACTTCAATCGCGTGGCCCCCTGCTTGAATATAGTCGGCAATCAGGCGGCGACGTTTACTGCGAGTGAAATCGTAATGCCAGGGGTGCGCCAGACTGACCCAGGCTTTGGCTGCGCGCAGCGTTTCAACGGTATCTTCCAGGGTCGGCCAATGTAGCTTGACGTCGCCCAGCTTGCCGGCACCCAGCCATTTGCGGAACGCTTCGGCGCGATCCTTGACGAAACCTTCGCGCACCATCCAGTCGGCAAAGTGCGGGCGGGCCGGCGCGTTGCCGCTGTCACCCAATTCCTGCTGGATCTCCCGTGCGCCTTCCAGCGCGCCCGGCATGCCTTTGAGCGCCAGTTTTCGGCTGATTTCTTCGGATCGCAACCAGCGACCGTCATGCAATTTGGCGATTGCCTCGACCAACGGCGCGGCATTGACGTCGAAACCGTAGCCCAATACATGAATGGTCGCACCGCCCCAGGTACAGGACAATTCGACACCGTTGACCAGTTGCATCCCCAGCGCGTTCGCTGCGTTGCGGGCCTCGTCAAGGCCCTCGAGGGTATCGTGATCGGTCAAGGCCAGGACTCGCACGCCTTTCTCGAACGCACGCGCAACCAGAACCGCAGGCGCCAGGGCGCCATCGGAGGCCGTGCTATGGCAGTGCAAATCAACATTCACGGGGCTTTGTAACCTCAAATCAGCTGGCGCTATCGCGCGCCCATATGTTTGTTATTATGCCGCCACATCCTGCTTCTGGCTGCCACTGTGAAACAATTCATCGATTTCATCCCCCTCCTGCTGTTTTTCATCGTCTTCAAGATTGATCCAAGGGTCGTCGACATTGCCGGCCACGAGGTCACTGTAGGCGGCATCTACAGCGCCACCGCGATGCTCATCATCAGTTCCCTGGTGGTCTACGGCACGCTGTTCATCAAACAGCGCAAGCTGGAGAAGAGCCAGTGGCTGACCCTGATCGCCTGCCTGGTCTTCGGCAGCCTGACCCTGGCGTTCCACAGCGAGACCTTCCTGAAATGGAAGGCCCCGGTGGTCAACTGGCTGTTCGCCCTCGCGTTCATTGGCAGCCATTTCGTCGGTGAGCAGTTGCTGATCAAACGCATCATGGGCCACGCGCTGACCCTGCCTGACGCCGTCTGGACCCGCCTGAACATCGCCTGGATCGTGTTCTTCCTGTTTTGCGGTGCCGCCAATCTCTTTGTCGCGTTCACCTTCCAGAGCTACTGGGTCGACTTCAAGGTCTTCGGCAGCCTGGGAATGACCTTGCTGTTCCTGGTCGGTCAAGGTATCTACCTGTCCCGCCACTTGCACGATGCCGATACCACCACGCCAAAAACCGAGGACTGACATGCTTTACGCAATCATTGCCACAGACGTCGCCAACTCCCTGGAAGCTCGCCTGGCCGCCCGGCCAGCGCACCTTGAGCGTCTGCAAGCGCTCAAGGGCGAAGGTCGCATCGTATTGGCCGGCCCGCATCCGGCGGTCGACAGCAATGATCCGGGCGCGGCGGGTTTCACCGGCAGTCTGATCGTCGCCGAATTCGACTCCCTGAGCGCTGCCCAGGCCTGGGCCGACGCCGATCCGTATATCGCCGCAGGCGTCTACGCCAACGTTTCGGTCAAGCCGTTCAAGCAAGTCCTGCCGTAATTCGTCCCCCTCGCGATGAACCTTCTCGGTTCATCGCGCTCTCAATCGCTCATTATTCTCGTTTGCCTGCCGACAACTTCCCAATACTCGTATTGGAATCAGGAGTCGTGATGCGCAAGGGTCCGTTGTGTCTGATGTTGGTCACGTTGTCGATCGTGGCCCCCGCCCACGGTGAAGAAAGCACCAGTGGCGGTAGTTCGACGCCGCTGTCACTGAGCGCTGGCAGCCAGATCACCGAGTTGCAACAGCGTCTTAAGGAAAGCGAGCGGCAACGGGAAGAACTGAGCAAACAACTGCAAAATGCCGATGGCGAGCGCGAAAGCCCCGTGCTGGCCCGATTGCGTCAGGAGAACCAGCGCTTGAAGCTGCAGCTCAAGGAGGCCCAGGCCAGCAGCCCGCTGCCGCGCTTGCTGACCGATCAGCAACAATGGTTCGTCATCGGCGCCGGAGTTGCGCTATTGGCCCTGCTCTGCGGTATCTTCGCCAGTGGTGCAAGTCGAAAACGTCGACAATGGCTAAATTGAGTGAGTCATGAGCGAGCTGTTACTTATTGATGATGACCAGGAGTTGTGCGAGCTCCTGAGCAGTTGGCTGAGCCAGGAAGGCTTTCAAGTCCGAGCCTGTCACGATGGCCAGAGCGCCCGTCGTGCACTGGCCGAAACGTCTCCGGCAGCCGTCGTGCTGGATGTGATGTTGCCGGATGGCAGCGGCCTGGAACTGCTCAAGCAACTGCGCAGCGATCACCCGGACTTGCCGGTGCTGATGCTATCGGCCCGCGGTGAACCTTTGGACCGCATCCTCGGCCTGGAACTGGGTGCCGACGATTACCTGGCCAAACCCTGCGATCCGCGGGAACTGACCGCCCGCCTGCGTGCGGTGCTACGCCGCAGCCACCCGGCGGCCGTTTCCAGCCAGCTGGAACTGGGCGATCTGTGTTTCAGCCCGGTGCGCGGCGTAGTCAGCATCGACGAACAGGAATTTACCCTCACCGTCTCCGAAAGCCGCTTGCTGGAAGCCTTGCTCAAGCAACCCGGCGAGCCACTGGACAAACAGGAATTGGCGCAAATCGCCCTCGGTCGCAAACTGACGCTGTACGACCGCAGCCTGGACATGCACGTCAGCAACCTTCGCAAGAAGATCGGCCCGCACCCCGATGGCCGTCCGCGCATCGTCGCGCTGCGCAGCCGTGGTTACTACTACAGCCTGTAAACCGAGAAAGAGCTGGCCAACTGCAACCTGTGGCGAGGTAGCTTGCGCCCGTTGACTGCGCACCAGTCCCGCTGTTGGGGCCGCTTCGCAGCCCGGCGCCCCAAATGACGTTATGTCAGCTCGGCGCAAAACCATCTTTACCCAAGCTTTACGCTCCACTGACCGCCGCTGACCTTGATCTCCGTAATCTGTACTCATCCGGAACGTACCGGGAATGAGACAAGGAGATTCACCATGCGCAAGACTCTTATCGCTCTGATGTTCGCCGCCGCCCTGCCGACCGTTGCCATGGCCATGCCTGAAGGCACAGGCCCGATGGGTGGGCCAATGGACGGTTCGCGCCACGGCGGTCAGATGCACGGCATGCACGGCAAAGGCCCGTACAGCCAACTGGACCTGAGCCGCGAACAGCGCGATCAGATCCGCAAGATCATGGGCGAGCAAATGCACGAGCGTAAGCAACTGGTAGACAAGTACCTGGAAAAACTCTCGCCAGCCGACCAGAAAGCCATGAAGGACGAAATGGCCGCCAACCACAAGAAAGCCGAAGCCGACGTCCGCGCGCTGCTGAAACCGGATCAACAGAAGAAATTCGACGAGATCCAGAAGCAACAGGCTGAGCGCCGCGCCGAATGGGCCGAATTCAAGGCCTGGAAAGCGCAACAACCGCAAAAAGCGCAATAATGCGTTAACCCCGGACCCAATGGCTCACCCCATTGGGTCTGCTGCTTTTACTGTAGGAGCGAGCCTGCTCGCGATGGACGGCAACGATAACGCGCGGCAACAGGTAGCACGTGTTGTCTATTCGTTCTTCGCGAGCAGGCTCGCTCCTACAGGTGATTCCGTGATTGTTTGAGGATTTTCTGTGCGCTCATTGTTCTGGCGTATTCTGGCCAGCTTCTGGCTGGCGATCGCTTTGGTTGCCGGGCTCTCCATTCTGCTGGGGCACATGCTCAATCAGGACGCGTGGATTCTCAGTCGTCATCCCGGCCTCAACACCCTGGCCGAGGAGTGGACTCAAACCTATGAGACCCAGGGCGAGGACGCCGCCCAGGACATTCTCGAACAACGCAAACGCCAATATCACATCGATGTTCAGGTGCTCAACGAAAGCGGCGACCCGGTGGTGCGCGGCACCTTCCCACGTCGCGCGGCGGCCTTCGAAGCACGCCAGAACAATGATGACCGGCGCCTGCCATGGCGTCGTCTGACGGCGGAATACACCAGCGAAAAAACCGGCGACACCTACCTGCTGATCTATCGCATTCCACACCCGGAACTGGATGCCTGGCACCGCGAAAGCCTGCTCTGGCCGCTGAGTGCACTGGGGATCGCCCTGGTGGTGCTGACCCTGTTCAGCTTGTTCGTGACCCTTTCCATTACCCGTCCGCTCAGCCGTTTGCGCGGCGCGGTGCATGACCTGGGGCAAACCACTTACCAACAAAACAGCCTGGTCAAACTGGCCAACCGCCGCGATGAGTTTGGCGTACTGGCCACTGATTTCAACCGCATGGGGGCACGCCTGCAAAGCCTGATCGGCAGCCAGCGGCAGTTGCTGCGCGATGTGTCCCACGAACTGCGCTCTCCCCTCGCCCGGCTGCGCATTGCCCTGGCCTTGGCCGAACGGGCGTCACCGGAAGAACGGCAAAAGCTCTGGCCGCGCCTGACGCGCGAATGCGACCGACTCGAAGCGCTGATCAGCGAAATTCTGGTGCTGGCGCGGGTCGATGCCGATAACGCCAGCGCTGAGGAGGTGGATCTCAACGCCTTGCTCGCAACGCTGCAACGGGATGCGCAAATGGCTTCACCGGAACAAAGCGTAACGCTGGAGGCTGAGGCGCAACTGAACCTGAAAGGCTGGCCGACCATGATCGAACGCGCCGTGGACAACCTGCTGCGCAATGCCCAGCGCTTCAATCCGGTGAGCGGGCAACCGATCGAAATGCTGGCATTGCGTCAGGGAGATCGGATCGTGGTGAGCGTGCGCGATCATGGGCCAGGCGTTGACGCCGAACACTTGAATCAACTCGGTGAACCCTTCTACCGCGCGCCGGGGCAGACTGCGGCAGGCCACGGTTTGGGATTGGCCATTGCACGGCGGGCAGCGGAGAGACATGGCGGCAGCCTGGTGCTGGCCAATCACCCGGAAGGCGGGTTTATTGCCAGTCTGGAACTGCCACTCGTCCCAGGCGCAGTGGTCCAACCCTGAACCCACTTATGATCGAGGTCGTCAGGCTTTACCGGGCCAGGCGCTGACGAACTCGGCCACATCAACTTTCTCCGCAACGCGCGGTTCTTTCTGCGGCGTGCCAAGGTACAGAAACGCAATCACCTCCTCGCCTTCGGCCAATCCCAACCCCTTGGCCACATGCGGCGAATAGGCCAGATCACCCGTACGCCACACCGCGCCAATGCCCTGCGCATAGGCCGCCAGCAAAATCCCGTGGGCCGCGCAGCCAGCCGCCAGCCGTTGCTCGGACTTGGGATATTTGACGTGATCCTGCAAGCGCGCAATCACCACGACCACCAGTGGCGCCCGCAGCGGACCGTTGCGCGCCTTGTCGATGGCCGCCTCGCTGGCTTCGCCATCCTGCAGCTTCGCGGCTTCGGCCAGCAACTCGCCCATTTGCTCGCGCGCAGCACCTTCGACAGTCAAGAAACGCCACGGCTGCAAGTGACCGTGATCGGGTGCACGCATGGCGGCGGCAAACAGCGCCTCGCGCTGCTCTGGCGTGGGAGCCGGCTCGACCAGGCGTGGGACGGAAACACGGTTGAGCAATACGTCGAGAGCCTGCATCGGCCACCTCCTGAAAAATTGGTGCGGCTATTCTAGCGGTATCTACCGCCGGAGTGCCGGTTTACATGCCCTGCACCGCAGGTAGAATGGCGCCCTTCCCACATTCAGCCGAGCGGACCTCATGGCGTTGCCGACCTTACGGATCATTGGTTTCATCATCGGCATCTTCCTGATAACCCTGGCCATCGCCATGGTCGTGCCCATGGCCACGCTGGTGATCTTCGACCGTACCCATGACCTGCCGTCGTTCCTCTGGGCCAGCATGATCACCTTCGTCGCCGGCCTGGCGCTGGTCATTCCGGGACGACCCGAGCACATTCACCTGCGCCCACGGGACATGTACCTGCTGACCGTCAGCAGTTGGCTGGTGGTGTGCATCTTCGCCGCATTGCCGTTTCTGTTGACCCAGCGCATCAGCTACACCGACTCGTTTTTTGAAAGCATGTCCGGCATCACCGCCACCGGCTCGACGGTACTCAGTGGCCTGGACACCATGTCCCCCGGCATTCTGATGTGGCGCTCGCTGTTGCACTGGATCGGCGGCATCGGCTTTATCGGCATGGCGGTGGCGATTCTGCCACTGCTGCGCATCGGTGGCATGCGGCTGTTTCAGACCGAGTCGTCGGACCGTTCCGAAAAAGTCATGCCCCGCTCGCACATGGTGGCGCGGTTGATCGTAGCGGCCTACGTCGGCATCACCATTGTCGGCAGCCTGGCGTTCTGGTGGGCGGGGATGAGCCTGTTCGATGCGATCAACCATGCGATGTCGGCAATTTCCACCGGTGGTTTCTCCACCTCCGACCAGTCCCTGGCCAAATGGACACAACCGGCGGTGCACTGGGTGGCGATCGTCATCATGATTCTCGGCAGCCTGCCGTTTACCCTGTACGTGGCGACCCTGCGCGGCAACCGCCGGGCGCTGATCAAGGATCAACAGGTTCAAGGCTTGCTCGGCATGTTGCTGGTGACCTGGCTGGTGCTCGGCACCTGGTACTGGTGGACCACCAAACTGCATTGGCTGGAAGCGCTGCGGCATGTGGCGCTGAACGTGACGTCAGTGGTGACGACCACCGGTTTCGCACTGGGGGACTACAGCCTCTGGGGCAATTTCTCGCTGATGCTGTTCTTCTATCTGGGCTTTGTCGGCGGCTGTTCCGGCTCGACGGCTGGCGGGATCAAGATTTTCCGCTTCCAGGTGGCCTACATTCTGCTCAAGGCCAACCTTAATCAGTTGATTCATCCGCGCGCGGTGATCAAGCAGAAGTACAACGGTCACCGGCTCGATGAAGAGATCGTGCGTTCGATTCTGACCTTTTCGTTTTTCTTCGCCATCACCATCTGCGTGATCGCGCTGTTGCTGTCGCTGCTCGGGGTAGACTGGATGACCGCGCTCACCGGCGCCGCCAGCACCGTGTCCGGTGTCGGCCCCGGCCTGGGTGAAACCATCGGCCCGGCCGGCAACTTCGCCTCGCTGCCCGACGCCGCCAAGTGGATTCTCTCGTTCGGCATGCTCTTGGGCCGACTGGAGATCATTACGGTATTTGTTCTGTGCATTCCAGCGTTCTGGCGTCACTGACCGTCGGTGGCGCTTCCATCAATCGCGCCCGGTATTCGCCGGGCGTGGCATCGAACCAGCGCCGGAAGGCGCGGAAGAAGTTGCTCGGATCGGCGAACCCCAGCAGGTAGGCAATTTCCAGCAGGGTCATGGTCGGTTGCGCCAGATACTGCTCGGCCAATTCGCGCCGGGTGTCGTCGAGCAATGTTTGAAAACTCGTGCCCTCTTCCTGCAAGCGTCGCTGCAACGTACGTTGCGACAGGTGCAGCGTTTGCGCCACGGTGTCGCGCTTGGGTTCGCCCTGTGGCAGCAAACGGCATAGCACCTGCCGCGCCTTGTGGGTCACGCGCCCCTCGGAAAACCGTGCCAGGTATTCGCCGGCAAAGCGGTCATGCAGCAACGCCATGGCCTCGTTGGCCGTCGGCAATGGCGCTTCCATGTCCGAACGCTCGAAAATCAGCGCATCGTAAGGTGCGTTGAACACCAGCGGCGCATGGAAAGCCTGTTTATAAGGTTCGAGATTGGCCGGTTGATCGCCCTGGACCAGCACCTTGCGCGGGTGCAGCGTGCGACCGGTCAGCCAGCCGCACAGCGCCAGGGCGCAGGCCAGTGAGGCTTCGGCGCTTTGACGGGTGGGCGGCAAATGATCGCCGTGAACCGTCAGAATCAGCGCATACCCCTCATCCAGCAGGCGGAAACTCAGGTCCGCGCTTTCAGCAATGATCCGCTGGTAACGCACCAGTCGCTTGAAACCTTCGGCCAGGGTCTGGCTGGACATCAAGGCGTAGCCGGTCACATGGAACTGCGCGGGGCGTACCACCTTGCCCATGTTCAGGCCAATCGCCGGGTTGCCGGACAGCTCAACCGCGCGTTGCCAGAGTCGTGTCATGGAGTCCTGCGGGAAGCGCGCATCCGGATCATCCAATGCCGCGTAGTCAAGCCCCAGCTGTTTGAACAGAACCCGGCAATCCAGGCCGTCCATTTCCAGTGCTTTGACAATCCCCATCGCCCAGCTTGCAGAAGTCGTTCGTTCGCTCATGTCGGGTTCTTACATGATGAGCCGCACTGTCACGGCCAATTTCCGAAGGATACTAAAGTGGCGCCTATTGTCACTGGCCGATGCCATTGATCACTCTAGACTCAAATAGGCTACCCGCAGAACAACTTGCAGTCAGAACAATAAGCACAGAGATCGCATTCGTGGAAAACGTCAAACGATTCAACAGCTTCGCTGAGTTTTACCCCTATTACCTCAGCGAGCACAGCGACAGCACTTGCCGACGAATGCACTTCATCGGCACGACGCTGGTCATTTTCATTCTGGCGCTGACCATTGGTCGGGGCACCTGGATGCTGTTGTGGGCTTTGCCGGTGGCCGGTTACAGCTTCGCCTGGGTCGGACATTTCTTCTTCGAAAGGAATCGCCCTGCAACTTTCCAACATCCCTTCTATAGCCTGCTCGGCGATTTCGTCATGTATCGCGACATGATTCTGGGACGCGTGCCGTTCTAGAACACAGGAGGATTGCCGATGAATGCAAACGCCCGTTTCACCCACATGAAGGACGGCACCCAGGAAGACTGGGCGATCATTGCTGCGGACTTCAGTGCCTACGCCCGTCAACTGCCGGCACGAATCGCAGCGCACCTGAAGTTGTTGGAGGGTGATTTTGGTGGCTTTCCAGTGGACCGCCTGACCCACTCCCTGCAAACCGCCACCCGCGCCTGGCGCGACGGCCGCGATGAAGAGTACGTGGTCTGCGCCCTGCTCCATGACATCGGCGACACCCTTGGCTCCTACAACCACCCGGACATCGCGGCCGCCATCCTCAAGCCGTTCGTCAGCGCCGAGAATTTGTGGATGGTGGAAAAACACGGAATTTTCCAGGGCTACTACTTCTTCCATCACCTGGGCATGGACCGGCACCTGCGCGAGCAATTCAGCGATCACCCGCAGTACCTGGCAACCATCGAATTCTGCGCCAAGTACGACGCGGCCGCGTTTGATCCGGCGTATGACACCCTGCCGCTGAGCTTCTTTGAACCGATGATGGCGCGACTGTTTGCGCAGCCGAAGCACTCGATCTACAAGGCGGCGATGGAAGAATACTCACCCGCCTGACAGGCCTCAGGGGATCGCGTGATTTAAGGAAAAAACGATCAAATGGTGGGAGCGAGCCTGCTCGCGATCAGGCCACTACAATCAGCGCAATGTTCACGCCGGCTCGGCGACTTTCAAAGCCTTCAACTGCGCCTCCCGCGCCTGGGCATCAGCCAGACGATACAATTCGATCGTGCCATCCCAATGCTCGATCAGCGCCGTGCACGACTCCACCCAGTCCCCGCAATTGAGGTAATCCACCTCGCCGACCTTGCGAATCTCGGCATGGTGAATGTGCCCGCACACCACGCCATGCAGCTCGCGTTTGACACACTCATGGGCGATGGCTTCTTCAAAATCGCTGATGAAGCTGACGGCGGTTTTCACCTTGTGCTTGAGGTACGCCGACAGCGACCAGTAGCCATAGCCATAACGGGCACGCCAATGGTTGAGCCAACGGTTGAGGGTCAGGGTGAATTCGTAGGCCGAGTCGCCGAGAAAGGCCAGCCAGCGGTGATAGCGAGTGATTACGTCAAACTGGTCCCCGTGGATCACCAACAAATGCCTGCCGTCAGCGGTCACGTGCACCGCTTCGTCCACCAACTGGATATTGCCCAGAATCAGCTTCGAATAGCGGCGCAGGAATTCGTCATGGTTGCCGGTGACGTAGATCACCTCGGTACCGCGCTTGGCCATGGTCAGCAAGCGCCGGATCACGTTGGTGTGCGCCTGCGGCCAGTACATGCCGCCGCGCAGTTTCCAACCGTCGATGATATCGCCCACCAGATAGATCTTGTCTGCGTGGTAGCCCTTGAGAAACTGCGACAGATGCTCGGCCTGGCAATCGCGCGTGCCCAAATGCACGTCGGAAATCCATAGGGTCCGCACACGTTGCTTACGGCTGGGTTTGGCGAGCTCGGCGCTGGTCATGGACAACCCTCAGGACTGGTTTTCGCCAGCTTGCGCCGGGTGGATTAATAGCCCATGACAGCGGCAAGTCAGTCTTGTGACAACGCGAACGAGCCGCCTCGGTGTAAACTGCCGCCCAGTCCCCGGAGCCCCGCGATGAGACCGATCCTCACCCTTCGCCAGTACAGCCACGACCTGATCATCCACAGCCATGAGCACGCACAATTGGTGTTCGGGCTGTCGGGCGCGCTGGATTTCGAGATCGACGGGCGTGGCAGCCAGGTGGTTCAGCAGAGTTTCGCCGTGGTGCCATCCGGCGCGCACCATGCGTGCGGCAGCGCCAATGGCAGCCGTTGCCTGGTACTGGACGTGCCCGGTGATCAATGGGTCTCTCAGTCCCTGGGCGATCATGCCGAATCCAGCCGACGCTTGCTCGACAACGCTGGACGGCTGTCGCTGGATGCCGGGCAAAGCCAACTGGTCGCCTGGCTGGCCAACAGCCCGGTCGAGGATCCGCTGATTGCGCAACAGGGTGCGGTGCTGTTGCTGGCCAGTCTGAACAACGCAAGACCTGACAGCGTCGGTACTCGGCGCCTGCCCTACGCTGCATTGAATGCGCACATTGACCAATACGCCGCCTACCCGCTGCAAGTCGCCGATCTGGCACGCGTGGCCGGCCTCTCCAGTGCTCGTCTGCATGCCCGGTTCGTTGCCGAATGCGGGCAGACGCCGATGGATTACATCCGCAGTCGCCGCCTGCATAAGGCCGTTACCTTGTTGCGCGAATCGATGCTGCCCATAGGCGAGATTGCCTGTCGCGTCGGTTACAGCTCCCAGAGTGCATTCGCCGCCGCGGTGCTGCGCGAGTTCGGCACATCACCGGGCAAACTGCGACGCGAGGCTGGCGACAAACAGTGAGAGTCTGACGACAGACACGACGGTAGCGGCTGCGGTTAAATGGTCCGGCTCACGATGTTTATCAAGGACTGCAATGACTCCCCGTACCGCCCTTGGCGCCCTGCATATCGGTGCACTGATGTTTGGCCTGACCGGCGTATTCGGAAAACTCGCCGCAGCCTCACCGGCCATCATCGTTTTCGGCCGCGCGGCATTCGCAGTGCTGGCGCTGGCATTTTTTGCACGATTCGCCCGCCAGAGCCGCTGGCAAACACTTGAAGCCGTGGACTGGCGTCGACTGTTGCTCAGCGGCCTGTTGCTGGCCGGGCACTGGGTGAGTTTCTTCATTGCGGTGAAAGTGGCTGGCGTGGCGATCGCGACGCTCGGCTTTGCCAGTTTCCCGGCCTTTACCGTCATCCTCGAAGGCCTGATTTTCCGCGAACGCATTCGCGCCAATGAGATCCTGTTGGTCGTACTGGTCAGCGTCGGGTTGGTGCTGGTGACGCCAGCGTTCGATCTGGCCAGCGGCGCTACCACGGGCCTGCTCTGGGCCGTGGCATCCGGTTTGTTGTTCGCCCTGCTGTCGCTGACCAACCGCGTCAGTTCCGGCCGCATTCCGCCGGTGCAGGCAGCGCTGTATCAGAACGTTGTGGTCGCCCTGTGCCTGTTGCCGATGGCGGCGCCGCAATTGAGCGAGGTGCGTGCTATCGACTGGCTGTGGATCAGCCTGCTCGGGGTGTTCTGCACCGGCGTTGCCCATAGCCTGTTCGTCGCCAGCCTCGCCGTGATCAAGGCCCGGACCGCCGCCGTGGTCTTCGCCCTGGAGCCGGTTTACGGCATCACCGTGGCCTGGCTGTTATTCGATGAAAACCCGACCCTGCGCATGTTGCTGGGCGGTGCGTTGATCATCGTCGCGATTGTGGTGTCCAGCAGGCTTGCGAACGGTTCGAGCAAGAAAGCCGTCGCCGCAGAGGCCGCCTCTCACTGAGTGCGATCGTTGTGTCCGAGATCCCGGTCCGGATCGATTTGATCGCGGACCCGCTGTTTGAGGATCTTGGCCTCGGGAAACCCACCGTCAACCTTGCGCTCCCAGATTTGCACCTCGTCGCAGGAAATGTGAAAGACGCCGCCCGTGCCGGGTACCAGGGACACTTTACCCAGATCGTCGCCGAACGTGCTGAGAAGCTCCTGGGCCAGCCAGGCAGCGCGCAACAACCACTGGCATTGGGTGCAATAAGTGATGACGATTTCCGGTTTGCTCGCGGCCATGAAAGACAGGTTCCCTGAGGCATAAAGACTGACGTTTGAATGCGCTCCAGCTTACAACACATCACATCTGTGGCGAGGGAGCTTGCTCCCTCGCCACAATAGTTCCCTACACCCAAGGTTATCGGGCGACGGCAAATTAACTGCGGGCCGCCTGTTTCGGCGGTTCAAAGTCCGGCGATGGAACCGGCTCTGCGAACTCGACGAGAAAGCTGCCGTCCATCGATCGGGAAACGGGTTCGAGTTCCCATTCAATGTCGGGCTCCGGCAACGTAGAGGCACTCGATGGCGATGCGGTGGCGTCGATCAAGCCCCAACTCGCCCCCATCGACAGGTCATCCAGGTTCAACTGGAACTCGTTGCCAGACGCTGCCGCCACGGGCACTGCGGCTGATGCGACAGGGCTCAACCCGGGATGACGTGCACGGATTTCCAGAAATTCTTGTGGGGCAAACCCGGAACTGCGCAGGCTGGCCTGTTGCGCGTCATGGGCCGCGATTTCACCTTGCTTACCCAGAACGTCCTGCCATGGTTCCACCGATCGGTTCAGTACCGGCTCTTGCTTGGCCGCAGGTTCGGGGGCGGTCTGTAGTGGCTGGCGGCGACGCCGAACGAACCATCCCAGCAGCCCCAACACCACCAGCGCCGGCAGCCCGAATATCAGCGACAAATCCCTCCCGGGCTCTGCCGCAACGACAGGCGTCGGCGTCACCACCGCAGGCTCATCCGGCTCTGCTGCCGACAGCTGAACTTCTGCCAACCGGGTTTGCAACTCGGCTACCTGCTTTTTCCCAGCGGCGATCTGTTCGCCCTGTGCCAGGAGCTTCGCCTTGAGCTCGTCAACGCTTGCCTGCAACTGCTGGTTTTGCAGCACGCTGGCGGCCAATTGTTCATCAAGCGGATGAATCAGTGGAGCGGCGGCAGGCTTGGGCGGCTCCTTGCGCGCAGGAAGTGGCGCGGTGGCAGGCTGGACACTCGGAAATTCGGAAGAGGGTCGGCCGATCAGCGGTTCATCCGTTGCCGGCACAATATTGGGTGATCCTGGAGGGTCGATCAGCACCGTGTACTCACGCAGCAACCGGCCGTTGGGCTGATTGAGCTGTACGAGGAAATTCAGGAAGGGTTCATTGACCGGTTTGTTAGATGTCACCTGGATCAGGCGACGGTTGCCCCGCAGGACAGGAGTGAACTTCAGGTTATCAAGGAAGAGCACCTGCTCGACACCGGCCCGGCTGAATTCGTCCGCTGTCGCCAGGCTGACCGACAGTTCGCCCTCCTCCAGACCTGCGGCATCCATCAGCGCAATGTCGGCTCGCAGCGGCTGATTCAATGCCGAGTGAACGGTCATTTCACCGAGCCCCAGCGCTGACGCCAATGCCGAGTAAGTGACAACGGCACCGACCAGCAACAATCGGGTGCAACAGCGTACAACGAAAAGCCGACTCTCAAGCATGAGCATCCCTTAGTAACCAGAACCAACCTGCACGTGTTCGCACATCCGGTACGAACACGATATCGCGCAGTAGTTCTTATAGTCTGCTCAATGCGGCCGCTCACCAGTCTGGCGCGGGGTTATGCCTCAAGATTTTTCAAGGTTGCCAAGAATGTGCCCATGAACCCGCATGCACACCGCCAAATCCGCCTCATCCACGCCTTCGAACAGCTCGTGGCGCAGTTGCGTGGCAATGGTTTCAATTTGTTCGATCAGGGGGAGCGCCGGGGCGCAGAGGACGATCTTCTTTGCTCGACGGTCTTCCAGCACCGCTTGACGCTGCACCAGGCCCTGGCTTTCCAGGCTATCGAGCAGGCGGGCCAGGGTGGGGCCTTCCACGCCGACGCTTTGCGCCAGTTCACGTTGTGTCGGGGCTTCGTCGAAACGCGCCAGGTGCAGCAGCACCAGCCAACGCGCCTGGGACAGTCCGAGCCCGGCCAGTCGGCGGTCGAGTTCGGCACGCCAGCCGCGTGACATCTGGGCCAATTGCATGCCAAAGCGGTGTTGATCGGTTAACGGCATAAAACACTCATGATTAGACTGAAACAGAGAAAACCTAATAATTAGTCAGCTAAGCATGAGCCTTGCCCTGAGGCAAGGCTTGATCTGTACTGAATCGTTACACCTGCACGACAGATCACTCAAATCTCGAATTCGGACTGCAATGCAGCCCGTACACAGTACAAAACACCTTCCGGCACCCGGCCTGCAAACAGCGCGGAAATCTCCGACACTGGCGGTAACTCGCCTTCGCCGTCGAGGAACGCATCCTGAACTTCGCCCATCAAGTCCTCGGGCAAATCCAGTGCCTGTTCCAGCGACAGCTGCTGCTTGCCAATGGCCTCGGCCAGCATGGTGTAGACGTTCTTTTCCGAGCATTGCAGCTGACCGGCAATCTGCAGCGGCGTCATGCCGGCGCGCGCCAGGGTGATCAATTCGTGGCGCACATCGGCCACCACCTTCGGTGCCTCGACCTGGCCGCCGAGAACTTCGAGGAAGGCCTCGCCATAACGTTCCAGCTTGCGCGCGCCGACGCCACTGACCGTGGCCATTTCCGCCAGGGAAGTGGGCTGGCTGCGGAGCATTTCCAGCAAGGTGGAATCCGGGAAGATGACGTAAGGCGGCACACCGTGTTCTTCGGCGAGTTTGCGTCGCAGGGCACGCAAGGCTTCCCACTGTTCGCGTTCTTCGCCGCGCACCAGTTGGCTCGCCTGGCTCTTGCTGCTTTTGGTCGTGGTTTGCGCCTTGAGGTCGCGGCGCAGCTCCAGGGTCACTTCACCCTTGAGCAGCGGCCGGCAGCTGTCACTCAGGCGCAAGCCGCCGTAACCTTCCAGGTCGATATCCGCCAGCCCCCGGGCAACCAGTTGTCGGAACAACGAGCGCCATTCGCCTTCGGCCATCGCTTTGCCGACACCGTAAACCGACAGATGCTGATGACCGAAACTGCGGACTTTTTCGTTGTCCTTGCCCAGCAATACATCCACCAAATGCCCGACACCGTAGCGCTGGCCGGTGCGGTAGATCGCCGAAAGCGCCTGACGGGCGGGCTCGGTGGCGTCCCAGGTCTGCACGCCGTCGACACAGTTGTCGCAGTGACCACAGGGCTCGGGCATGTCCTCGTCGAAATAGGCCAGCAGGGTCTGGCGGCGGCAGCGGGTTTCTTCGCACAACGAGAGCATGGCGTCGAGCTTGTGCTGCTCCAGGCGCTTGTGGCGTTCGTCGCCTTCGGAGTTCTGCAGCATCTGCTTGAGCATCACCACGTCTTGCAGGCCGTAGGCCATCCAGGCGTCTGCCGGCAGGCCGTCACGCCCGCCGCGACCGGTTTCCTGATAGTAGGCCTCAAGGGATTTCGGCAGATCGAGGTGTGCGACAAAACGTACGTTGGGTTTGTCGATGCCCATGCCGAACGCCACGGTGGCGACCATGATCAGGCCTTCCTCGTTGAGGAAGCGCTTCTGGTGGTAGGCGCGCAAATCGTTGGGCAACCCGGCGTGGTAGGGCAGCGCCGGGAAGCCTTGCTCACTGAGGAATGCCGCCACCTCCTCGACTTTTTTGCGCGACAGGCAATACACAATGCCGGCATCGCTGCGCCGTTCGGCGAGAAACGCCAACAACTGCTTGCGCGGCTGCTCCTTGGGCACGATGCGATAAAAGATGTTCGGTCGATCGAAGCTCGACAGGAAGCGCTCGGCGTTCTGCAAGTGCAGGCGAGTGACAATCTCTTCCCGGGTGCGTTTGTCGGCGGTGGCGGTCAGGGCGATGCGTGGCACATCGGGGAACATTTCCGCCAACTGGCCCAGTTGCAGGTACTCCGGACGGAAATCATGCCCCCATTGCGACACGCAGTGCGCTTCGTCAATGGCGAACAGAGCGATGTTCAACCCTTGCAGGAACGCCAGCATGCGTGGCTGGACCAGCCGTTCCGGCGCGAGATAGAGCATTTTCACTTCGCCGCGTTTGATGCGGGCCGCCAGGTCGCGCTGTTGCTCGGCACTGAGGGTAGAGTTCAATGCGGCGGCGGCGACGCCCAGCTCTTCGAGCGTCGCGACCTGATCGTCCATCAAGGCAATCAGCGGCGACACCACGACGGCCAGGCCATCGCGCAACAGCGCCGGCACCTGGAAGCACAAGGATTTGCCGCCACCGGTAGGCATCAGAACCAGGGCATCGCCGCCGCTGGCCACGCGCTCAATGATTGCACCCTGACGGCCACGGAAACTGTCGTAGCCGAAGATGTCCTTGAGGACGCGTTGAGCCTGTTCGAGCATAAAAACTCCAAAAATCACCGAAACATCCCTGCAAGGCTGGTTCAGAACC
>Ga0302169_10000183_pt1 | contig 20712 bp, 21 predicted proteins | sample I_Fen_N1_3_FD_193493 | JGI IMG/M metagenome (GOLD analysis project Ga0302169, IMG submission 193493) | Peat permafrost microbial communities from Stordalen Mire near Abisko, Sweden - I_Fen_N1_3 | ecosystem: Environmental > Terrestrial > Soil > Wetlands > Permafrost | place: Sweden: Abisko...
CGGGTGCGGACACACCAGTGCTGGTTACGGCCTTTGCCCCGCGCGCGTTCTTCAAACTTTACGATGAACCTGTTTGCTGCGCGACAGCGCGGCGTCGAAGACGGCGCGGGGCCTCCCTCGCCACAGGAACCCCCGTCGGTTATCTACCGCTCAATAGTGCGATTCCAGCGGTCGTTCCACGCCGGGCGCAGTTCGTTGACCTGATCCCAATCGATGGCAATCGCCGTTTCCAGGTACTGCTTCATCGCCTCGACCTGGCCGCGCGTCTTGTCGGTGGTCGGGGTGTTCGGGTTGGACGGGATCTGGTCGCCGTCTTCAAGTGCAGCGGCTTGCGCTTCAGGCGTCAGCAAGAACGCGGCGAGTTTCTGTGCCAGTTCCGGCTGGGTGTTGTTGGCGATGGTGCACTCCGCGACGTTGAGCACCACGGCGCCTTCCTTCGGTTGTGCGTACTCGACCGGCATGCCTTTGAGCTTCAACGCGGTGACCTGAGTCGGGGTCAACGGGAACAGCGCGGCTTCGTCGGTCTGGAGCATCTCGGAAATTTTCGCCGAGCTCGGAATGTATTCCAGCACGTTGCGCCCGACGGTGTTTGGCCAGGCCTTGAAGCCCGGTTCGACGTCGGTTTCGCTGCCGCCCTGAATGCGGTTGAACATCAAGAAACCGTGCAGGCCGAAGGTCGACGAGGCCATCGACTGGAACACCAGTTTGTCCTTGAAACGCGGGTCGGCCATGTCCATCCATGACGTCGGTGCGCTCCAGCCTTTTTCCTTGAACAACCGGGTGTTGTACGCCAGCCCGGTGACGCCGAGACTCACTGCCACGGCCTGATCCTTGATTCGGCCCTTGGCCGGAATCTGCGCCAGGGTCGGGCTGTCCTCGAGCTTGTCGCACAGGCCCATGGCAATGGCGCGGTACATGATGCCGTCGTCGAGGAACATCACGTGCAACTGCGGGTTGCCTTTGCTGGCCTGGACCTTGGCCAGGATGTCGGCGGAGGTGCCCGGCACAATGACCACTTTGACGTTGTTGGCTTTTTCGAAAACCGGCAACACCTTGTCGGCGTACAGCCGCTCCATGGTCCCGCCGTTCATGCCCAGGTAAAGCGTCGGCTCGGCGTGAGCCTGGGTCACCGTGAGCAGGGCGCTCAGGCATGAAAGTCCGAGCAGTGCAGTGCGTTTGAAATGATTCATTGGCGCGACCTTCCTCTATCAAGCTACGGAAATGGAGTGAAACCGGGTGATGGAAAACGCATCCAGCGGCGTCGACGAGGCGCCGTTGCAGATGATCTCGGTGAGCGCCTGGCCCACCGCCGGCCCGATCTGGAAGCCCGCACCGGCAAAGCCGAACGCGTGCAACAGACCGGGTTGAGTGCTGCTGTGGCCGATCACCGGTTGGCGGTCGGGCAGATAACCTTCGGTGCCGCTCCAGGTGCGAATCGCCTGGGCGCCTTCAAGAAACGGATAGAGTTCGACGGCCTGACGCAGGATTTCGATCACCGCCTGTTGGCCGGGACGCGCGCGGGCCGCGTCGAGGGCAAAACCCTGGCCGCCGCCGAGCACGCAATTGCCGCGAGCGACCTGGCGGGCATAAATACCGCCGCCTTCGACGCCGGTGCTGGCGTTCATCACCAGCGGCAACGGTTCGGTGACCAGCATCGCCGGGTGGCCGGCATGCATGGGCACCGCTTCGCCGAACTGTTCAGCGAGGCTGCCGGCCCAGGCGCCGGCGCAGTTCAGCAGCCACGGCGCGTGCAGTTCCAGACCGTTTTGGCTGCTGACCCGAAAGCGTTGGCCGTCATGCTCAACGGCAGAGACGGCACATTGCTCATGAACCTGTGCGCCGTGGCGCCGCGCGGCTTGGGCGAAGGCGGGGGAGACCAGGCGCGGGTTGGCGTGCCCATCGTCGGGGCAATACGAAGCACCGACGGCGACGTCGCCGACCCAAGGAAAACGTGCGCGCAATTCAGCGCGATCCAGTAGCTGCAAATCGAGGCCGAAACCCTGGCTGCTGGCGGCGTAATCCTGCAACGCGCGCAAGTCGTCGAGGCTGCGGGCGAGCTTCAAATGACCGCTGCGCTGATATTCACCGTCGATGCCAATCAACTGTGGCAGTTGTCCCCAGATTTCGTGCGCCCGTTGCGACAGGGGCATTTGCGACAGCGGCCGACCCTGACGCCGTACGCCGCCATAATTCACGCCGCTGGAATGCGAACCGCAAAAGTCCCGCTCCAGCAACGCCACGCGACGTCCGGCCTTGCTGAGAAACAGGGCGGCAGAGGCACCGACAATGCCGCCGCCGATGATGATGGCGTCGACTTCAATCACGATTCGATCTCCAGGCCAAACGGCAACGGCTTGACCGGCGCCTGCGCGCGCAGCCTACCGATTTGCGACACGGCACGCTGACTCTCGCAGGCAATGATTTCTGCGGTGGCCGCGCCGCACATCCGCCCCTGGCAACGGCCCATGCCTGCGCGGCAATGGGCTTTGACCCGGTTGATTTCCCAGTGGCCTTCGCGCACGACCTGACGGATGTCCCCGGCGCGCACTTCTTCGCAGCGGCAGATCATCACCCCGTCAGCGGTTTGGCCTGCCCAGTGTTCGGGGAAGATGAAGGCCTGTTCCAGCCCTTTGCGAAAGGTAGTTATCCGGGTGAGCGATTGCGCCAGTTGGACGCAGCGTTGAGGCGCAATCGGGTGGCCGGCGTCTTCGAGCACAGCCAACGCCGCCCGTTCACCGGCCATTTCCGCAGCATCGGCGCCCATGATCCCGGCGCCGTCACCGGCCAGGTACACCTCGGCGATACTGCTGCGTCCAGCGCTGTCACGTTGCGGCAGCCAGGCGCGGTTGAGCGGGTTCCATGCAAATTCGCAGCCGAGCAAATCGGCGAGTTGGGTTTCACTGCGCAAACCATGGGCGAATGCGACCGCGTCGCACGCCAGTTGATGTTCGCCCTTTGCATCGGACCAGTTCAGCGACCGCACGCGCTGTTCGCCATCGATGCGTTGCAAGGTGGCGCCCTGATGCACCGGGATGCCGTGAGCGCTCAGCCAGCTGCGGTAATAAATGCCCTTGGCCAGCGTCGTCGGTTGCGAGAGCAAGCCGGGCAGGGCGCGGACCTGAGCACTGAACGGCGAACTGTCGAGCACCGCGACCACCTTCGCACCGGCCTTGGCGTATTGATACGCGACCAGGTACAGCAACGGACCGCTGCCGGCGAACACCACGCGTTCGCCGATGGCGCAGCCCTGGAATTTCAAAGCGATCTGCGCGGCGCCGAGGCTGTAGACGCCCGGCAATGTCCAGCCTTGCACTGGCAGGATCCGGTCGGTGGCGCCGGTGGCGACAATCACGCGGGAGAATTCAATGCGTGCGGCGCGACCTTCATGCAGCGTGTCGAGCGCATCCGCTTCGGCGTTCCATACCAGGGTGTCGGGCCGATAGTCGAGCTGTTCGCGCAAGGTATCGAGGGTCTGATGGAGCGCCTTGGCCTTGCGCGCTTCGAAGCCATACAACGTGACCGCCGAACGCTTGAAGTTGGCCGGCTGACGCCGATAAATCTGTCCGCCACCGCGTGCGGCTTCATCCAGCAATACCGGGCGAACGCCATGCGCCACCAGCGTCTGCGCCGCCCGAAGCCCGGCGGGGCCGGCGCCGACGATGACTACCGGTTTCATACCCGCCACCCACTAGCAGACCGCCACCAATCCCCTGTAGGAGTGAGCCTGCTCGCGATGACGGTTTCACATTCAAAGTGGATGTCGGCTGACACCCCGCTATCGCGAGCAGGCTCACTCCTACAGGGGATTCGGTTGCGGCAGATTGACAATGTGTTCATAGCGAGCGCCCCGGTTCGCGGGTGATGTGGTGGTCGGTTTCAAGCAGTGTCGAGCATGCGCGCACGCGTCGGCCGTCGCCCAGGCGGACCCAGCAGTCCTGGCACGCGCCCATCAGGCAGAACCCGGCGCGGGGTTCGGCGCTGAAGTCGCTGCCGCGCAGGTGGTCGCTGCAGGTCAGCACTGCGGTCAACACGGTGTCGCCGAGCAGGGCGCTGGCCGGTTGGCCGTCGAGGGTAAAGTTCACTGCCGGGCGGTCGCCCTCGGCCAGTCGTTTCAGCAAAGCCATGGCACCCTCATTGTTTTCCCACCAGCACCCGATCCAGGCCGTAGACCCGATCAAGCAGAATCATGGTCAGCGCGGTCAGCGCGATCACCAGGGCCGACACCGCCGCCATCATCGGATCGATGGATTCAGTGGCGTACACGTACATGCGCACCGGCAAGGTTTGCGTGGCCGGCGAGGTGACGAAAATCGACAGCGTGACCTCATCAAAGCTGTTGATGAACGCCAGCAACCAGCCCCCCGCAACGCCCGGCAGAATCATCGGCAAGGTGATTTCCCGGAACAGCGTGAAGCGCCCGGCACCGAGGGATTGCGCGGCATATTCGGCGCTGCGATCCAGGCCGATGGCCGAGGCCAACACTAGTCGCAGCACATACGGCGTGATCACCAGCACATGGGCGAAAATCAGCCAGGCGAAACTGCCGTTGACCCCCATCAGCGCAAACAGACGCAGCAGGGCAACGCCCAGCACCAGGTGCGGAATGATGATTGGCGACAGAAACAGACCGTTGAAAAAGTCCCGTCCGGGAAACTCGAAACGGGTGATCGCCAATGCCGCCGGCACTGCAATCAGGGTCGCCAGGCTGGCGGCGCAGAACGCCAGGATCAAGCTGTTGTAGAACGCATCGACAAAGTCGGCGCGCTCGAACACCGCGCGGAACCAGCGCAGGGAAAACTCGGTGGTCGGCAGGCTCAGGGTGTTTTCCGGGGTGAACGCGACGAGGCAGACCACCACCAGCGGCGCGAGCATGAACACCACCACCAGGGCATGAAACAGCAGGGCGAAAGGACCGTTCTTGGACATGACGAGTTATCCCAATGACTTCTTGTAGCGGCCTTCGATCATTCGGTTCCACGACAGCATGATCAGCAGGTTGAGCAACAGCAGCGCCACGGCAATCGCCGCGCCCATCGGCCAGTTCAGCTCCGACAGATACTGGTCGTAGATCAGCGTGGCGACCATTTTCAGGCGACGCCCGCCCAGCAGGCCGGGGATGGCAAATGAGCTGGCGGCGAGACCGAACACGATCAAGGTGCCGGACAGAACGCCGGGCATGATCTGCGGCAGAATCACCTGGCGCATCACCGTGAAGTGACTGGCGCCGAGGGACATCGCGGCTTGTTCGGCGGCCGGGTCGAGTTTCTGCAGCGAGGTCCAGACCGGAATAATCATGAACGGCAGCATCACATGGACCAGCGCAATCACCACCGCAAATGGCGTGTACAACAGCTTCATCGGCGAACCGCCGAAGGCTTGCAGGGTTTGATTGACCAGGCCGTCGGCGCCGAGCAACAGGCTCCAGCCGAACGCCCGCACCACCACCGAAATCAGCAGCGGCGTGAGGATCAAAATCAGAAAAATCGAACGCCACGGCGCGCCCATGCGGCTGAGGATGTAGGCCTCGGGCACGCCGATCACCACGCACAGCAGGGTGGTCAGGGCGCTGATCCACATCGTGCGCAGAAAGATTTCGTAGAAGTACGGGTCGCCCAGCAGGCTGCTGTAATGACTGAGCGTGTAGGCGTCGCCCTTGATCCCCGAGCTGTAGTCGAAGACGTTGAATGACAACACCAGCGTCAGCAGCAGCGGGATGGCCAGCAAGCTGATGTACAACGCCAGGGCCGGTGCCGACAACAAGTAACCCTGACGTCCCTGACGAACGGCGGCCAACGTATTCATGCCGACACCTCGTCGACCGTCAGCACCCGCAGCAGTTTTGCGTCCCCGTCGAGACCCACCGTCGTGCCTTCGTTCAATGGTGTCGAACCGTCGTTGCGGCGCACCACGCTGATGTCGCCCAGGGCCGTGGAGACGCCGTATAACCATTGGCTGCCGAGGAAGAAGCGGCTGGCGATCTTGCCTTGCAGACGCCCTTGGTTTTGTTCGTGCAAATCGATTTTTTCCGGGCGCAGGCTCAGGGTCAGGTCGCCGCCACTGCGCACCTGCACCACGCCGGCGCTGTCACGCTCGCCGGGCAGCAGGTTGGCTTTGCCGACGAAGCCGGAAATGAACTCGGTGCGCGGGTGTTCGTAGAGGGTGTAGGGCGCGTCGATTTGCGTGATACGTCCGGCCTGCATTACCACCACACGGTCGCTGATGGACAGCGCTTCGGATTGGTCGTGGGTGACCATCAGCGTGGTGATCCCGACTTCGCGCTGGATGCGGCGGATTTCGAACTGCATTTCTTCACGCAGGTTGGCGTCGAGGTTGGACAGCGGTTCATCGAGCAGCAGCACCGGCGGCTCGATCACCAAGGCCCGGGCCAATGCCACACGCTGGCGCTGACCACCGGAAAGCTCGCGTGGATAACGCTCGGCATGTTGATCCAGGCGCACCAGTTTCAGCACCCGTGCCACACGTTGCTGCAGCTCGCCGGCGGGCACTTTGCGCATCCGCAGTCCGAAGGCGACGTTGTCCTTGACGGTCATATGCGGGAACAGCGCATAACTCTGGAACACCACGCCCAGGCCACGGCTGGCGGGTTTGGCGTGGGTGATGTCGCGGCCGTCGAGCAGGATGCGACCGCTGGTGACTTCGACGAAGCCGGCGATCATTTGCAGGGTGGTGGTTTTGCCGCACCCGGACGGGCCGAGCAAGGACACGAACTCGCCTTTCTCCACCGAGAGGTTAGTGGCCACGACGGCGTCGATCTCACCGTAACGTTTGCCGAGTCCTTCAAGTTGCACAAAAGCCATGACTGCGCTCCACCTGAGATTGTTATGCGTCACCCGAAGGCGCGCTTTTTTGTATGGGCAGATACGAAAAGGTCTTGCTGGGTGCGTTGGCGCTCGACTGGAGTCGGCTGCCGCTGTTGTTCGAATCGCCCCTGTGGACGCAGATTAGGACGAAGACTAGGATGGGCTCAATGGCCTATTTCACTGAAGCGATGACTATTTTCAATTTCATTCAGTGAGTAAATTTATTGTCGAGAAACTACATGTCAGATTCCACTGAGCGGAATGAAAATAAAAATGAAGTCGGTGTCGGTGCGGTCTCCCGATTGTTTGCGGTACTGCGCAGCCTCGGTGACACCGTCGAAGGCGGGGAGCGCGTGACGCAACTGGCGCAACGCATCGGCTTGTCGCAACCGACCACGCACCGTTTGTTGCGCAGCCTGATGGATGAGGGCATGGTCGAGCAGGATGTGCGCAGCAAACGCTATCGCCTGAGTCTGGATTTTTTTGCCTTGGCGGCGCGTGCGGGCAACACCGGCAACTTGCGCGAACTGGTGCGTCCGTCGCTGTTGCGGCTCTCGGCTTCGTTGGGGGATTCGTTGTTTTTACTGGCGCGCAGTGGCTTCGACGCGATCTGTCTGGACCGCAGTGAAGGGCCGTTTCCGATCCGTACGTTCACTGGCGATATTGGCGGGCGGGTGGCGCTGGGCGTGGGACAGGGCAGCCTGGCGATTCTGGCGTTCCTGCCGGAAGAGGAGCGCGACACGGTGATCCACTACAACTTGCCGCGACTCAAGGATTTCCATCTGTACGACGAGGTGTTCCTGCGCTCGGAAGTCGAGACCGTGCGCGCGCTGGGGTATGCGGGGCGTAACACCGGTGTGCTGCAAGGCATGGCCGGGGTGGCGGTACCGATTCTGGATCGAGAGGGGCGAGCGGTGGCGGCGTTGAGTGTGGCGACGGTGAGTGACCGGTTGGGTCCGGATCGATTGCCGACGGTGGTGGAGATGCTCAAGCGCGAAGCGGCGATGATCGGGCCGCGGATCAATCCATTCGATCCGCTGCTGCGCCGGCCTTCGCAGGTGTTTGGGCAGGGCTGAATACAATCTCGAAATGATCACTGAACCCCTGTGGGAGCGGGCTTGCTCGCGAAGGCGGTGTGTCAGACACATCTATATCGACTGACACACCGCCTTCGCGAGCAAGCCCGCTCCCACATTTGATCAGCGGTGTGGTCAGAACTGCTCCGTCTGCCTGAGCATATTCGCCGCCGGCGTGTCGCTCGGGCTGACTATCGCGTAGTTGTAGCCGCTGCCCGACCAGTACTCGGCCTGCAACTCGCCATCGCTGCGACTGCCCCGTGGCAGGAAGACGTTTTTCGGTCCCGGTGGGCGCACGTAGAAGCTGATCTTGTGCCCGCCCTGATCCTCGTAAACCACCATCGCCGCCGGCCCTTGCTCAGTGCTGAGCAAACGACCGCTGACCGGCTTGAAGCCTGCACTCGACAGGTCTGGCAGGCGATTGGCGCGGGTGAAATAGCGGTCGAGCCAACCCTGCATGTCGCCATCGTCGCTGACTTTGTAGTCGGCCGGCAGGATGCCTTGCTGGGCGATCAGCCGGTAAGCCTGCAGGGCATCGGTCATCGGCAGCGGGGGGCTGGGCAGGGTCATTTGGCGCGCTTGCCAGCCGCTCAATCCACCGACGCTGACGGCGATCAACAGCACCGCCGCGCTGGCCAGATGGCGGCGCGACTGGCGTTTGAGGCGCTGGCGAATCAGCGCCGGGTCGAGGTCCGGGTTGGCGGTGTGGTGCAGGGCGCCGCTCAGGGCCGCGCGCAGTTGTTGGGCGTCGTGCTGCCAGGCGCGCACTTGCGCCGCCACTTGCGGGTTGCTGGCCAGATACGTTTCCACCAGACGTCGGTCGGCGTCGTTGAGTTGGTGATCGACGTAGGCGTGCAGGTCACGCTCGCTCGGGGGCATGCTGATCATTTGAGTATCCGCAAAGAAGGGCTGGTGATTTCGCCGTCGCTGAGCTGGCGCAAGGCCTGGCGGGCGCGAGACAGGCGGGACATCACGGTGCCGGTGGGAACGTCGAGAATCTCGGCGACCTCTTTATAACTCAAACCTTCCACCGACACCCAGAGCAGCAAGGCGCGCTGTTCGGTGGTGAGCCGGTCGAAGGCTTGCAGCGTCGATTGGGCAATCACCGTGCGTTCAACCGAGGGCTGCGCGTCGTCACGCCCGGTAAAGAACTCGAGCATCCGCGCATAGCGCCGGGAACGGCGGTGGGCATCCAGAAACTGCCGGTACAGTATCGAAAACAGCCAGGCGCGCAGGTCGCCTTCAGGACGTTTGTCCGCCCAACTCGACAGCGCTCGCTCCAGGCTCGACTGCACCAAATCGTCAGCACTGCTGGGATTGCGCGTCAGCGAAACGGCGAAACGGCGAAACGCCGGAGCCTGGGAATGATTTCTCTGAGTTGTTCGTCGATATCGTTCATGGAAGGGCGGATTCTGAGTCAGTGAAGGGCGGCAGTGACAAGGAAGACGCCGACTAACGCAGGTTATTCCCTCTAGCGTAAAAGAAAATCCCACGACCCACTTTTTGTAGGATCAATCCTGATTGGTTGTAATCCATGTAATGACGTCAAACGTCGTGGCTCAACCCTTGTAACAAGCGCAAGCGGCATTCCGTCCAGCCAGTCATTTGGCTCGGCGCAACCCTCCGGTCTTGAACTTGAACATTGAGCCCGATGAGATTTTTGACATGCAAGAGCACGCAATCACCCTCAAACCTGTATTGGCCTATTCGCCGATGCCTGCGCCAGCTGTTGATCAGGACCTTTGGCAGACATTGGGGCGTGGGCCGACAGTCAAGCCCGCGTTCACCTTGATTCATCACGCAATCGAAGCGCAAGCCGTGACCCAGCCGCAAGGTGTTGCGGCCGTTGGGCAAGGTGAGTCCATCACCTACAACGAATTGAACAGGCAGGCCAATCGACTGGCTGCCGAGTTGATAAGCCAGGGCGTCCAGCCTGGTGATCACGTTGCCCTGTTCGTGGAGCGCTCGATCCCCATGCTGGTGGGCGTTTTGGCCGTATTGAAGGCGGGCGCGGCCTACATTCCCCAGCACGTGGGGATCACCCCGGCACCGCAATTGCGCCACATCATGGAGGTTGCCGCCACGCGTCTTGTGCTGACGCTGTCGAACCTCGAGTCGCAGATTCCCCTGACAGCGGCGCAGCGCTGCATTTGCCTTGATGAATTCATGACAGTGCCGACCACCTCATCGTGCGAATTGAACGTGGTCGGTACGCCGTCAACGACCCCGGATCAACTGTGCTTCCTGTTGTTCACCTCCGGCACCACCGGGCAGCCCAACGGGGTTCGGGTTACCCACCGCAACGTCTGCAATATTCTGCTGACGGAACCGGGCAACCTCGGAATGGAGCCTGGGCTCAAGGTCGGGCAGATGCTGAACATCGCCTTCGATATGGCTGCGTGGGAGATCCTGGGTTGCCTGGCGCATGGCGCGACGTTGATGATTCGGGGCAAAGACATTGCTCAGACCGCCGAGCAATGCGACGTGCTGATCGCCACGCCGTCGATTCTCGGCACACTTGATCCCGCACGTTGCCAACAGGCCAAGGTCGTGGTCGTTGCCGGCGAGCCGTGTCCCCAGCCACTGGCCGATCGCTGGTCGTCGTTTTGCACTTTCTACAATGCCTGCGGCCCGACCGAGACCACCATCGTCAACACCATGCAGCTTTATCGGACCGGAAGGCCCCTGACCATCGGCAAACCCACGCCCAATAACACGGTGTACGTACTCGATGAAGACGGTCGGCCGTGTGCCATTGGGGTGCAAGGGGAGATGTGGGCGGGCGGGGATTGCGTCACGGCGGGCTACCTGGGGAATGCTGCGCTGACCGCCGAACGTTATCGGCCCGATCCCTTTCTTGGTCAGGACCGGATGATGTTTCGCACTCGTGACCTAGGGCGCTGGACGGAGGAGGGTGAGCTCGAACACTTGGGTCGCGTCGACGATCAGGTCAAGGTGAGGGGGTTTCGGGTTGAACTCGACAGTGTGTCGGCGGTGCTGGAGTCATGTGACGCCTGCGAGCGGGCGGTGACGCTGAAACTCGACAGTCGTCATCTGGTGGCTTTCGTCAGCCCTGCGTCCACCGATATCGAGGCGGCGCGACGTCGCTGTGAGGCGCGCCTCGCCTACTATTGCGTCCCTTCGTTGATCATCGCTGTGGACCACATTCCCCTGACTTCACGGGGTAAAGTCGACAAGCGGCTGCTGCTGGCCCAGGCACAGGCACACATGGCCAACCTTGATGCCAACACGGTATCGATGGTGAACGCATGAGTGCCGCCAGCGGTTTACCCGCCAAGCGTGTGTTATGGCGACGCCTTGGAACGCTGCCGGTGTTTTCCCATTACAACCGTCTTGTGGCACTGGTCCTGGCACTGAATGGCGCCGCGCTGGCGCACGGACTGAACGCCGGGCAATGGTGGACGTCCTCTGGTGTGGCCCTGGAAACGCTGGCGGGGCTGGTCTTGGCGAATCTGTCGATGGCGATTTTGATTCGCCAGCAATACGTCATCAATTTGCTGTTCTGGCTAGTCACCCGAGCCCCCACCCATTGGCCGCTGATGATTCGTCGTTCATTGGCCAAGGTCTATCACTTGGGTGGCCTGCACAGTGGCGGAGCATTGGCCGCCATTGGCTGGTTCGTGGCATTGCTGGGCTCAATGGGATGGCACTGGATTGACGGCAGTGGCGGCGTTTCGACAGCGCTGCTTTGGGTGAATGCAGGGCTGCTGGGGGTGTTGCTGTTGGTGGCGGCCATGGCGCATCCCTGGATTCGTTCCCGTTTCCACAATGGGTTCGAGCGAACTCACCGCTTCGGTGGCTGGGCCGCACTCGTCATGTTTTGGGGCTCGACCCTTCTGTTTGCCCGTGATCAGAACCCGCAAGTGCCGCTGCAGGATGTGCTGGCCACCTCGATGCCTTTCTGGACGTTGATGGTGCTGACGTTCAGCATTGCGTTGCCTTGGTTGCGATTGCGCAAAGTGCCGGTGCAGTTACTCAGGATTTCATCCCACGCCGTCATTGCCCGGTTCGGGCATGTCACGCCGTTTGCCGGTTCGTCCAACGCCATTAGTCTCAATCCGCTATTGGAATGGCATTCATTTGCCAACATTCCCACGCCGGGGCAGGCCGGTTTTCGACTGATCATTTCCCGGGCCGGGGACTGGACCGGCGAATTCATCGAGCAAATGCCGACTCACGTCTGGGTCAAAGGCATTACCACCGCAGGCGTGGCGCACATTGAAACCCTGTTCAAGTCGGTGGTGTATGTCGCAACCGGTAGCGGTATCGGCCCGGTGCTGCCTCATCTGCTGGCAAGGCAAGTGCCGATCCATCTGATCTGGTCGACCCGCAACCCACGAAAAACCTACGGTGACGAGTTGGTGGAGGAGATTCTCAAGGCCGAGCCCGATGCGTTGATCTGGGACACCGATGTGCTCGGCAAACCCGATCTGGTGCAACTGGCCTATGACGCGGTTCAAGCGTTCGGTGCAGAGGCCGTGATCTGCATTTCCAACCAGACACTGACTCAGCGAGTGGTCGAGGAAATGGAAAGTCGCGGCATTCCAGTCTACGGCGCGATCTGGGATTCCTGAGCAGAGCGTGAGCGCTGGCCATTCATCCCTTCAACGATATTCAAAGAGGTCACCATGCACACATTGATCGAACGTCATGATCGAGTCGTATTGATTCGTCTCAACCGCCCGCAAGCTCGGAACGCCCTGAGCAATGAAGTCATGCGCGAATTGCTGGACACCCTGCAACGGTTGGATCGGGATCCAGGGGTGGGGTGTTTCGTCTTGACCGGTACCGATGAGTTTTTCGCGGCCGGTGCCGATATCAAGGAAATGAGCCAAAAGTCCCATCTGGACATGGTCCATGAGGATTATTTTGCCGGGTGGGAAGCCTTTGCCTCGTTACGTACCCCCACGCTGGCTGCTGTCGCCGGTTATGCGTTTGGTGGCGGCTGCGAGTTGGCGATGATGTGCGACTTGATCTTTGCTGCTGATACGGCGCGATTTGCTCAACCGGAAATCAAACTGGGCGTGATGCCCGGCATGGGCGCCACCCAGCGTCTCACGCACCTGATCGGAAAATCGAAAGCCATGGACATGATCCTGACCGGTCGCTCGATGTCTGCCCAAGAGGCCGAACGGGCAGGGCTGGTGTCGCGAGTGATTGCCGCTGCCGACCTGCTTGAAGAATCCCTGGCGGCGGCGCAGACCATCGCCGGTTTCGCTAAAACCGCCACTATGGCGGCGCGCGAAGCGGTTGACCGCGCGCTGGAGTCCGGTTTACGCGAAGGTCTGCTGTACGAGCGAAGGGCGTTCCATGGGTTGTTTGCAACCCCCGGGCAAAAGGAAGGCATGCAGGCTTTTCTCGATAAACGTGAGGCGTGTTTTAACCCCGTGTGAGGGGGGTTGAGTATTCGTCGCTCGTGGCGCTTTGAAAGAAACTACAGTTCAGGGGGAATAATCCTACGTGACGTTCGTCTCATAGCTCCTTCCCCCTGTGGCCGATGGCCCTGGAGTCTTTCATGGTTGATCGCTCAACACCGCCAACCGGGCCCACCCCGCCACCGCTGAGTGGCGCGAGCCTGACGTTACGCCTGGCCGGCATTGCCGTGGTGGTCGCCGCGCTGGCCGGGGCCTTTGCCTACGTCAACGGCACCTTTGACCCACAACGACTAACGCCGAAAAAGCTGATCAATGTGCTGGAAACGAACAACGGCGTACACCCGGGTTTCCGGCGCAATCACGCCAAAGGTGTGTGTGTGATCGGGCATTTCGAAAGCAGCAGCGAAGCGCGCAATTATTCCAGTGCTCAAGTGTTCAGCGAAGCCCAGACCCCGGTGGTCGGGCGGTTCGCGTTGCCTGCCGGCAATCCTTACGCGCCTGACAGCGCCGTACCGATTCGCAGCCTGGCGTTGCGTTTTACCCAGGCCAACGGCCAGCAGTGGCGCACAGGGATGAACAGCATGCCGGTGTTCCCGGTGGGTACGCCTGAAGCGTTCTATCAATTGCAGCAAGCCCAGTCGCCGCTTCCGGCCACGGGGAAACCTGATCCGGCGGCGGTGCCGGCATTCTTTGGTTCACATCCGGAATCGGCGCCGTTCCTGGCCTGGATCAAAACCGCCAAGCCTTCGGCCAGTTATGCGACGGAGACGTACAACAGCGTCAACGCGTTCTACCTGGTGAATGCGGCCGGTCAACGCCAGGCGGTGCGTTGGAACATGGTGCCGGTGGCACAGGATGCGGCGGGCGCCACAGCGCCTGAAGGCAGTGATTTTCTTGAGAAAGACCTGGTGCAGCGCTTGTCGGCCGGACCGTTGCGTTGGCAATTGATGATCACGCTGGCGAACCCGGGGGATCCGGTCAACGACGCCAGCAAAGCATGGCCCGACGGTCGCAAAGTGCTGAATGCCGGCACCTTGGTGCTTGATCGCACACAGCCACAACTCAATGGCGAGTGCCGCGACATCAACTACGATCCGCTCGTGTTGCCCCGCGGTATCGAAGGTTCCGACGACCCGTTACTCGCGGCTCGTTCAGCCGGTTATGCCAGTTCCTATTTGCGCCGTACCAGTGAAGTCAGTCAGTTGCCCGCCGCTAAACAGGAGGCTCAACAATGAGCGCCCAACCGAATCATTTCGCGCCGTTGGCGCGGCTGCTGCATTGGCTGATGGCGCTGATGATCATTGCGATGCTGTTTATCGGCGCGGGTATGGTCGCCTCGGTGTCCGAGCGTCATGAGTGGTTGATCCATCTGCACAAGCCGTTGGGCATTGCGATTCTGCTGCTGGTGATCGTGCGTTTGTTCGTGCGCTTTTCCACGCAACAACCGCCGTTGCCGGCCGATTTGCCGAACTGGCAGGCGCTGGCGGCCAAAGCCTCGCACGTCTTGCTTTATGCCTTGATGTTCGTCTTGCCGTTGCTCGGTTGGGCGATGATTTCGGCGGCGGGTGATCCGGTGATGCTCAGCAACTCGTTCCAGTTGCCGTCGATCCTGCCGGCCAACGCCCAGGTGTTTGCGTATTTGCGCAAGGCCCATGGGTATCTGGCGTATCTGCTGTTTTTGACCGTACTGCTGCATTTGGCGGCGGCGTTGTTTCACGGTTGGGTGCGGCGCGATGATGTGCTGGACAGCATGTTGCGGGGCAAGGATCGCGGCTGATCCGTTGTAGCCGCTGGCGCAGACTGCGCCAGCCGCTACATGAACGAGGTAATCAGCGCAGGGTGTCGATCATGTCGGCCACGGTAGTCAGCACGTCTTTACCCAATTGCTTGGAGCGCTTGCCGGACCAGCCTGTCAGCGCATTCGGCGCATCATCGTTGTCCTTGAACGGCATCTCCAGGGTCAACGACAGGCAGTCGAATTTCTGACCGACGCTGTTGCAGGCCAGGGTCATGTTGGCTTTCCCCGGCTCGTCGCGGGTGTAGCCGTGCTTGGTCTGGAAATCCTTGGTCAGGTGTTTCAGATGGCTGCGGAAATGTTCTTCGAGTTTTTCGATGCGCGGCGTAAAGCCCGGATTGCCTTCGCAGCCAGCGGTGAACACGTACGGGATTTCTTCATCGCCATGGACGTCGAGGAACAGGTCGACGCCGTATTTTTCCATTTGCTGTTGCGCGAACAGCACTTCCGGGCTGATCTCCTGGCTGGCGCTTTGCCAGGCACGGTTCAGGTCCTGGCCCATGGCATTGGTGCGCAGGTGACCGTGAAAGGCGCCGTCCGGGTTCATGTTCGGGATCAGGTACAGGTCGGCGCTGGCCAGCAGTTTGTTCAACACCGGGTCGTCGTGCTTTTCCAGGCGTTCGATCACGCCTTCCATGAACCATTCGGCCATGTGTTCGCCAGGATGTTGCTGAGCAATCATCCAGACCTTGCGGCGGCCTTCGGCACCCGTGCCTTTGCGCAGCAATTGAATGTCACGGCCTTCAACGCTCTTGCCGGTGGCCAGCAGCTCGGTGCCGGCCTTGGTCAGTGCCTGTTCGATCAGCCAGTCGTGGCGGCCACGGCTGTAAGGTTCGAAATAGGCGAACCAGGCGTGGGTGGCTGTAGCTTCCAGGCTGAAGCGCAGGCAGTCGCCTTCGAAGATAGTCGGCACGCGGAACCAGTTGACGTGGTCATACGACGCAACGGCCTGATAACCGTCCCAGGCTTTGTTGTACGAGGACTTGCTGGCGTTGTTCAGGCGAAACCAATGCTCCTGACCGACGTGCAGGCCGCTGGCCTTGAAGTGGAACCATTGAAAATGCGGGCTGCGGGTGTCGGGTTTGATCGCCAGCAGCGCTTGAAGCGGGTTGCTGATGTCCAGCACTTCAATGTTGCCGCTGTCGAAGTTTGCGCTGATGTCGAAGGAAGATTTGGCCACGCTCATAGTCGGTTCCTGAATATGATTTTTATGGCGGTTACTTTACACGCAAGGCAGGGGGGAAACCGAGGGAAATTGCGGGGTGCAGAGGGGGCGTCCTCCATGACGCCGACGCAGCTTAGATACTGTGCGATTGATTCTCAAGTGCTTTTTTTACAATCGTTTGGCCCAATGATGCCGGGCTTCTCTTGCCAACCAATATTCTTTTGATATTATCCGCGGCATCGAATTTGCAGCCCCCAAAGACTTCATTAGCCTGAAGGTAAAAGCCAGAATAACTGGCAAAAAAAGACCCGGCAAAAAGCCGGGTCAAAAACCGTGATTAGCCTGATGAGGAGATGTCCAGGAGACCGACCTAAGGTCACTTGGACAATCGACTGATCTCGCGACCAGCTGAATGCAATAATAATCATTCTCGTTTGCAAGTCAAATGATTTTATCTGCTCGATTGGAAACCTCTTTCCTGTCCTCCCCAAACACTCGCCCGTTTCATGCGTTCCGATGCCCCTGCAACGACCGATCGATCATCGCCTTGGCCATGTCGATCATGTGCACCGTCGAATAGGCCAGGTCGCGGCTCGGACCGTGCAGGTTGCTGGCTGATTCATGCGCAGTCGCCGCAGCGCATCGCAACAAATCAAAGGCATGAATCAGTGCCTCTTCTACGCTGATGTCCGGGTTCACATCAAAAAACCGCTCCACGGCAGCGGGTTCGGACACAGCTGGTTTCAAGTAATAATCCAGCGCTCGCTGTGCGGCGGCATTGCCTTTGGGCGAGGTCAGGGTGGTATCGATTTGCATATCTGGCAGGTCATTGCTGGGTAACGTCATGACGATGGCAAGCTCCGTGATAGATTCAGATCCGTGAATCCATCCTAGTACGAACTGTATTTGTGACTGGAATTTAAATACTACAAGTTGTGTTTTGTTGGTCGGAGTACCCCACGTATCGTGCCGCACATGGATAAATGGATTGAGTTAGTCAAAGCCAAGATGAGTGACCTCAAAGTCACTCAAGAGGTCCTCGCCGACCGCCTCGGGATGTCCCAGGGTGGCGTGGGGCACTGGCTGAATAAACGCCGTCAGCCGAGCATTCAGGACATGAATCGTGTCTTGCGTGCGCTCGGGATGGATTTTCTGGAAGTGGCGATGGTGATTCGCGAGGTCTTGCAGGATGACGAGCCTTGCCTGTCGCATAAGTACAACCCGTACTTCCGTTACCCGGTCAGTGAGTGGCGCGAGCCGATGCAGCTGCGTGACGGCGAGCTGGCGGTCTACGGCAAGCCGCGTTTCGAACTGACCGATTACCACGCGCAGGGTGCGGCGTTCTGGCTGGTGGTGGTGGGCGATGCGATGACGGCACCCACGGGTGTGAGCATCGCCGAGGGCATGATGATCCTGGTGGATCCGGCCATTGTGCCGGAGCCCGGAAAGCTGGTGATCGCGCAGTGGTCGGACAGCACCGAGGCAACGTTTCGCAAGCTGATCGAAGAGAGCGGGCAGCGTTACCTGGTCCCGCTCAATCCTACATATCCGAAAGCCCTTTACACCGATGACTGTCGAATTCTCGGCGTAGTGGTTCAGGCAACGGCCAAATTCTAATCAGATCGGTCCTCGTAGAACGTAGGACCGATCTTCATTTCACGCTTCTTCCAGTTCGACCAACGCACTGCCTTCGCTGACCATTTCGCCTTCCTGGCAATACAAGGCCTTGATCACACCCGCGTGGGGCGCACGAATGCTGTGCTCCATTTTCATTGCTTCCAACACCACCAGTTGCGCCCCGGCTTCGACCGTTTGCCCGGCCTCTACCAGCACTCGCACGATGCTGCCGTTCATTGGTGCGGTGAGCCCACCTTGATGGCTGTGGCTGGCTTCGACGGCGCTGATCGGGTCGTAGGAATCGATGCGGCGCAGCTCACCTTCCCACTGCAGATAAACAGAGTCGCCACGGCGTATTGCCCGATGCTGACGGCGCACGCCGTTGTGTTCGGTCAGCAATTGTTCGCCTTTAAGCTGGGACGAGCAGACATCGCCCAGGGTCAACGCGCGGTCCTGGCCTTCGCAACTCAAGTGCAAGGTGATTTCTTTCGGCAATCCAGCCCTAAAACCATTGCTGATTGCCCATGGCGAACTCACGTCATCTGCGCGCCGTGTATCAGCCTGGCTCTGTGCAACGGCCTGCGCGGCGGCTTGCCAGAACGCATCGCTGAGGTCCGACGGCGCTGGCAACAATTGCTCCTGGAAACGCGGGATAAACCCGGTGTCCAGTTCTGCCGCCGCAAACGCGGGATGCGCGATGATCCGGCGCAGGAAGTTGATGTTGGTCTTGAGCCCGCCGATCGCAAACTCATCGAGCATGTTCAACAAGCGCAACCGTGCTTGTTCGCGATCCTCGCCCCAGGCAATCAGCTTGCCGAGCATCGGGTCGTAGAACGGCGAAATTTCATCACCTTCCTCGACACCGCTATCAACCCGACGTCCCGGGCCTTCGGCGGATTCTCGATACAGCTCCAGACGTCCCGTGGCCGGCAGGAAATCATTAGCCGGGTCCTCGGCGTACAGCCGCACTTCAATCGCGTGCCCGATCAGCGGCACCTCGGCCTGGATCATCGGCAGCGCTTCACCACGGGCCACACGAATCTGCCAGGCCACCAGGTCGAGGCCGCTGATGGCTTCGGTGACTGGATGCTCTACTTGCAGGCGCGTGTTCATTTCCATGAAGAAGAACTCGCCGCGCGAATCCAGCAAAAACTCCACGGTGCCGGCGCCGACATAACCGATGGCTTGCGCCGAGCGAACAGCGGCTTCGCCCATGGCGCGACGCAACGCCGGGCTCAAGCCTGGCGCAGGTGCTTCTTCGACGACTTTCTGGTGGCGGCGCTGGATCGAGCAATCGCGTTCATTCAGGTACAAGCAGTTGCCATGCTGGTCGGCGAAGACCTGGATTTCCACGTGGCGCGGTTTGAGCAGGTACTTCTCCACCAGCATCCGTGAGTCGCCGAAGGACGATTTCGCTTCACGCTGTGCCGAGGCCAGGGCTTCGGCCAACTGACTGACATCCTCGACCACTTTCATGCCTTTGCCGCCACCGCCGGCGGTGGCCTTGAGCAGCACCGGATAACCGATGCGCTCACACGCCTCGCGGAAGGTGTCGACGTCCTGCGCTTCGCCGTGATAACCCGGTACCAGTGGCACGCCGGCGGTTTCCATCAGCGCTTTGGCGGCGGACTTGCTGCCCATGGCATCAATGGCCGAGGCGGGCGGGCCGAGGAAGATCAGGCCAGCGTCTTCAATCGCACGGGCAAACCCGGCGTTCTCCGACAAAAAGCCGTAACCCGGATGAATCGCCTGAGCGCCGCTGGCCTTGGCCGCCGCAATCAGTTTGTCGATTTGCAGGTAACTGTCGGCCGCTTTACTGCCGCCGAGGTCGACGCGGATATCCGCTTCGCGGCTGTGTCGCGCGTCACGGTCAGTGGCGCTGTGCACGGCCACGGTGGTCAGGCCCAGAGCTTTGGCGGTGCGCATGACCCGGCAGGCGATTTCGCCACGGTTGGCCACCAGCAAGGTGGTGAGTACAGGTGCGCTCATCAACGCGGCTCCTTGGTGGTGGGGGCTTGCCAGCTCGGCGGACGCTTTTGCAAAAAGGCGCGCAGGCCTTCCTGACCTTCAGGGCTGACGCGGATGCGGGCGATGGCGTTTTCGGTGTAGCGACGCAGGGCCGGGGTCAGTGCGCCGTGGCCGACTTCACGCAACAAGTCTTTGCTGGTGCGCATCGCGGCCGGGCTGTTGAGCAGCAGGTTGTCGATCCACTGTTCGACTTTTTGCTCTAGCTCGGTGGCCGGATAGCTTTCCGACAACAAACCGATTTCCCGCGCCCGTTGCCCGCCGAAACGTTCAGCGGTCAGCGCATACCGGCGGGCCGCGCGCTCACCGATGGCCTGCACCACGAACGGGCTGATCACCGCTGGCGCCAGGCCAATGCGCACTTCCGACAGGCAGAACTGCGCGTCGTCAGTGCCAATCGCCATGTCGCAGCAACTGATCAGGCCCAGCGCACCACCGAATGCCGCGCCTTGCACCACGGCCAGGGTCGGGATTTTCAGTTTGGCCAGGTTGTACATCAACTCTGCCAGTTCCCGGGCGTCGTCGAGGTTGGTGTGGTAATCGAGTTCGGCCGATTGCTGCATCCACGCCAGGTCCGCGCCGGCGCTGAAATGTTTGCCGCGTCCACGCACCAGCAAAAAGCGCAGGCTGGCGTCGCTGGCCACGGTGTCCAGCGCGAGGATCAGTTCGCGGATCATTTCCGCGTTGAAGGCGTTGTTCTTTTCTTCACGGCTGAGCCACAGGGTGGCGAAACCCCGTGGGTCGGTCAGCAGTTCGAGGGTCTTGAAGTCGCTCATGGTTTTCTCCCGATCACATCCGGAACACGCCGAAGCGGCTC
>Ga0302169_10000190_pt1 | contig 20380 bp, 17 predicted proteins | sample I_Fen_N1_3_FD_193493 | JGI IMG/M metagenome (GOLD analysis project Ga0302169, IMG submission 193493) | Peat permafrost microbial communities from Stordalen Mire near Abisko, Sweden - I_Fen_N1_3 | ecosystem: Environmental > Terrestrial > Soil > Wetlands > Permafrost | place: Sweden: Abisko...
TTCCTCGTTGCTCTGGTTGCCCATGTAGTTACCCAGCGCGCCACCCGCGCCGCCGCCTGCTGCGGAGCCGATCAGGCTGCCGGTGGTGCCGCCCATGCTGCGGCCGACCACGTTACCGCCTGCTGCGCCCAGCGCACCGCCAATGGCGGCTTCACCACGGCTGTGCTTGTTTGCGCCAACTGCGCTACCACCCGCGCCGCCCAGGGCCGCGCCAATGGTGGAACCTGTATTGCCGCCTAGCGACTGACCGACGACCGAGCCCAAAACCCCGCCCAATGCGCCGCCCACACCTGCTTCGGTGGTGCCGCCAGCGGAGGCGAAGCCACTGACCAGGCCAAGGGACAACAAGAGAATCGAGGAGAACTTCATAAAGGAACCTCAAGGGGATGACGGCGCGATCCTGAGGCTGTGTCAGGGGTGTGACAATCGAAATCCGACGAGTAACACGACTTGCGCACATTTCGATAAGTTACTGTTTTTTGGGCGGAACTTAACTGTTTTTGGCCGGTCTTTAGCTACTTGGCAATGGCCGTTTTTGTGAGAAAACGGCCTTTTTTGTGGGCGTACGAAAAAAAGTTGTGTCAGTAAAATTGCTAAAGGATCGCAGCCTTCGGCAGCTCCTGCATGGGTTTGACGTAAACCTGTAGGAGCTGCCGAAGGCTGCGATCTGTTGATTGGCTTTAAGCCGATTTCGCCATGATCAAGCCGGTCTCACTCGCCGCTTCCAGGCGGATGGCGACGAACTTCGACGTCGGCGTATGACTGCCATCCCCCGTGCTTTCCAGCGGCACCAACGGGTTCACTTCCGGGTAGTAGGCTGCCGCTTGCCCGGCCGGGATATCAAATGCCAGCAGCGTAAAGCCTTTGACCCGACGCTCCAGGCCGTCATCCCAGATCGAAACGATGTCAGCCTTCTGCCCCGGCTTGAAGCCCAGGCGAATGATGTCGGCTTCGTTGACGAACAACACGTCACGCTGACCTTTTACCCCGCGATAACGGTCATTGAGACCGTAGATCGTGGTGTTGTACTGATCGTGGGAGCGCATCGATTGCAGGATCAGGTCCGGCAGCACACCCGTGGCGCGGGTGCGTTCGTGTACCAGATCCCTGGGCAAAACGTTCGGGCGGAAATTGGCTCGGCCTGACCCGGTGTTCCACTGGCGTGCACCGGCGCTGTTGCCGAGGTAGAAACCACCGGGATTGTTGATTTTCTCGTTGAAGTCCTTGAAACCGGGGATGGTGTCGGCAATCAGGTCGCGAATGCGGCTGTAGTCCGCTACCAGCCAGTTCCAGTCCACCGGGTGGCTGCCCAGCGTGGCTGCCGCAATGCCGGCCAGAATCGCCGGCTCCGAACGCATCTGGTTCGACAGCGGCTGCAACTGGCCGTTGGAGGCATGGACCATGCTGAAGGAGTCTTCGACGGTCACCGCCTGGGCGCCTCCAGTCTGGATATCAATGTCGGTGCGGCCCAGGCAGGGCAGGATCAGTGCGTCCTTGCCATGGGCCAGATGGCTGCGGTTGAGCTTGGTGCTGATCTGCACGGTCAGCTCGCAATTGCTCAGGGCCTTGAAGGTCCGTGGGCTGTCGGGGGTGGCTTGGGCGAAGTTGCCGCCCAGGGCGATGAATACTTTTGCCCGACCTTCGGCCATGGCGTGAATCGCTTCAACCACGTTGTGGCCGTTTTCGCGCGGCACTTTGAATTGGAAACGACGCTCCAGCGCATCGAGGAACGCCACCGGTGGGCGCTCGTTGATGCCCATGGTCCGGTCGCCCTGCACGTTACTGTGGCCACGCACCGGGCACAGGCCCGCGCCCGGCCGACCAATGTTGCCACGCAGCAGCATCAGGTTGGCGATTTCCTGGATGGTCGCCACCGAATGGCGATGCTGGGTGATGCCCATCGCCCAGCACATGATGACGTTCTTGCCCTTGGCGTACATACGCGCCGCCTGCTCGATTTCCACCAGGGGCAGGCCGGATTGCTCGACGATCTGCTCCCACGGGGTGTCGTCGATGACCGCGAGGTAATCCAGCACGTTGACGCAGTGCTCATTGAGGAAGTCGTGATCGAACACGGCAGGCTCACCCGCCTTCTGCGCGTCGCGCTCCCATTGCAACAGGAACTTGGCCATGCCCCGCATGATCGCCATATCGCCGCCCAGTGCCGGGCGAAAGTACGCGGTGTTGGTCGGCTTGTCGCTGTTGGTGAGCATTTCGATCGGATGTTGCGGGTGCTGGAAACGTTCCAGGCCCCGTTCCTTGAGCGGGTTGATGCACACCACTTGTGCGCCGCGCTTCACCGCTTCGCGCAGCGGCTCGAGCATCCGGGGATGATTGGTGCCGGGGTTCTGGCCCCAGACGAAAATGGCATCGGCGTGTTCAAAGTCATCGAAGGTTAAAGTGCCCTTGCCGACGCCAACGCTTTGCGCCAACGCGACACCGCTGGCTTCGTGGCACATGTTCGAACAGTCTGGGAAATTGTTGGTGCCGTAGGCGCGCACGAACAATTGATAGAGAAAGGCCGCTTCGTTGCTGGCACGTCCCGAGGTGTAGAACTCGGCTTGATCCGGGCTCGACAACCCGCGCAGATGCTTGGCGATCAGGGCAAAGGCAGCGTCCCAGCTGATGGGCTGGTAGCGATCGGTCTCGGCGTTGTAGCGCAACGGCTCGGTCAGGCGGCCCTGGTATTCAAGCCAGTAGTCGCTTTGCTCGAGCAACGAGGTGACGCTGTGTCTGGCAAAGAATTTGCCATCGACACGTCGTTTGGTCGCTTCCCAGTTCACCGCTTTGGCGCCGTTCTCGCAGAACGCGACAATGCCGCCTTCCAGCGAATCGCCCCAGGCGCAACCGGGGCAGTCGAAGCCGCCGTTCTTGTTGGTCTTGAGCATCATGCGCAGGTTTTTCAGTGCGTTGTCGCTGGTCAGCCAGGCTTGGGCGACGCTGATCAGTGCACCCCAGCCGCCGGCCGGGCCTTTGTAGGGCTTGTAGCGAGGGACGGGTGTCTGGTCGGCTTGACGGTGTTGACTCACGCTTGATTCTCCAAAGCCGGGCTGTAGACCCGTGGCGCATTCTTTTGTGGCAAATGGATGAGATTGAGGTTGTGGCGACGGGCCCATTGCACGGCAAGGCCCGTGGGCGAGGACAGGCTGACCAGGGTCTGGATGCCGGCGCGTAACACTTTCTGGATCAATTCGAGGCTGCAACGGCTGGTGACAATCGCCAGTCCGCCGCTCATCGGGATATTGCGACGGATCAGGCCACCGATCAGTTTGTCGAGGGCGTTGTGCCGGCCGATGTCTTCACGACCCAGCAACAATTGGCCCTGATCGTTCATGAACACCGCAGCGTGCACCGCACCGCAATACTGGCCGAGCGGCTGGAACTCACCGATGCGCTGGCGCAGGCCGTCGAGCCATTCGGCGGGCGGCAGCGCCGCACCGGGCAACACCGGGAGGTCTGGCAATGCCTGTTCGAGCGCTTCCACGCCGCACAACCCGCAACCGCTGGTGCCGGCCAGTTGCCGGCGCTGTTGCTTGAGGTTCCAGAACGCGCGGTTGGCAATGGTCACTTGCGCGTACTGCGCCGAACCCGAGCCAGTGAGTTGCAGGTCATAAATCTCGCCTGCGTCCTGGATAATGCCGCTGCCAAGACTGAAGCCGACGACGAAGTCTTCAAGATCGGTCGGTGTCACCAGCATCACCGCCTGGCTGATGCCGTTGTAGGCAATCGCCAAGGCGACTTCCTCGGCCAGGGCGGTGCTGGCCGATTCAGAGTATTGAAGGTTGCTGTAGCTGTAAGTCTGGCTGGCAGCGGGCTCGGGCGTTTTGAGGGCGGGCGCCGCGCAGTCAGGGCGCTTGGCGTTCATGGCATCACCGACGGATTGATCAGCTTTAAGACTAGGCGTGACAACTTGTCGCGTCTAATTGCTATTACTGATCCGCCGATAGATGGCGTCGATCAAGCCTTGGGTAGCGATTGTTGCAAGATCGCGAAACAGGCTTCCGCCAATGCCGAGCGCGGTGCGCTGCGTCGCATGATCAGCCCCAGCCGGGCGAGGGTCTGGGCGTTGTCGATGGGGTGCAGGCGCAGATGGTCGGTCAGCTGTTCAAAACCGCCGTCCAGTGGCATCACGGCACAGCACAGACCACCGTGTACAGCTTGTAACAATTGATGCACCGCGTCGGTTTGCAGCAGCGGTTGCGGCGTCAGGCCACGGATGTGGAAGTTGTGGTCGATGGACTGGCGAAAGTGCATGCCACTGGTCAGCATGCCCAGCGGCAGCTCGATCAATGATTCCCAGCTCAGTGGCGACTCGCCAAAGCTGAAGAAACGCTGGTCGTAGAGCAGGCCCATGCGCGCTTCGCTGAACGTCAGCGACTCGAAGCGTTCGCCGTCCAGGCGTTCCAGATAAGAGACGCCGATATCCAGCCGGTTGTTCGCCAGTTGTTCGAGGATCTGCTCGGAGCTCAACGCCGACAGTTCAAAGCGCAGGTTCGGGTGTTGCGCATGCAGGCGTTGCAGCAGCGGCAGTGGATCGAAACTCGACAGCGGCACCACGCCCAGGCGCAACGTACCGACCAGGTTGCCGCGACAGGCGGCGGCCTCGGCGTACAAGCCGTCGTAGGCGGCCAAAACCGTGCGCGCCCAGGCCAGCACCCGCTCGCCTGGCGCGGTGAAACCTTCGAAGCGCTGACCGCGATTGACCAGCGGCAAGTCGAGTTCTTCTTCAAGGTTGCGCAGGCGCATGGACAAGGTCGGCTGGGTGATGTGGCAGCGCGCGGCGGCCTGGCCGAAATGGCGGGTTTCGTCGAGAGCGATGAGGAATTTCAGCTGCTTGATGTCCATCTTCGCTCCAGGGCGGCTCCAGGGAGGTGAGCAGGTGCGGATTCTATCGTCAGGGGCAAGCGGCGTCATTGGTCGGGTTGGATCCACAAGCGACAGGCGTGGTCTAGGCTTTTGCGTCTGAACACTTAATTCCCATGGAGAGCACCCGATGAGCCTGTTCAGTTTTCTAAAAGAAGCCGGTGAAAAAATCCTCGATGCGCTGACGCCGGACAAGGCCGAAGCCAACAGTGAAGCCTTGACCAGGCATGTGCAAAGTGCGCTGACGGGGATCGACACTTCAAAGATCCAGGTGAAGGTCGAGGGCGATAAGGTCATCGCCAGCGGTGAAGCCAATACGCAGGAAGAGAAGGAGAAAATCCTCCTGGCGCTGGGCAACGTGGCGGGTGTCAGTGGCGTTGAAGACCAGATCACCGTTACCGGGCCTGTAGTGGTGGCGGCGAAGTTTGTCGTGGTCGAGAAGGGTGACACGCTAAGTGCCATTTCCCTGCGCGTGTACGGCAATGCCAACCTGTACAACAAAATCTTCGAAGCCAACAAACCGATGCTCAAGGATGTGAACAAGATCTATCCGGGACAGTCGTTGCGGATTCCCGAATAATGCGAGGCCCGTAGGAGCTGCCGGAGGCTGCGATCTTTTGGCTTCTTGAAGCTCAAGATCAAAGGATCGTAGCCGTCGGCAGCTCCTGCAGGGCTTCAAAGCCCGGCAATCAAAGCCCGATAATCCCCCACCGCTGCAAACTCTGCCGTGTCCTTCGGGCCCTTTCGGCTGTCCGGCTCTTTCACCGCCAGCAGATGCGTCACGCCAAACTCCCTGGCACTGCGCAGGATCGGCAGGGTGTCGTCGATAAACAGGCTGCGTGCCGGATCGAAGTTGATGTCAGCCTGCAACGCCTCCCAGAACTGCGGGTTTTCCTTGGGGAAACCGTAGTCGTGGGAGCTGATCAAGCGTTCGAAGTAGGGCGCCAGTTCGATTTTTTCCAGCTTCAATGACAGGGAGTCACGGTGGGCATTGGTGATCAGCACCACGCGTTTGCCGGCCCGTTTGATCGCCGCCAGGAAAGTGTCCGCATCCGGACGCAGGGCGATCAGGTGCGCGGTTTCCAGTTTCAGTTCGCGCACCGGCAGCTTGAGTTCGGCGCTCCAGAAATCCAGGCAGTACCATTGCAACTGTCCGGCGTTGCGTTCGAACAGCGGCTGCAGTTCCAGCTCGGCCATGGCCCGGCTTATCCCGTGCAGGTCGGCATAACGCTGGGGCAGGTGCTCGAGCCAGAAATGGTTGTCGAAGTGCAGGTCCAGCAGCGTGCCGTCCATGTCCAGCAGAACGGTGTCGATGTCGTGCCAAGGCAGCAGGGACATAAAAACTTCTCCAGCGCTAAAAAAGGTATCCGAAGACAACAATCAGGATAGGCCGGGTATAGTAACCCGCTATTGCCCAGGAGCCGCTCATGCGCCAGAAACCCACCGTCCTCGCCCGCGAGATCGTCGCCACCAGCCGTTTGTTCTGTGTCGAAGAACTGAAGTTGCGCTTTTCCAATGGCGTGGAGCGCACTTATGAGCGATTGGTCGGCAAGGGCCCCGGGTATGGCGCGGTGATGGTCGTGGCGATGCTCGACGCCGATCATGCGGTGCTGGTCGAAGAGTATTGCGGCGGCACCGATGCATACGAGCTGTCGCTGCCCAAAGGCTTGATCGAGCCGGGTGAAGACGTGCTGGCGGCGGCCGAGCGGGAGCTCAAGGAAGAGGCCGGTTTTGGTGCGCGGCAATTGGAGCATCTGACCGAGTTGTCGTTGTCGCCCGGCTACATGAGCCAGAAGATCCAGGTGGTACTGGCCACCGACCTCTATGAAGAGCGCCTGGAGGGCGACGAGCCGGAGCCGATGGGCCAGAGCAAGGTCAACCTGCGAGAGTTGTCCGCCCTGGCGCAGAACCCACAGTTCACTGAGGGGCGAGCCTTGGCGGCGCTTTACCTGGCCCGTGACCTGTTGACTCAACGCGGGGTGTTCCTGCCATGAATTTTCCTCACCCATTGATGGCACCGGTGGTTGAACTGGCCTTGCAGGCGGGCGAAGCGATCCTGCCGTTCTGGCGCACCGGCACGGCGGTGACGGCCAAGTCCGACGACTCTCCGGTGACCGCCGCCGACCTGGCTGCCCATCACCTGATTCTGGCCGGGCTGACGGCGCTCGATCCGGGCATTGCGGTGTTGTCCGAAGAGGACGCCAACATCCCCCAGAGCGTGCGCGCCGGATGGCAACGCTGGTGGCTGGTCGATCCGCTGGACGGCACCAAGGAGTTCATCTCCGGCAGCGAAGAATTCACCGTCAACATCGCCTTGATCGAGCAGGGGCGTGTGGTATTCGGTGTGGTGTCGATGCCGACCAACGGGCGCTTTTATGTCGGAGGCGAAGGGTTGGGGGCGTGGCGCGGTGACCGCGGCGAAGAGCCACTGCCGATTCAGGTACGCGAAGTGCCGCCGGCGGGTACGGCATTCACAGTGGTCGCCAGTCGTCGGCATTCCAGCCCTGAACAAGAACGTTTGCTGGCCGGGTTGAATGCCAGCCTGGGTGAGTTGGAACTGGTCAATATCGGCAGCTCGCTGAAGTTTTGCCTGTTGGCCGAAGGGGCGGCGGATTGTTATCCGCGCCTGGCACCCACTTCGCAGTGGGACACGGCGGCGGCGCAAGGCGTGCTGGAAGGGGCTGGCGGTGAGGTGCTGGACTTGAGCGGCGAGCGGTTCAGCTATCCGCCGCGGGAGTCGTTGCGAAACGAGTTTTTCGTGGCGTTGCCGGCCAAGGCTGCATGGCGCGAGAAATTGTTGGCGCTGGCTAACCTGTAGGCGCTGGCTTGCCAGCGACGCGGTGTGTCAGACACACCGCGTTGCATGAATCGCCGGCAAGCCGGCTTCTACGGTGGTCATTGCGCTTCAACGGTGTAATACGTACTGCCCGGTGAAGGTCACCGCATCTTCGTCACTTCCCGCATTCACGACCCGCGTATGCAGCGTCAAGCGCGCCCGGCCGTAACGCTGGTACATGGTCAGGAATTTTTTCCACAGCGCTGCACTCGGCGCCTGGCAAATGGCGTTTGCATCGCCGGTCACCGGCAGCGGGTAGCTGATCTGCCCTTCCTGAATCACGATGTGCCCGTCTTCAATGCCTTCTTCTTTCATTCGCAGATGCAGCCAGCCCCAGCCGGCCAATACCGCGCCGCAATACAGGCTGCCGCCGAACATGGTGCTCTTGTGGTTGACGTTGGCGTCCAGGGGCAAATACAGGCGCAGCTGCTGATCGTGCCAGTCGAGCACTTTGAGGCCCATGTCCCGCGTGAGGGGGATGTCGTGATGGAGGACGGTTTCCAGGTAACGACTGTCGCGGTTCATGCCGGTGCCTCTTGTTTGCAGTGGATGATTTGACACAGGCTCAATCGAGTTCGTCGGTGTGGCTGGAGGTGCCGCTGTCGGCGAAGCTCAAGCCGTGTTTGCGCAGCTTGTCGTGCAGGGTCTTGCGTGGAATGCCCAAGGCTTCGGCGACGCTGCGTACCGAGCTGTGCGAGCGCGCCAGTTCGGCGGCGATCAGGGTTTTTTCGAAGTTTTCCACTTGCTCGCTCAGGCCTCCGCCAACCGCCGCCAGTGGCGCACCAGCAGCAGCGCCTTGCAGCTCGGTGCTGTCCAGTGCCAGCTCCAGGCCAAGGGCGAAACGCTCGGCGGCGTTTTGCAGTTCGCGCACGTTGCCCGGCCAGGTGTGGCGCAGCAGCTGTGCGCGTTGCCCCGGTTGCAGCTCGTGGGGCGGCAAGCCGTGGCGGGCGCTGGCTTCATCGGCGAAATGCTGGAACAGCATCAAGGCATCTTCGCCGCGCTCGCGCAGGGGTGGAATACGCAGCGGTGCGACGTTCAGCCGGTAATACAAGTCGGCACGGAAGCGCCCCTGGTCGGCAGACTGGCGCAGGTCTTCCTTGGTGGCGGCGATGATGCGGATGTCCAGCGGGATCAGCTGATTGCCACCCAAACGCTCGACCACTCGTTCTTGCAGCAAACGCAGCAACTTCACCTGCACATCCAGGCTCATGCTTTCGATTTCATCGAGGAACAGCGTGCCGCCGTTGGCGAATTCGAACTTGCCGATACGGCGCTTCTGCGCGCCCGTGAAGGCTCCCGGTTCGTGACCGAACAGCTCGCTTTCGACCACCGACTCGGCCAGCGCGCCGGCGTTGATCGCCACGAACGGACCGCTACGCCGATTCGACAGGTCATGCAGCGCCCGCGCGACCACTTCTTTACCGGCTCCGGTTTCGCCAAGGATCAGCACGTCGGCCCTGGTGGCCGCCAGGGCCCCGATTTGCTCGCGCAGGCGCAGCATCGAGGGCGATTGCCCGACCAGCCGGGTGCTCAATTCATTGCGATCGCTCAGGGCCAGGCGCAGGCTGCGGTTGTCCAGTACCAGTCGGCGCAAGGCCAGTGCGCGGCGCACGCTGTCGAGCAGGGCGTCGCTGGCGAACGGTTTTTCCAGAAAGTCGTAGGCTCCGGCGCGCATGGCTTGCACCGCCAGCGGCACGTCGCCGTGACCGGTGATCAGCAGAACCGGCAACTCCGCGTCCTGGGCGTGGAGTTCAGTCAGCAGTTCCAGGCCGTCCATGCCCGGCATGCGGATATCGCTCACCACGACGCCCGGCCAGTCGCGTTCCAGTTGTGCAGCCAGGCCCTTGGCTTCGGCCAGCGGCAGGATTTTCAGGCCGGCCAGATCCAGCGTCTGGCTCAAGGCCTGGCGCAGGTGAGGATCGTCGTCGATCAACACGACCTGGATGCGGTTGTCGATGCTCATGCACTTCGGTCCTCGGACGGTTGCAGGCTCACACCTGGTGCGCCTGCGCGCAGCTTCAGGGTAATCAACGCGCCACCTTCCTTATGGTTGGCGAACGACAGTTCACCACCGAAGGCACGCATCAGGGTTTCGCAGATTGCCAGCCCCAGTCCAAGGCCCTGGGTGCGGGTCTTGGTGGTGTAGAAGGGCTCGCTGGCGCGACCAAGGGCTTCCATGCAAAAGCCGGGGCCATTGTCGCGAATGTACAGGTTGACGCCATCGGCGGTGGATTGGGCACTGAGCCAGAGTTTACGCGGCGGGCCTTTTTCCGTCAGGGCATCCAGGGCGTTGGCCAGCAGGTTGCCGAGTACCTGGCGCAGGCGGGTTTCCCCGGCCTCGACCCACAGGGTGGCGGCGGGCAAGTCGCGGATCAGTTCGACCTCCATGCTGCGCCGACGCTTGGCCAGCAACGCCAGGGCATCGTCCAGCGCCGGTTGCAGGGCGACGCTCTCCGGAGCGTGCCGATCACGTCGGGCAAAGGCGCGCAGGTGCGCGATGATCGAGGCCATGCGCCCGGTCAGTTCGCTGATCAGCTTGAGGTTGCCCCGCGCATCGTCGGTGCGCTGATGATCGAGCAGTACTTCAGCGTTTTCCGCGTAGCTGCGGATGGCGGCCAGCGGTTGGTTGAGTTCGTGGCTGATGCTCGCCGACATCGTGCCCAGTGCCGACAGTTTACCGGCCTGCACCAGATCATCCTGGGCGCGTACCAGTTCTTGCTGGGCCTGCTCGCGCTCCAGTACTTCCTGTTTCAGTCGACGGTTGAGCCCTTCCAGATCGCTGGTGCGCTCGGCAACCCGGGCTTCCAGTTCGCGTCGGGCCTTGGCTTCGAAATCGATTCGTTCAAGGTAATGGCGGCGGCGCTGCATCATCAGGCCGAGCAACAGCATCAATACCAACAACGTCGCGCCACCGATGGCGAGCACCGTGCGCACCGGGCGGTCAATCAGGGTGCGTGGGGCGAGGATGCTGACCTCCCAGCCGGTTTCCGCGATCGACTGGGTCTGGGTCAGCCAGGCCTTGGGGTCGAGGTTCAAGGGCTTGGGCTCACGCGTCGGATAAGGCTGGATCGCGCTGATGGCCTTGCTCTCTTCATCGTTTAGCGCACGGGTCGCGCGAAAGCGCCATTCCGGCCGCGAGGTGATAATGACCACGCCGTTATGATCGGTCAGCAGCAGTTGTTCGGGGGTTTTGCCCCACAGGCTTTCGGTGTGGTCGAGGTCAACCTTCACGACCAGTACGCCGATGACTTTTTCGCCATCACGCACGGCAGCGGCGAAGAAGTAGCCGCGTTTGGCGGACGTGGTGCCCAGCCCGAAAAAGCGCCCGAGCCGTCCGGCCATGGCTTCGCTGAAGTACGGGCGGAAGGCAAAATTGCGGCCGACGAAACTGTCGTGCTTGTCCCAGTTGGAGGCGGCGAGGGTCTTGCCCGTGGTGTCCATCAGGTACATGACTTCGGCGCCGGTCTGGGTACTGATGTTCTTCAGCAAGCGGTTGGCATTGCCTTGGGTGACGCCATCGTCCGGCGCACCGAGCACGGCGCGCAAGGCCGGCAAATCGCCGAGGATCTGCGGCAGGACTTCATAGCGATGCAGGGTACCCAGCAGGTTGGCGACATACAGGTCCAGGGTCTGCCGGTTCTGGCTGGCCAGTTCGCTGCGGTAATAGCGCTCGGCCAGATGCTCCAGCGGCCACAACAACGGCGCCAGGCACAAGGCGAGCAGGGCCAGGCTGCGCCAGCGAGGTCTGCGGGGGAGAGTCGGGGTCATAAGCATCGAGCGCCTGTGAGTACAGGCGCATTATGCCCAGGCTTGCGGGCGCAGTCTGCGCACCTTGCTTCGGGTGCGCCTGCGCGGTGAAGCCTGAGTCCGGATTTCAGGCAAATACTTGAGCGTCCTTGAGCAATGCCCCGGCCTTGTCCTTGGCCGACAGTTGCGGCGCGGCGTCCAGTTGCCAGTCGATGGCCAGGTCCGGGTCATCCCAACGAATGCTGCGCTCGGACGACGGGTTGTAGTAGTCGGTGGTTTTGTAGAGGAACTCGGCGTAGTCGCTCAACACCACGAAGCCATGGGCAAAGCCTTCCGGTATCCAGAGCTGGCGATGATTGTCGGCGGACAGGCGCACCGCGACCCATTGGCCAAAATGTGCCGAGCTGCGGCGGATGTCCACGGCGACGTCGAGCACTTCACCGGCCGTGACACGAACCAGCTTGCCCTGGGTGTTTTCCAGTTGGTAATGCAGGCCACGAAGCACGCCTTTTTGCGAGCGCGAGTGGTTGTCCTGAACGAACCTGGTGTCCAGGCCAGTCGCTTCTTCGAAAGCCTTTGCATTGAAGCTTTCGTAAAAGAAGCCCCGCTCGTCACCAAATACCTTGGGTTCGATGATCAGAACACCGGGCAGGTCGGTGGTGACTACATTCATGGTGTTTCTCCAGTGAGAGGCATTGGTGGTCGCCATTGTTGCGTAGAGTCTTGTTCAAGACGAGTGGCGCGTCATTTTTTCTTTATCCGGTTACCGAGCCTGTCGGTCGTCTGGCGGATCACAGGGGGGTTGCGTATCGCCCCAAGCAGTGGCGATATAGGCGCCTAATAAAATTTCAGGGGTCGTTGTATGCCGCTCGCCACGTTGATTCATCGCGCCAGTTTGCCCAGTCCGCAAGTCTCTGCGGAGCAAGCGCTTGAGCTGTTGCAGGAGCATTACGGGCTGGGCGGAAGGTTGCAGGCCCTCGGCAGCCAGCAGGATCTGAACTACCGTGTTGACAGCGATCGGGGCCGTTTCGTTCTGAAAATCTGTCGGGGCGACTATTCGGCGCTGGAGCTGCAAGCCCAGCACGCCGGACTCAAGCATCTGGGCGAACACCCGGACGTGCACGTGCCGCGGGTGATTGCGGCGAACAACGGTGCGGACCTGCTGTCCCTGGAAGTGGGCGGCCAGGCCGTGCATGTGCGCTTGCTGGACTACATCGAGGGCCAGTCGCTGACCCATCTCGATCATTTCAATCGCGCGGTGGTGGCCGGCTTCGGTCGCTTGTGCGGCGAGATGGACCTGGCGCTGGCGGCTTTCGATCATCCGGGGCTGGAGCGCACCCTGCAGTGGGACGCTCGCCATGCTCAGGCGTTGATCGCGCATTTGTTGCCGGTGATCCAGGACGACGCGCAGCGCACCTTGATCGCCGAAGCGGCCGTGCAGGCCGAGCGCCATTTGCAGCCACTGGTCGACAGGCTGCCGGTGCAGGCCATCCATATGGACATCACCGACGATAACGTGGTGTGGCAACGCGATGCGCAACGCCACTGGCAGCTGCAGGGCGTGATCGATTTCGGTGATTTGATCCGCACCTGGCGCATCACCGACCTGTCGGTGACCTGCGCGGCTTTGCTGCATCACGCCGACGGCGACCCATTCTGCATTTTGCCGGCAGTGCAGGCCTATCACGCGGTCAATCCGCTGACCCATGAAGAGTTGCTGGCGCTGTGGCCGCTGATCGTCGCTCGTGCGGCGGTGTTGGTGCTCAGTGGCGAGCAGCAGGTCAGCATCGATCCGGGTAACGACTACAGTCGCGACAACCTCAGCCACGAGTGGGAAATCTTCCGCGTCGCCACCTCGGTGCCCCTGGCCTTGATGGAAGCGGCGATCCTGACGTCGGTCGGCCACAACCTGCCGGACATTGGCAGCGAAGGCTTCGCACCGCTGCTGCCAAGCCTGGTCGGGCGTGAGTTTGCCCTGATCGATCTGGGCGTGCTCAGCGCGCATTTCGAAGCCGGTAACTGGGAGCAGGAGGGCATCGATCAGCGGTTGTTGAACGAAGCCGCCGCCGCCCACGGTCTGGCGGCCAGTCGTTATGGGCAATACCGCTTGTCCCGCACCCGACCGGACAGCGCCATTGAACCGGACACCTGCCCGTTGCATGTCGAACTGCGCGTGCCCCACGGCACGGCGGTCGAATCGCCGTTTGCCGGGGTGATCCATCAACCGTCGCCTGGCGTCTTGCAACTCGACGGCCCGCAACTGAGCGTGCGTCTGCGGGGTGTCACGCCGTCGCTGCATGCCGGGGCGGCGCTGGTCAAAGGTCAGGTGCTGGGTGCGGTCAGCGGGCCGCTGATCGTGCAACTGGCCCGTGGTGCATCGTTGACGGCACCGTTGTTCTGCACACCTTCACGTGCCGCCGCCTGGCAAGCGTTGTGCCCGTCACCGGCAGCCCTGCTAGGCCTGGCCTGCGATGCGCAAGTGGAACTCGACGCGCCCACCTTGCTGGCCCGTCGCGACGCCAGTTTCGCCCGCACGCAAAAACACTATTACGTCGACCCGCCGCGCATCGAACGTGGCTGGCGCAACCACCTGATCGACATGCAGGGCCGTTCCTACCTCGACATGCTCAACAACGTCGCGGTGCTGGGCCACGGCCATCCGCGCATGGCGGCGGTCGCCAGTCGCCAGTGGTCGTTGCTCAATACCAACTCGCGGTTCAACTACGCGGCAGTTGCCGAGTTTTCCGAGCGTTTGCTCAAGCTGGCACCGGACTCCATGGACCGCGTGTTCCTGGTCAACAGCGGCAGCGAGGCCAATGACCTGGCGATCCGCCTGGCGTGGGCGTACAGCGGCGGTCGCGACATGCTCAGCGTGCTGGAGGCCTACCACGGCTGGACGGTAGGTGCCGATGCGGTCTCGACCTCGATTGCCGACAACCCGAAAGCCCTGAGCAGTCGTCCGGACTGGGTGCACCCGGTGACGGCACCGAACACCTATCGCGGCGAGTTCCGTGGCCCGGAGAGTGCGCCGGACTATGTGCGCAGCGTCGAACACAACCTGGCGAAAATCGCCGGGCAAAAACGTCAATTGGCCGGTTTCATCTGCGAGCCGGTGTACGGCAATGCCGGTGGTATTTCGCTGCCGCCCGGTTATTTGCAGCAGGTTTACGCCATGGTTCGCGCCCAGGGCGGCGTGTGTATCGCTGACGAAGTGCAAGTCGGCTACGGGCGCATGGGCCATTTCTTCTGGGGCTTCGAAGAGCAGGGCGTGGTGCCGGACATCATCACCATGGCCAAAGGCATGGGTAACGGCCAGCCTCTGGGGGCGGTGATCACTCGCCGGGAAATCGCCGAAGCACTGGAAGCCGAGGGGTATTTTTTCTCGTCTTCCGGCGGCAGTCCGGTGAGTTGCCAGGTCGGCATGGCGGTGCTGGATGTGATGGAAGAGGAGAAACTCTGGGAAAACGCTCAGGTCGTTGGCGGATATTTCAAGGAGCGCCTGCAAGCGCTGATCGATATTCATCCGCTGGTGGGCGCCGTACACGGTTCCGGGTTCTATCTGGGCGTGGAATTGATCCGCAACCGCGAAACCCTGGAGCCTGCCACCGAGGAAACCACCGCGCTGTGCGACCGCTTGCGCGAATTGGGGATCTTCATGCAGCCGACGGGTGATTTCCTGAACGTGCTCAAGATCAAGCCGCCGATGGTCACCTCGCGCCGCAGCGTGGATTTCTTTGTCGACATGCTTTCGAAGGTGCTCACCGAGGATCTGTAAACACTGACCCTTGCGGGAGCGTTAATTCGATTGTTATCGGGTTAATGTGCGTGTTTTTAGACGTAAGGCATATTTGTCGCTTTAAAAGCCGATTTTTATCGGCTATAAAGTCGTCAATGCCAGGGCGTGGATGAACCATGCCCGACCGTCACGCACTTGCCCGGAGATGATTCATGAGCCGTAACGTTACCGTCGCCGCCACCCAGATGGCCTGTTCCTGGGACCTTGAAGGCAATATTGAAGTCGCTGAACGGCTGGTCCGTGAAGCCGCGGCCAAAGGCGCGCAGATCATCCTGATCCAGGAACTGTTCGAGGCGCCGTACTTCTGCCAGAAGCCGAACCCGGACTATCTGCAGCTGGCCACGACGGTCGAAGATAACGTCGCCATCAAGCATTTCCAGAAAGTCGCCAGGGAACTGCAAGTGGTGTTGCCGATCAGCTTCTACGAATTGGCGGGCCGCGCACGTTTCAACAGCATCGCGATCATCGATGCCGACGGCAGCAACCTCGGGATTTATCGTAAAAGCCACATCCCGGACGGTCCTGGTTACCACGAAAAGTACTACTTCAACCCGGGCGACACTGGCTTCAAAGTCTGGAACACGCGCTACGCGAAAATCGGCGTGGGCATCTGCTGGGACCAGTGGTTCCCCGAGGCCGCGCGCAGCATGGCGCTGCAAGGCGCGGAAATTCTGTTCTACCCGACCGCCATCGGCAGCGAGCCGCACGACAAGACCATTTCGTCCCGCGATCACTGGCAACGCGTGCAACAGGGCCATGCCGGCGCTAACCTGATGCCGCTGATTGCCAGTAACCGCATCGGCAACGAAGAACAAGACGGCTACGACATTACCTTTTATGGTTCGTCGTTCATCGCCAACCAGTTCGGCGAGAAGGTGCAGGAACTCAACGAAACCGAAGAGGGCATCCTGGTTCACACCTTCGACCTCGACCAACTGGAACACATTCGTAGCGCGTGGGGCTCGTTCCGTGACCGTCGTCCGAACCTGTACAGCGCGCTGAAAACCCTCGACGGTTCCCTGGAGTCCTGATCGACATGAGCACATTGAATAGCACCCCTCGCGCCGACGGCTTTTACATGCCGGCCGAGTGGGCAGCACAAACCCAGACCTGGATGATCTGGCCCGAGCGCCCGGACAACTGGCGCCTGGGCGGCAAACCGGCGCAAGCCGCGCACGTGGCAGTGGCCAAGGCCATCGCCCGTTTTGAACCGGTCACAGTGGCGGTTTCCGCCGGCCAGTACGAGAACGCCCGAGCGCGCCTGGACGTGCCGAATATCCGTGTGGTGGAGATGTCCAGCGACGACGCCTGGGTCCGGGATACCGGCCCGACCTTCGTCATCAATAACAGCGGCGAAGTCCGTGGCGTGAACTGGGATTTCAATGCCTGGGGCGGTTTCGACGGTGGCCTGTATTCGCCGTGGAACCGTGACTCGCAAGTGGGCGGCAAGATCCTCGAGATCGAGCGCAGCCCGCGCTACCGCACTGAAGGTTTCGTGCTTGAAGGCGGTTCGATCCACGTCGATGGCGAAGGCACGCTGATCACCACCGAAGAGTGCCTGCTCAACCGCAATCGCAATCCGCACATGAACCGTGCGGAGATCGAAGCGGTGCTCAGCGCCAATCTGGCTGTGGATAAAATCATCTGGTTGCCCGATGGTCTGTTCAACGACGAAACCGACGGCCATGTCGATAACTTCTGCTGCTACGTGCGTCCGGGCGAAGTGTTGCTGGCTTGGACCGATGATCCGCAGGACCCGAACTACCCGCGTTGCCAGGCAGCGATGCAAGTACTGCAAGGTAGCACCGACGCCAAGGGCCGCCCCTTTACGGTGCACAAAATGCCGATTCCGGGGCCGCTGTATGCGACCGCAGAAGAATGCGCCGGTGTCGATCCGGTCGATGGCACTCAGGAGCGCAACCCGAGCGTTCGTCTGGCCGGTTCCTATGTGAACTTCCTGATCGTCAACGGCGGCATCATTGCCCCAAGCTTCGACGACCCGCTGGATGCTCCGGCGAAAGAGATCTTGCAGAGCCTGTTCCCGCAGCACGAAGTGGTGATGGTGCCAGGCCGCGAACTGTTACTGGGCGGCGGTAACATCCACTGCCTTACCCAACAACAGCCTGCGCCGCACAAAGAGTGAGTGCAGTTGTAACAGCTTGAGTTGATTGCGAATTCTTTTTGGCAAAGGTTTTCGCGCCCAGCTTCATGGCAAGCCCGCAGCCCTTCGGGACTGCGGGCTTTTTTGTATCCGCTTGTCGACTGTTCGCGCACCTTGGCATAGCTCTTGTATCTGTGACGGTGTAATGCAGGGAGGGGAGAACTTAGTTGTTCTGTCATAAACCTTGGATAAGTTAGCCGCTCACAAACCGGGAGAGAGCGCTGAAATGAACGCCGAAGTGAATATGGTGGGCGAGCGGACATTGCATCCCCTGGCAGTAAATGGTGAATCGCTCCAGGTCCTGGCGCACTGGTTCAAGTCCAATGGAACGCGTCAGATCGCAGAAAGTGATCCGCGCCGGACGATGATCGAGCGCTACCCCGCTGGCTTGTTCAGCGAAGCGGAGCTGGATGCGTTGTGGGATGTAATGGAAGGATAAGAAGAAAAACAACGGATTGATAAACAAAAAACGCTGCCGGGATGGCAGCGTTTTTTTTATGCCTGAAGGTTTTGTAATCGCCGCCGACCCTTGTGGGAGCGAGTTTGCTCGCGAAATAGATCCAGTGCTTGAACTCGATTCGACCGATTCATGAAACAGTCTGAAATCCATTCCGGCGTTTTTCCGCAACGGGCAAGGCACTAGTCTGCCGGCATTGAATGTCCCCCGATTGCTTGCCGGAGCCTTGCCCATGATCCTTCACTACATTTACGACCCGCTTTGCGGCTGGTGCTACGGCGCCGAACCCTTGGTTCAGGCTGCTCGGAGCGTGCTGCCGGTGATTGCCCATGGCGGCGGCATGATGACCGGCGCCAATCGCCAAAGCGTTTCACCGCAACTGCGCAACTACGTCATGCCCCACGACCGGCGCATTGCCGAGTACACCGGGCAGCCATTCGGCGAGGCGTATTTTGAAGGTCTGCTGCGTGATCACACTGCCATATTCGACTCGGCACCACCGATTGCCGCGGTGCTGGCCGCCGAGCAAATCGCCGGGCGGGGCCTGGAATTGTTGGGGCATTTGCAGCGCGCTCATTATGTCGAAGGGCGACGCATTGCCGACCAGGCGGTGTTGTCGGAACTGGCACAAATCATCGGCCTGGATCCACAAGCCTTTGAAATTGCCTGCGCTGATGCGCCCACGCAGCGTCATATCAAGGACAGCCGAGCGCTGTTGGCAACCGTGGGCGGGCAGGGTTTTCCGACGTTAGCCCTGGAGCAGGATGGCCGATTCACCCTTATCGATATCGGTCCATGGCTCGGCAAACCGCAGGACTTCGCGACCTGGTTGCGTCAGGCGCTTGGCGTCCAAGAGTCGCCTGTATCCATGCAATCCTGCGGAATTGACGGCTGCGCCATTTGAAGATTTCTGCCAAGTAAAGCTATTTCTCAGATGATTTTCGCCTGATGACTGACGATTCATGAAATTGACACATCGTTGAGGCCGCGGCTACGATTCGGCCCAACGCCTGTGGCTGACCGCCATGATCCAAAAATTATAAAAAGGCCCGCCGCGAATCATCGTGGGCGGGCCTTTTGTTTGCGGAATGAAAAAAGAGCGCAAGAGTGCCATTTCAGCCGTTCGACACAGCGCGTACCCACTGGTAATAAGGAAAACAACATGTTGAACAAGCGAATCAGCCTGATCGCTCTGGGGATTTTGAGCGCTTCACAGGCCATGGCTAACGACCAGGCCGAATCCAAGGGATTTGTTCAAGACAGCAGCCTCAAAGTGCTGCTGCGCAACGCCTACATGAACCGTGACTACAAAGACGGCAACCCGGATAAATCCGAGTGGGGCCAAGCGGCCATCGGCACGTTCTCGTCCGGCTTTACCCAAGGCACCGTGGGTGTGGGTGTGGATGCTTTCGGCCTGTATGCACTCAACCTGGAGCGCAGTGAAAGTCGCAGCGGCGCCCAAGGTATCGACTTTTTCAAGAAAGGTGACAGCGGCCAACCGGCTGACGACCTGTCCAAAGGCGGCGCAGCCGTCAAGTTCCGTCTGTCCAGCACTACGCTGACCTACGGCGACCAGATGCCGGCCCTGCCGGTGCTGAGCTACGACAACTCGCGCCTGCTGCCAGAAAGCTACACCGGCACCCTGATCACCTCCAAGGAGATCAAGGGCCTGGAACTGAACGCCGGTCGCTTCACCGCCGAATCGCGCAAAAGCGCCGAAGGCCGTGACAGCGGTGGCTTGAAGTCGATCAACGTATTGGGCGGTAGCTACCAGTTCACCGAACAATTCAAAGGTGCGCTGTACGCGTCCGACGTCGAAGACGTGCTGAACAAGCAATACGTGAACGCCAACTACGTGTTCCCGATCGACAAGGATCAGTCCCTGACCCTGGACTTCAACGGCTACCGCACCAAGCTGGACGATTCCTACGTCCGTGAAAACGGTATCACCGGCGACGACAACAAAATCTGGAGCCTGGCGGCCACCTTCGCCACCGGACCGCACTCCTTCACCATCGCCCACCAGCGCAGCACCGGCGACAGCAACCTGGGCTACGCCTACGGCGGCTATCAGAAGGACCAGGGTCGCATCGGCGACGGCGGCAACACCATCTACCTGGCCAACTCCTACTGGTCCGACTTCAACGCCGAAGACGAACGCAGCTGGCAGCTGGGCTATGGCCTGGACTTCAGCACTTTCGGTGTTCCTGGCCTGAGCTACAACGTCGCCTACGTGCGCGGTGACAACATCACCACCTCCACCAGCACAGATGGCAGCGAGCGCGAAATCTTCAACCAGTTCAAGTACGTGGTGCAAAGCGGCCCGGCCAAAGACTTGAGCGTGAAACTGCGCAGCTCGATCCTGCGTGTTTCGCAGAAGTCGAGCGAGTACAACGTCAGCGGTAACGAAGTGCGTGTGTTCGTGGATTACCCGATCAACATTTTCTGATGATTGGTTGCGGTATCGAGGCCTGATTTGAGGCTGAGCGCAAAGAAAAGCCCCGACTGGTTCGGGGCTTT
>Ga0302169_10000191_pt1 | contig 20347 bp, 19 predicted proteins | sample I_Fen_N1_3_FD_193493 | JGI IMG/M metagenome (GOLD analysis project Ga0302169, IMG submission 193493) | Peat permafrost microbial communities from Stordalen Mire near Abisko, Sweden - I_Fen_N1_3 | ecosystem: Environmental > Terrestrial > Soil > Wetlands > Permafrost | place: Sweden: Abisko...
GAGCAAAAAATCGAACAGTGGATCGACAATTTGTTGCTCAACAGCCCGGCGGCCATGCGCGTCAGCAAGGACTTGCTGCGCGAAGTCGGCAATGGCGCGCTAACCCCGGCCCTGCGCCGCTACACCGAAAATGCCATCGCGCGCATTCGTGTCAGCCCTGAAGGTCAGGAAGGCCTGCGCGCCTTTCTGCAAAAACGTCCGCCGACCTGGCAAGCCGAAACCACCAAGGAGCCGCGTTGATGAGCGCACCTGTCCTCACCACCCTGCTGGTGGCCAACCGTGGCGAAATTGCTTGCCGTGTGATGCGCACCGCCAAGGCCCTGGGCCTGACCACCGTCGCCGTGCACAGCGCCACCGACCGTGACGCCCGGCATAGCCGCGAAGCGGATATTCGCGTCGATCTGGGTGGCAGCAAAGCCGCCGACAGTTACCTGCAAATCGACAAACTGATCGCCGCCGCCCAGGCCAGCGGCGCCCAGGCGATTCATCCCGGTTATGGTTTTTTATCCGAGAACGCCGGGTTCGCCCGCGCCATCGAAGCGGCTGGCCTGATCTTCCTCGGCCCGCCCGCCTCGGCCATCGACGCCATGGGCAGCAAATCGGCGGCCAAAGCCTTGATGGAAACTGCCGGCGTGCCGCTGGTGCCGGGCTATCACGGCGAGGCCCAGGACCTGGACACTTTCCGCGATGCCTGTGAACGCATCGGCTATCCGGTGTTGCTCAAGGCCACGGCCGGCGGCGGCGGTAAAGGCATGAAAGTGGTCGAGGACGTCAGCCAACTGGCCGAAGCCCTGGCCTCCGCCCAGCGTGAGGCAAAATCCTCGTTCGGCGATTCGCGGATGCTGGTGGAGAAGTACCTGCTCAAACCCCGTCACGTGGAAATCCAGGTATTCGCCGATCAACACGGCAACTGTTTGTACCTGAATGAACGGGATTGCTCGATCCAGCGCCGGCACCAGAAAGTCGTCGAAGAAGCGCCGGCCCCGGGCCTGAGCGCGGAGTTGCGTCGGGCCATGGGTGAAGCGGCCGTGCGTTCGGCCCAGGCCATCGGATACGTCGGCGCGGGTACGGTGGAGTTTCTGCTGGATTCGCGCGGCGAGTTCTTCTTTATGGAAATGAACACGCGCCTGCAAGTCGAACACCCGGTCACCGAAGCCATCACCGGCCTGGACCTGGTGGCCTGGCAGATTCGCGTGGCGCGGGGTGAAGCGTTGCCGATGACTCAGGATCAGGTTCCGCTGATCGGCCATGCCATCGAAGTGCGTCTCTACGCCGAAGACCCGGGCAATGATTTCCTGCCGGCCACCGGGCGGCTGGCGTTGTATCGAGAGTCAGCCGAAGGTCCGGGACGGCGCGTGGACAGCGGCGTCGAGGAAGGCGATGAGATTTCTCCGTTCTACGACCCGATGCTCGGCAAGCTGATTGCCTGGGGCGAGGACCGTGAGCAGGCGCGCCTGCGGTTGTTGAGCATGCTCGACGAGTTCGCGATTGGCGGGCTCAAGACCAACATCAACTTCCTGCGCCGCATTGTTGGCCATCCCGCGTTTGCGGCGGCGGAACTCGATACCGGTTTCATCCCGCGTTATCAGGAGCAACTGCTGCCAGCGCCTGCGGAGCTCAGCGATGAGTTCTGGCACGCGGCGGCGCAGGCATTTGCCCAGGGGCAAGCAGCGGTGTTGCGGGCCGATGATCCGAGTTCGCCGTGGGCGATCAACAGTGGTTTGCGCCTCGGATTGCCGACAGAAATCACCTTGCATCTGAGTTGCGAAGGTCAGGATCGTGCGTTGACGTTGGGTGACGTGAGCAGCGCGCAGCTCAAGGGCGAACAGTTGCTGACCGAACACAACGGCGTGCGCCGCCAGCATCGGGCGATCCGTCGTGGCGACGTGCTGTATCTGCAATGGGAAGGTGAACTGCGTCGCGTCGAAACCTACGACCCGATTGCTGCCGTCGAATCCAGTCACAGCCATCAGGGCGGCCTGACGGCGCCGATGAATGGCAGCATCGTGCGGGTGTTGGTGGAGGCCGGGCAAACGGTCGAAGCCGGGGCCCAATTGGTGGTGCTGGAAGCGATGAAAATGGAGCACAGCATTCGTGCGCCCCATGCGGGGGTGATCAAAGCGCTGTATTGCCAGGAAGGCGAGATGGTCAGTGAAGGCAGCGCCTTGGTGGAGTTGGAAGAAGCGTGAAATGAAGATCGGTCCTACGCAGTGCGGGGACCGATCTGATTAGAATTTGGCCGTTGCCTGAACCACTACGCCGATAATTCGGCACTCGTCGGTGAAAAGGGCTTTCGGATACGTCGGATTGAGCGGGACCAGGTAACGCTGCCCGCCCTCTTCGATCAGCTTGCGAAACGTCGCTTCCGAACTGTCCGGCCACTGGGCGATCACCAGTTTTCCGGGCTCCGGCACGATGGCCGGGTCCACCAGGATCATCATGCCCTCGGCGATGCCGATGCCGGTCGGCGCGGTCATCGCGTCACCTACCACACTCAGCCAGAAGGCCGGGCCCTGGGCGTGGTAGTCGGTCAACTCGAAGCGATCCTCCTTGCGGTACACCGTCAGCTCACCATCACGTATCTGCGCCGGCTCTCGCCAATCGCTGACCGGGTAGCGGAAGTACGGGTTGTACTTGTGCGCCAGGGGCATCTCGTCGTCTTCCGGGACAAGGGGTTCGCGGATCACCAGCGCCACTTCGAGAAAGTCCATGCCCAACGCCTTCAACACACGGTTCATGTTGACGACGCCAGGGTCGCGGCGTTTGTTCAGCCAGTGGCCGACGCCGCCCTGGGACATCCCGAGGCGATCTGCGAGTTCGTCTTGAGTGATTTTGAGTTCACTCATTTTGGCCTTGACCAATTCAATCCATTTATCCATGTGCGGCACGATACGTGTGGGCCTCCAGCCCTCAAAACACAAATTGTAGTATTTAAATTCTCGTCACAAATACAGTACGTACTAGGATGAGTTCACGGATCTGAATCTATCACGGAGTACACCCGCGCCATGACCAACCCCAGCCACGACTTGCCCGACATGCAATTCGACACCACGTTCACCTCGCCCAAAGGCAACGCCGCCGCGCAACGGGCACTGGATTATTACTTGAAACCGGCTGTTTCAGAGGTGGAGGTCGAATCGCGATTTTTCGACGTCAACCGTAACGTCAGCAGTGAAGAGGCGCTGGTTCATGCGTCCGATCTGCTGCGCTGTGCAGCGGCCACGGCCCAGGAGTCCGCCAACAACCAGCAAGGCACAAGTCGCGCATTGGCGTTTTCGGTGGTGCACATGATCGATATGGCGCAGGCGATGGTCGACCGATCCCTGGATGGCGATCAGAACGATTGAGGCAAAGGTATTTTCGAGGAGGACAGGAAAGAATTTTCCAATCGTGCAGATAAAATCATTTGACTTGCAAACGAGAATGATTATTATTGCATGCAGCTGGTCGCGAGATCAGTCGATGGACCAGAGGACCTTAGGTCGGTCTCCTGGACTATCTCCTCATCAGGCTAATCACGGTTTTTGACCCGGCTTTTTGCCGGGTCTTTTTTTTGCCAGTTATTCTGGCTTTGGCTTCAGGCTAATGAAGACTGTACGTGCTGCGAATTCAATGGCGCGCATGATATCAAAAGAATATCTGTTGGCAAGAGAAGTCCGGCCGCATTGGGGCAAACTAATGATAAATAGCACTTGAGAATCAATCGCACAGCCTCTAAGCTGCTTCGGCGTCAAGGAGGACGCCCCCCGCTTCGCCCCGCAATTTTCCGCCGATTCATTCCCACCTTGCGTGTAAAGTAGCAGCCATAAATCATAATCAGGAATCGACTATGACCGTGGCTAAATCCTCTTTCGACATCAGTGCCAACTTCGACAGCGGCAACATTGAAGTCCTGGACATCAGCAATCCGCTGCAAGCCCTGTTGGCGATCAAGCCAGACACCCGCAGCCAGCATTTCCAGTGGTTCCACTTCAAGGCCAGCGGTCTGCATGTCGGTCAAGAGCATTGGTTTCGCCTGAACAACGCCAGCAAATCCTCGTACAACAAGGCCTGGGACGGTTATCAGGCAGTGGCGTCCTACGACCACGTCAACTGGTTCCGGGTGCCGACGATCTTTGAAGGCGATTGCCTGCGCTTCAGCCTCGAGGCCACGGCCACCCACGCCTGGTTTGCCTACTTCGAACCGTACAGCCGTGGGCGTCATGACTGGCTGATCGAGCAAGCACTGACCAAGGCAGGTACCGAGTTGCTGGCCACCGGCAAAAGCGCTGAAGGCCGAGACATTCAGTTACTGCGCAAAGGCACGGGCGCCGAGGGCCAGCGCAAGGTCTGGATCATCGCGCAACAGCACCCGGGCGAACACATGGCCGAGTGGTTCATGGAAGGCGTGATCGAACGTCTGGAAAACCATGACGACCCTGTACTGAAAAAACTACTGGCCGGCGCCGACCTGTACCTGGTGCCGAACATGAACCCGGACGGCGCTTTCCACGGCCACTTGCGCACCAACGCCATGGGCCAGGACCTCAACCGTGCCTGGCAGAGCGCCAGCCAGGAGATGAGCCCGGAAGTGCTGTTTGTGCAGCAGCAGATGGAACAGTACGGCGTCGATCTGTTCATCGACGTCCACGGTGATGAAGAAATCCCCTACGTGTTCACCGCCGGTTGCGAAGGCAACCCCGGCTACACCCCGCGGATCGAGCAGCTCGAAACCCATTTCCGCGATCACCTGAAGCACCTGACCAAGGACTTCCAGACCAAACACGGCTACACCCGCGACCTGCCTGGCAAAGCCAACATGACCCTGGCCTGCAACAGCGTCGGCCAGAAGTTCGACTGCCTGTCGCTGACCCTGGAGATGCCGTTTAAGGACAATAACGATGCGCCGAATGCGTTGACGGGCTGGTCGGGCAAACGCTCCAAGCAGTTGGGTAAAGACCTGCTGACCACCGTTGCGCAGATGGTGGGTACTTTGCGTTGATTGCTCCTTAAGATCAAAAGATCGCAGCCTTCGGCAACTCCTTCGAAGGCGCGATCTGTTGATCGTTTATTTAGCGGCCACCCGCACACAATCCTCCGGCCCCAACAACCGCCCATCCTCGGCGCGCAATTCCAACGTTCGCACTGGCCGCCCGTGCTCACGATCAACCACCCGTGAATGCACCTCCCCCGGTTCAAAGAAAAACGCCTCGCCCCACTGCCGCAACCCGATGATCAACGGGAACAGGCCTTTGCCCTTCTCCGTCAGCACGTATTCCTGATACGCGCTGCCATCCGATGCCGGCACCAGATTGAAAATCCCGTGGGCCACCAACGTGCGCAATCGCGTCGACAGAATGTTCTTGGCCATGCCCAAATTGCGCTGAAACTCGCCGAACCGGCGAAGCCCATCGAACGCATCGCGCACGATCAGCAATGACCACCCATCGCCAATGGCATCCAGTGACCGGGCGACCGGGCATTCGGCGCTTTCCATGCTTGTGCGTTTAACCATGACTGCGCCCACCGACTGCAAATGTGGTTGCAATATAAAACCAGCCTCCTTACCGTACAACTGGTTTTATTTTGAAACCACATTAGGAGCCCGGCATGAAACCCGACCATTCATTGAGCAGCGGCGTGATCTTGCTGTTCGCTGTCGCCTGCGGCCTGGCCGTCGGCAATGTGTATTACGCCCAACCGCTGCTGGACGCCATGGCCGAGGCGTTTGCCATGAACCCGGCGACCATCGGTATCGTCGTCACCCTGACCCAGATTGGTTACGGCGTCGGGCTGTTGTTGCTGGTGCCACTGGGGGATTTGCTCAACCGGCGGCGCTTGATCGTCACGCAAACGCTGCTGTCGGCGCTGGCATTGCTGATAATCGCGTTCGCGCAAAACAGTGCCTGGTTGCTGATCGGCATGGCGTTGACCGGGTTGTTGGCGGTGGTGACGCAGGTGCTGGTGGCGTACGCGGCGACCTTGGCGATACCGGCTCAGCGTGGACGGGTGGTCGGCGTGGTCACCAGTGGCATTGTCGTCGGCATTCTGTTGGCGCGTACGGTGGCCGGCGGGATGGCGGACCTGGCGGGCTGGCACTCGATCTATCTGTTGTCGGCGGGTTTGACCCTGTTGATGGCGGCGCTGTTGTTTCGTGTGCTGCCCAAACAAGAAACCGCGCAACCGCCCCACACTTACATAGCGCTGATCGGTTCGGTCTTCACCTTGTTCAAGGAAGAACCGGTGCTGCGCCAACGGGCGATCCTCGCGTTCCTGACCTTCGCCAGCGCCATGGTGCTGTGGACGCCAATGGTGCTGCCCCTCGCCGCCCCGCCACTGTCGTTGTCCCACACGCAAATCGGATTATTCGGACTGGCCGGTGCGGCCGGTGCATTGGCGGCGGCCCGCGCCGGACATCTGGCTGATCGTGGTCTGGGGCAATGGACCAGTGGGGCGTCGCTGTTACTGATGCTGGCGTCGTGGCTGCCCATCGCCTTCACCCAATCGTCGCTGTGGGCGCTGTTGCTGGGGGTCATTACGCTGGATTTGGGGTTGCAAGCGGTGCACGTCACCAGCCAGAGCATGATCTACAGCGTCAGGCCGCAAGCGCAAAGCCGATTGACCGCTGGCTACATGCTGTTTTATTCGATGGGCAGTGCGCTGGGGTCGATTGCCTCCACGGCGATGTATGCGTGGGGCGGGTGGATGGGCGTGTGCCTGCTGGGTGCAGGGATCAACGCGGTGGCGTTACTTTATTGGTGGCGAACCTTGGCGACCAAAACACCGCAATCTTGTGGGAGCGGGCTTGCTCGCGAAAGCGCTCTGTCAGAGACATAACTACCGACTGACACTCCGACTTCGCGAGCAAGCCCGCTCTCACAGGGGGTTCAGCAACTGAAACTCAGCCGCGATCCTTGCCCCGTAACATGCTGTCCAGCACGTCATCACGACGCACCCAGCCATGAAACAACGCCGCCGCCAGATGCAGCAGCACCGTCAGGAACAACAGATACGCCAGATACCCGTGAGCCTTGCGCAGAAACGCAAACATCTGCGCATTTGCCGGCACAATCGACGGCAATTGCAACGAACTGCTGAGCATCACCGGGTCACCCGCCGCCGAAATCATCGCCCAGCCCAGCAGCGGCAAAATCAGCATCAGCGCATAGAGCAAGACATGGGACGCCTTGGCCGCCAGCACCTGCCAACCCGGCAGGTCCGCCGGCAGCGGCGGCTGCTGAGTGGAAAACCGCACGGCCAAACGCACAATCACCAACAGCAGAATCGCAATGCCCAACGGTTTGTGCAGGTGAATCAACCATTCATGCCGTTCGGACACCGAGGCCACCATCCCCGCGCCGATAAACAGCATCGCGATGACCATCAGGGCCATCAGCCAGTGCAGCAGGCGCGCCAGCGGGGCGAAATGCTTGGGTTGGGCGCTCATTGTTGAGCCTCCTGTTTGGCGGCGGGCAACTGGCTGACTTCGCTGGTGCGACGCAGGTAGGAACTGGCATAACCGGCAGAACGCGCGGCGAGCAGCGGGTCGTCGGACCCTTCGATCCCGGCCGGCAAAACCAGCGGGTCGTAGTTGATGTCACGGCACTCGCCGTTGAGTTGTGGCTGGGTCGCTTCGAGCACCAAAGTCCCGGCGTTGATCACTTTGCGGCCATCCGGCCACGTCTTGCTGGCGTCGTTCACCGGATCACCGGGGTTGGCCAGGGTGATGTTCAACTGCCAGCGCAGTGGCCCCGAGGCGATACGCTGGACCAAATCCTTCTCGAGAAAATCACTTCCTTCAGGCGCCGTGGCACCCGCCGCATCCTTGACCATCGGGACCATGCTCCAGCGCACCGCTTGCTTCTGCCCGGCCGCATTCACCAGGTAAAACGCGTTGATGCTGTTGTAGGTTTCCGTCACGTAACTGGCCGACGGTTTGGCGGTTTTGATCCAGGCCAGGAAAGGCCCCGCTTCCGGATGTGAACCAAAGAACGCCGGGACCGCCGCCGGGTTGGGTTTGCCCGTGGCCGGGTCCGGCGACTGAGCCTGTTGCAGTTGATAGAACGCTTCGGGCGTGCCCACCGGGAACACCGGCATGCTGTTCATCCCGGTGCGCCACTGCTGACCGTTGGCCTGGGTGAAGCGCAACGCCAGACTGCGAATCGGCACGGCCGTATCCGGCGCGTAAGGATTGCCGGCCGGCAAGGCGAAACGTCCGACCACCGGAGTCTGTGGCTCATTGAACACCTGGGCGCTGGAATAGCTGCGCGCCTCGCCGCTGCTCTCGAAATGCCCGATCACGCACACGCCTTTGGAATGGTTACGCCGAAACCCCGGGTGCACGCCGTTGTTGGTTTCCAAAACGTTGATCAGCTTTTTCGGCGTCAGACGCTGTGGGTCAAAGGTGCCGTTGACGTAGGCAAAAGCCCCGGCCACTGCCGCAACAATGACGGCGATGCCGGCCAGGCGCAGTGTCAGGCTGGCGGCACTCAGCGGCGGCCGGCTGGGCGGTGATGAGCGATCTACCATGAAAGACTCCAGGGCCATCGGCCACAAGTAAGAAGAACCAAGCAGACGCACCCCGCGCAGCTTTATTCCATCGCGCCGTATTTATTTTTTCGGGCGTGGAATAACCTCAGGTGCCGGGCGTCTTCCTAGTCCCAGCGTAGTGACTAGCCAGAAACTCATGAACGATATCGACGAACAACTGAGTGAAATCATTCCCAGATTGCGCCGGTTTGCTGTGTCACTCACGCGCAACCCCAGCAGTGCCGACGACCTCGTGCAAGCCAGTCTGGAGCGAGCGTTGTCGAGCTGGAACGACAAACGCCCCGACGGCGACCTGCGCGCCTGGCTGTTTTCGATTCTGTATCGGCAGTTTCTCGACGCTCACCGGCGCTCCCGGCGTTATGCGCGGATGCTCGAGTTTTTCACCGGCCGCGACGATGCCCAGCCCTCGGCCGAGCGCACGGTGATTGCCCAAACCACCCTGCAAGCCTTCGACCAGCTCAACACCGAACAGCGCGCCCTGCTGCTGTGGGTGTCGGTGGAAGGCCTGACCTATAAAGAGGTCGCCGAGATTCTTGGCGTCCCGACTGGCACCGTGATGTCCCGCCTGTCCCGCGCCCGCCAGGCCTTGCGCGAACTCAGCGACGGCGAAATCAGCCGCCCTTCTCTGCGGAGACTCAAATGATCAGCATGCCCCCAAGCGAGCGTGACCTGCACGCCTACGTCGATCACCAGCTCAGCGACGCCGACCGACGTCTGGTGGAGACTTTTCTGGCCAGCAACGCGGAAATTTCCGAGCAAGTGCGCGCCTGGCAGCAGGACGCTCAACAACTGCGCGCGGCGTTGAGCGGTGCGTTGCAGCAACCGGCCAACCCGGAACTCGATCCGGCGCTGATTCGCCAACGCCTCAAACGCCAATCCCGGCGACATCTGGCCAGCGCAGCGGTGTTGCTGATCGCGGTCGGCATCGGCGGGATCAGTGGCTGGCAGGCGCGGGAGATGACGCTGGTCAGCACTCAACTGCCAATGACCGACGCCCTGCAGGCGTACCGTTTGATTGCGCAGCAAGGCATTTTGCCGGCGGACTACAAGGTCAGCGATGACGGCGACATGCAGCACTGGCTCGACCGGTATTTCACCCAGGCCAATCGCTTGCCGGACCTGGCGGGCGCAGGTTTCAAACCGGTCAGCGGGCGCCTGCTCAGCACTGAGCAAGGGCCGGCGGCGATGGTCGTTTACGAAGACTCGACCGGGCACAAGATCAGTTTCTATGTCCGCCCGCCGGGCCCGAAAAACTACCTGTTGCCCCGAGGCAGTCGCAGTGACGGCGAGTTACAGGCCGAGTATTGGTCGGGGGCCGGGTACAACTACGCGATGGTCAGCCCCAGCGATACGCCGGCGGCGCGAATGCTCAAGCAAACCGTGCAGTTTTAGAAGATCAAAAGATCGCAGCCTTCGGCAGCTCCTACAGGGGATCGCGTGCTTCTGTAGGAGCTGCCGCAGGCTGCGATCTTTTTCAACCCTGCCCAAACACCTGCGAAGGCCGGCGCAACAACGGATCAAACGGGTTAATCCGCGGCCCGATCAATGCCGCTTCGCGCTTGAGCATCTCCACCACCGTCGGCAAGCGATCCGGCCCCAGCCGATCGCTGATCGTGGCCACACTCAACGCCGCCACCGCCCGCCCGTCACGATCCAGAATCGGCACCGCCACCCCGGCCATGCCCTGCAACACCCCGGTGTTACGCCCGGCATACCCCAGCGCTCGCACGTTCTCGACTTCCGAGCGCAGGAACACCTCGTCATACAGGTGAAAATCCTTGAGTCGCGGCAGGTTGTAATGAATCACCGTGTCCCGCTCTTCCTCCGGCAGAAACGCCAGGATCGCCAGGCTGCCCTGCCCCACCCCCAACGCCACCCGGCCGCCGATATCGCCGGTAAAGGTGCGGATCGGAAACGGCCCTTCGCTGCGGTCCAGGCAGATCGCATCAAACCCGCTGCGCGCCAGTAAAAACAACGAATCCCCCAGCGACGCCGACAACCGCAACAACGCCGGGCGCGCCAGTTCACGCAGGTTGCCGGTGTTGCCGGCGCGGGCCGCCAGGGCGAAGAAGTCCAGGCTCAAGCGATAGCGTTTACTGCGCGCGTCCTGCTCGACCATGCCCTCGTCCATCAGGCTGCGCAGCAACCGATGGGTCGTCGGTTGCGACAAACCGATGCGCTGGGCCAGTTGCGTCACCCGCTCGCCGCCCTCGACCGTATCACCGAGGCTGCGCAGCACCGCAAAGAGCCGGGAGACCGCACCGACGCCGACTTCATTTTTATTTTCATTCCGCTCAATGGAATCAGACATGGTTTTTCTCGATTAAAAATTTACTCACCGAATGAAACTGAAAATAGTTATCGTCTCAGTGAAATTGTCCATTGAGCCCATCCTATTCTTCGTCCTACTCTGCGTCCATACAGGGGCGATTCGAACAACAGCGGCAGCCGACCCAAGTCGAGCGCCAACGCACCCCGCAACATCCTTTCGTATCTGCCCATACAAAAAAGCGCGCCTTCAGGCCGCGCATAACAATCTCAGGTGGAGCGCAGCTATGGCCTTTGTGCAACTTGAAAACCTCGGTAAACGTTACGGTGCAATCGACGCGGTCGTCGCCACCAACCTCTCGGTGGAAAAGGGCGAATTCGTCTCCCTGCTCGGCCCTTCCGGTTGCGGTAAAACCACCACGCTGCAAATGATCGCCGGCTTCGTCGACGTCAGCAGCGGCCGCATTGTGCTGGACGGTCGCGACATCACCCACGCCAAACCCGCCAGCCGTGGCCTGGGCGTGGTGTTCCAGAGTTACGCGTTGTTCCCGCACATGAGCGTGCAAGACAACGTCGCGTTCGGCCTGCGGATGCGCAAAGTGCCCAACACCGAATTGCAGCAACGGGTGGCGCGGGTGTTGAAACTGGTGCGCCTGGACCAGCACGCCGAACGCTATCCACGGGAGTTGTCCGGCGGTCAGCGCCAGCGTGTCGCGTTGGCCCGGGCCCTGGTGATCGAACCGCCCGTGCTGCTGCTCGACGAGCCGCTGTCCAACCTCGACGCCAACCTGCGCGAAGAGATGCAGTTCGAGATCCGCCGTATCCAGCGTGAAGTCGGGATCACCACGTTGATGGTCACCCACGACCAGTCCGAAGCGCTGTCCATCAGCGACCGGGTGGTGGTGATGCAGGCCGGGCGTATCACCCAGATCGACGCGCCCTACACCCTCTACGAACACCCGCGCACCGAATTCATTTCCGGGTTTGTCGGCAAGGCCAACCTGTTGCCCGGCGCGCGTGATGCGGCGGGTGTGGTTCAAGTGCAAAGCGGCGGCGACCTGACCCTGAGCCTGCGCCCGGAAAAAATTGATCTGCGGGATAAAGAGCTCGGCCGTCTGCAAGGCAACATCGTCAGCCGCTTCTTCCTCGGCAGCCAATGGTTGTACGGCGTCTCGACATCGCTGGGCGAACTCAGTGTGGTCCGCCGCAACGACGGTTCGGCACCCTTGGCCGAAGGCACGGCGGTAGGCCTGGACTGGGACGCGGCGCTGCTGCGGGTGCTGAGTGTCGACGAGGTGTCGGCATGAGTCTGTTCGCCTCCATTCGTCAGGGACGCCAGGGCTATTTATTGTCGGCGCCGGCGCTGGCCTTGTATGTGTGCCTGCTGGTCATCCCTTTGCTGCTGACGCTGGTGCTGTCGTTCAACGTCTTCGACTACAGCTCGGGCATCAACGGCAACGCCTACACCCTCGACCACTACAGCAGCCTGCTGGGCGATCCGTACTTCTATGAAATTTTCCTGCGCACGTTCTGGATCAGCGGCCTGACCACGCTGCTGTGTGTGGTGATCGGGGTGCCCGAGGCCTACATCCTCAGCCGCATGGGCACGCCGTGGCGTTCGATTTTCCTGATTCTGATCCTCACCCCGCTGTTGATTTCGGTGGTGGTGCGCGCCTTCGGCTGGAGCCTGCTGCTCGGCGCCGATGGCCTGGTCAACCAGACCCTGCAAGCCCTCGGCGGTTCGCCGATGAAGTTGCTCTACACGCCGTTCGCGGTGGTGATTGCGCTGGTCCACGTGATGCTGCCGTTCATGATCATCCCGGTCTGGACCTCGTTGCAGAAACTCGACCCGGCCGCCGAACAAGCGGCGCTGTCCCTCGGCGCCAGCCACCTCACGGTGATGCGCAAAGTGGTGCTGCCGCAAATCATGCCCGGTGTGTTGTCCGGCACGCTGATTGTGTTCGGCCTGGCTGCCAGCTCGTTTGCGATCCCCGGATTGCTCGGCGGCCGCCGACTGAAAATGGTCGCGACACTGATCTACGACCAATACCTGTCGGAGCTGAACTGGCCGATGGGCGCGGCGATTGCCGTGGCCCTGCTGCTGCTCAACCTGCTGATCATGCTGTCGTGGAACCGCATGATCGAAGGCCGCTACAAAAAGTCATTGGGATAACTCGTCATGTCCAAGAACGGTCCTTTCGCCCTGCTGTTTCATGCCCTGGTGGTGCTGTTCATGCTCGCGCCGCTGGTAGTCGTGTGCCTGGTGGCGTTCACCCCGGAAAACACCCTGAGCCTGCCCACCACGCACTTTTCCCTGCGCTGGTTCCGCGCGGTGTTTGAGCGGGCTGATTTTGTCGATGCGTTTTACAACAGCCTGATCCTGGCGTTCTGCGCCGCGACCCTGGCGACGTTGATTGCGGTGCCGGCGGCGCTGGCCATTACCCGTTACGAGTTTCCGGGCCGGAGCTTTTTCAATGGTTTGTTTCTGTCGCCGATCATCATTCCGCACTTGGTGCTGGGCGTGGCATTGCTGCGGCTGTTCGCGCTGATGGGTGTGAACGGCAGCTTCGGCTGGCTGATCTTCGCTCACGTGCTGGTGATCACACCGTATGTATTGCGGCTGGTGCTGGCCTCGGCGATTGGTCTGGATCGCAGCGCCGAACACGCCGCGCAGTCGTTGGGTGCCGGGCGCTTCACGCTGTTCAAGCAAATCACGTTGCCGATGATTTTGCCGGGGGTGGCCGGGGGCTGGTTGCTGGCGTTTATCAACAGTTTTGATGAGGTCACGTTGTCGATTTTCGTGACGTCGCCGGCCACGCAAACGCTGCCGGTGCGGATGTACGTGTACGCCACCGAATCCATCGACCCGATGATGGCGGCGGTGTCGGCACTGGTGATTGGCCTGACGGCGTTGACGATGATTCTGCTCGATCGGGTCTATGGCCTGGATCGGGTTCTGGTGGGTAAACAATGAGGGCGCCATGGCTCTGCTGAAACGACTGGCCGAAGGCGATCGCCCGGCCCTGGACTTTGTCCTCGACGGCCAACCGGCCACCGCCCTGCTCGGCGACACCGTGCTGACCGCCGTGCTGACCTGCAGCGACCACCTGCGCGGCAGCGACTTCAGCGACGAACCCCGCGCCGGTTTCTGCCTGATGGGCGCGTGCCAGGATTGCTGGGTGCGCCTGGGCGATGGCCGCCGGGTGCGAGCCTGCGCAACGTTGCTCGAACCTGGCCAACAGATCAGCCGCGAACCGGGGCGCCGCGTATGACCGTCATTTATCCGGTGCGCGCAAAAGATCACAGCCTTACGCGACTCCCTGTAGGAGCTGGCGAAGCCTGCGATCTTTTGATCTTGAAATTCGAGAGGTCTATATGAGTCCGGTGGTCATCGTCGGCGCCGGCCCCGCCGGAATTCGCGCCGCGCAAACCCTGGTCGCCCATGGTGTGCGGCCGATATTGCTGGATGAAGCTGCACGCGGCGGCGGGCAGATTTATCGGCGGCAACCAGCCAACTTCAAGCGTTCGGCGGTCAAGCTTTACGGCTTTGAAGCGCACAAAGCTAGTGCGATTCATCAAACAATCGACGACCTGCACGAGCAGCTCGACTACCGTCCCGACACCCTGGTGTGGAACGCCGAAACCGCTGCCCTCGACACCTTGCACGACGGTCGCGCCACGCGACTGGAGTTCTCCCGGGTGATCGTCGCCACCGGCGCCACCGACCGGGTTCTGCCGGTGCCGGGCTGGACGCTGCCGGGGGTCTACAGCCTCGGCGCGGCGCAGATTGCGCTGAAATTCCAGGGCTGCGCCATCGGTGAGCGGGTGGTGTTCGCCGGCAGCGGTCCGTTGCTGTATTTGGTCGCTTATCAATACGCCAAGGCTGGGGCGAACGTATTGGCGGTGCTCGACAGCTCGCCCTTCAGCGCCCAGGCCCGCGCCCTGCCCGGCCTGCTGGCGCAACCGGCGACCCTGGCCAAAGGCATTTATTACCGCAGTTGGCTGACCGCCCACGGCATTCCCGTGCATCAGGGCGCCAGCCTTATAGAGATCAACGGCGAACAGCGTGTCCAATCGCTGAACTGGCGCAACGCCAAAGGCTCACAGCACCTCGAGTGCGACGCGGTTGCCTTCGCCCATGGCCTGCGCAGCGAAACTCAACTCGCCGACCTGCTCGGTTGCGAGTTCACCTGGAACCCGCTCAACCGCGCCTGGCTGCCGCAACGAGACAGTGCTGGTCGCAGCAGTATCCCCGAGATCTACCTAGCCGGTGACGGTGCCGGAATCATGGGCGCCGACGCCGCCGAAATGGCCGGCGAGCGCGCCGCGTTGGCAGTGCTCGAAGACAGCGGCTACCTCATCCCACCGCAACGCGGCAATCAATTGGAACACGCCCTTAACCGCATCGGCTCATTCCGCAAAGGACTGGAACAAGCCTTCGCGTTCCCCGAGGACTGGGCCGCCAACGCCGCCGACCACCTGATCATCTGCCGCTGCGAAGAAGTACGCGCCGGCGAGATCCGCCAGGTGGTGCGTGAAGGCCACTGGGAAATCAACCGGGTCAAGGCCCATTGCCGGGTCGGCATGGGTCGCTGCCAGGGCCGGATGTGCGGCGCCGCGGCCGCAGAAATCATCGCCTGCGAAAGCCAGCGTGGCGTGTCGGACATCGGCCGCTTGCGCGCTCAGTCGCCGATCAAACCGCTGCCGTTTGGCCTGGAGGTCGAGCCATGATCGAAGTCGATGCCATCATCATTGGCGGCGGCATTGTCGGCGCCTCGGCCGCCCTGTTTCTGAGCAAGGCCGGCCGTCGCGTGGCGCTGCTGGAACGGGACTTTTGCGGCTCGCACTCCAGCGGCGTGAACTACGGCGGCGTGCGGCGTCAGGGCCGACCGTTGTCGCAACTGCCGCTGTCGCAACAGGCTCACGAGATCTGGTCACAGTTGCCGCAGTTGCTCGGTATCGACGGCGAATACCAGCGCAGCGGTCACTTGAAACTGGCCCGCAGCTTTAACGATCTGCGCGCCTTGCAGGACTATGCCGCCAGCAGCCAGGGCTTTGGCCTCGACTTGCAGATTCTCGATCGCGATGAGCTGCGTGCACGTTTCCCGTGGGTCGGTGATGTGGCGGTCGGTGCTTCTTTCTGCCCCGACGACGGCAACGCCAACCCGCGACTGGTGTCCCCGGCGTTTGCCCAAACGGCGCGGCGTCACGGCGCCCAGGTTCATGAGCAATGCGCGGTCACCGCCGTTGAACACGACGGCCAGCGCTTCCGCGTCAACACTGCGAACGGCCTCGAACTTCGCGCACCGTGGCTGCTGAATTGCGCCGGGGCCTGGGCCGGCAAATTGGCCGAACAGTTTGGCGAAGCGGTGCCAATGCACGCCGGACACCCGGCCATGCTGGTCACCGAGCCGTTGCCACTGGTGATGAACGCCAGCACCGGGGTCGAGGGCGGTGGGATTTACGCCCGACAAGTCACGCGCGGCAACTGCGTGTTGGGCGGCGGCCAGGGCTTTGCCCTCGACGACGCCCGCGCCCGGCCGGGCCAGAACGCGGTGCTGGAAATCCTCCGCCAAGCCGTCGAGCTCTACCCGTTTCTTGAAGGTGCCCAGGCAATTCGCACCTGGAGCGGCACCGAAGGTTACTTGCCTGATCGCCAACCGGTGATCGGGCACAGCGGCACCCAACCCGGTCTGTTGCACGGGTTTGGCTTTGCCGGCGCCGGTTTCCAGATCGGCCCGGCGGTGGGCCAGGCGCTCACCGAGATCATCTGCAGCGGCGCGTCAACAACGTCGCTGGATGCGTTTTCCATCACCCGGTTTCACTCCATCTCCGTAGCTTGATAGAGGAAGGTCGCGCCAATGAATAACGTCAAACGCACTGCACTGCTCGGATTGTCCTGCCTGAGCGCCCTGCTCACGGTCACTCAGGCCCAGGCCGAACCGACGCTTTACCTGGGCATGAACGGCGGGACCATGGAGCGGCTCTACGCCGACAAGGTGCTGCCGGTGTTCGAGAAAGCCAACAACGTCAAAGTGGTGATCGTGCCGGGCACCTCCGCCGACATCTTGGCCAAGGTCCAGGCCAGCAAGGGCAACCCGCAACTGCACGTGATGTTCCTCGACGACGGCATCATGTACCGCGCGATCTCCATGGGCCTGTGCGACAAACTCCAGGACAGCCCGACCCTGGCGCAGATTCCGGCCAAGGGACGCATCAAGGATGAGGCCGTGGCAGTCAGCCTCGGGGTCACCGGATTGGCGTACAACACGCGGCTGTTCAAGGAAAAAGGCTGGGCCGCGCCGACCTCGTGGATGGACATGGCCGACCCGCGCTTCAAGGACAAAGTGGTGTTCCAGTCGATGGCCTCTTCGACTTTCGGCCTGCACGGTTTCCTGATGTTCAACCGGATTCAGGGCGGCAGCGAAACCGACGTCGAGCCGGGTTTCAAAGCCTGGCCGAACACCGTGGGGCGCAATGTGCTGGAGTACATCCCAAGCTCGGCGAAGATTTCCGAAATGCTGCAAACCGATGAGGCGGCGCTGTTCCCACTGACGCCGACCCAGGTCACCGCGCTGAAACTCAAAGGCATGCCGGTCGAGTATGCGCAACCGAAGGAAGGCGCTGTGGTGCTCAACGTCGCCGAATGCGCGATCGCCAACAACACCCAACCGGAACTGGCGCAAAAACTCGCGGCGTTCCTGCTGACACCGGACGCGCAAGCGGCAGCGCTTGAAGATGGCGACCAGATCCCGTCCAACCCCAACACCCCGACCACCGACAAGACCCGTGGCCAGGTTGAGGCGATGAAGAAGTATCTGGACACCGCGATTGCGATTGATTGGGACCAGGTCAATGAACAGCGCCCGGCGTGGAATGCGCGGTGGAATCGCAGTATCGAGCGCTAGAACAGCGACACGGGTCCCGTAGGAGCTGCCGAAGGCTGCGATCTTTTGATCTTGATCTTGAAGGTCAAAGTCAAAAGATCGCAGCCTTCGGCAGCTCCTACGGGGGGTTGCGCAAGATTAGAAACCTACGTCGAGCACTACGCTGTCGAGGTAAGTCCCGGCCGGTGGGGTGGTCTGGTCGGTGTAGATTTTCGCGTTGTAGTTGAACACCTGACTGCCCGTCCCCAGTCCGTTGCCAGGGTTGACCTCCGCATCGGAGCTGGCCCGGCGTGCGCTGCCGACACTGCCCCAGCGCGTGGTCCCGGCACTTTTGAAGATGTCGTAAGCCAAGTAATTGCTACCGGAAATCATCCGTCGCCGCCCTCCCACACTCACGGCTTGCTGACCATCGCTCAGGCCCACGGTGTACGCGCTGCCCTTGGTGCACGCAAGGTTGATGGTCTGGCCGGTGACGGCGGTGAATGCGCTGATCACCGGGGCGCTGCCGAAACTGATGTTCGGCGCGGTGATAGTGCAGTCGTTGGCCACCGTCAGGTTGACCGTCAACGTGGTGTTGCCGCTGTTGATGTCGCGGCCCAGGCAAAGACTGCCGGCGCCAATGCCTGAGCAATAATTCCAGCTCCAGGCGATGCTCAGGGTCTCGGTATAAATGCCCGCCGCGACGTTGCTGCCAACGGTGGTTCCCAGAAAAATCGGCGCGGTCTTGGGCACCACACTGCCGAGTAATCCCAGCGCATCGATGATGCCGTTGCGCGCAAAGTCGAACGCCACGCCACGGATCAGCGGGTAACTGGTGGAGTTGTTGGCGTACAGCGTGTAGCCAATGATGTCGCCGGTCGGGCCAAGCAGCCCGGTTTGCGTGGAAGTGACCGTGGCGTAGAAATGGTCATTGGTGGTCAACAACGATAGCAACGAGCCGGTACAACTCAATCCCGCATTGGTGGTTGAACTGGACTGCGAGGTGGTGCGCAGTGCAATTGAGCTCAACGAACCGAACGCCACCGGCGTGGTGCTGACCACCGAGCACAAGGCCCACGCCGAACCCGGCAGCCATAGCACCAGCAATAACCACCCCTTCATTTACACACCAACGGCCCGATCAACGGGATCTGGTCCTGTTTCACGTCCACGGCAAACTGCACCTGACACGTACTGCCGTCGGCCAGGGTCACCCTCAAGCTGTTTTGCGCCTGGAGGTTTTCCAGGTACACCAGCCCGTCCCATCCAACCACGGTTTGCGTGCCGCTCTGTTCGTGGACGACGCCACTGCCCAGGGGCAAATCCTGCTGCCGGGCATCCACCAGCACGATGCTCGCGGCGATCACACGGCTTAATGGAAACTCCAGCAGATAGCCGCTACCACGGCGCACCGCGATGCGTTGTTCAACGTTGGGGCTGCGCACGTTGGCCGGCAGGTTCAGCGGATCGATTTCGTATTTGCCACGGTAATAGGCGCTGCTCCACGGCACCAGCAAATGGCCGTTACGGTCGGTCTGGCCGACCTGCTGGTTTTCGTAGCGCACCGGAATGTCGGCGTAACCATCGGTGCTGACCACTACAAAAGCATCGTCGATGCGGTTGGCGGCAAACAGCTGGCGGTCCATCCACACCAGCGAACCACTGGCATCGGCCCAGCGGGTTTCGGCCTCGTTGGTGCCATACACCCCGGCCTGCAATTGCACCGATTGCAGGCGCCAGGTCAGGTCGGCCTGACGATACACCGGCCCATCGCCCTGGGCGTAACCGAGATTGAAACCGACCCCGCCTTCGCTCGGCACCGCACGGCTGTAGTTGACCCGCTGCTGACTCTGCCCGGTTTTGCTGCGCTCGCTGCTGATGGCCAGACTGCCCCGCAGGTCGAATGGAATCACCAGTTGTGCCTGCACCGCCCAGTTGCTGTCACCGATCTCGCGGTTGCCCGACAGGTAGAAACTGGTGTTGCGCCACAGCGGTTTGCTCCAGGTCAGGTTGAGTAATCGGGTGCGCGAATCGTCCGCCGCGCGCACATCGAAATAGCCGACGCCGAGGCTGCCCCAGGTGTCGAGGTTCAAGCTCAGGGTCGCCTGTTCGCTGCGTTTGCTCAGGGTTGTGTAAGGGCTGTCGATCACTGTCAGGTCGGCGTACTGGTCACGCCGCTGCAAGCGCTGATAAGAGAAGCTGTAACGCTGGCTGCTGTACTGATAGCCGAGGCTCAACTGCTGACCGTTTTCGCCATCGAACTGGCTTTGGCTAAGCGCCGTGTTGAGCACGCCGAAATTGCCCAGGCGCAGGTTGCCGCCCAAACCGCCGAGGGTCAGCGCGTCCGAGGCTTCGGCGTGACTTTCCAGGGTGAAGTTGTCGCTCACGCCATAACGCAAACTGCCGGAGGTGACGCCGGGGCCGTAGCCGAAATCCTTGAGGCCGTAGTCTCGACGCAACGTACCGGCCGCCACGGAAAAATCGCTCAAGCCCTTTTGCAGCAAACTGCTGGTGACGTAGAACGGCACGGTAGTGGAGACCTGCCGTCCCAACGCATCCGTGGTGACGACCACCGCTTCGCCCGCCCCGTTGATAAACGGAATATTGGTCAGGGTGTACGGCCCCGGTTGCAGGTCGGCGCTGCTGGATTTGTAGCCGTTGATGAACAAATCCACCGAGGA
>Ga0302169_10000193_pt1 | contig 20266 bp, 13 predicted proteins | sample I_Fen_N1_3_FD_193493 | JGI IMG/M metagenome (GOLD analysis project Ga0302169, IMG submission 193493) | Peat permafrost microbial communities from Stordalen Mire near Abisko, Sweden - I_Fen_N1_3 | ecosystem: Environmental > Terrestrial > Soil > Wetlands > Permafrost | place: Sweden: Abisko...
TCGGCGATCTCGATTTGTACCTGATCGATCAGGATCACCGCGTTTCGCATGATCATGCCACCCAGAGCGATGATGCCCAGGATCGCGACGAAGCCCAGCGGCGATTGAAACACCAGCAGTGCCGGCCCCACACCGATCAGGCCTAGCGGTGCGGTCAGCATCACCATCCACATGCGGGAAAAGTTCTGCAATTGCAGCATGAGTAACAGCAGGATGGTGATCAGCATCAGCGGGGCCACCGCGAGTAGCGCCTTGTTGGCCTTGTCGCTTTCCTCAACCGCGCCACCCACATCGATGCGGTAGCCGGTCGGCAACCTGGCTTCGATGTCCTTAAGCAATGGCCGGATTTCCTGCGTTACCGATACACCCTGTTCTCCATCCTTCACGTCGGCACGCACTGTGATCGCCATATCACGATTGCGGCGCCACAGTACCGGTTCTTCCAGTTCAGAGCGCACCTGTGCGACTTGCGACAGAGGCACCACCGTGCCCTGGCGTGTGTAAAGGTTGATGTTTTTCAGGGTGTCGAGGTTCAAGCGTTCCTCGGGCACGGCACGGGCTACGATGTCGATCAGGTCCTCACGCTCACGCAGTTGCGACAGCGTTGCGCCGTTCATCACGGTCTGAGTCGCCAGCGACACGTCGGACGGCGTGAGGCCAAGCGCGCTCGCCTTGTCCTGATCAAGCTCCACCTTCAGCGTGCGCACCGGGTCGTTCCAGTCCAGCTGCAGATCGCGCACCTTCGGGTTGGACGCAACTACCTTCTCCACGTCGCGGGCGATCTTGCGCACCACCTGGGTATCGGGGCCTACCACGCGGAACTGCACCGGATAGCCGACGGGTGGCCCCAACTCGAGCCGGGTCACGCGCACCCATGCCTGTGGGAATTGTTGGTCGGCCGAGGCCACCAGCCGAGCACGTACCCGCTCGCGTGCAGCCAGATCCTTGGTCATCACAACGAACTGGGCAAAACCCGGATTCGGCAGTTCGGGGTTGAGCGAGAGATAGAAGCGCGGTGCGCCGGCGCCGGTGTAGGCAGTATAAAAACGAACGTCCTCGTCTTTCGCCAGGATTTGCTCCATGTGCTTGACCTGCTCGGTCGTTGCGGCGAAGGAGGCGCCTTCCTTGACGCGTAAATCAATGACCAGCTCAGGGCGCGAACTGTTCGGGAAGAATTGCTGCGGCACCAGCTTGATGCAAGCCAGGGCAAGCACCAGTGCGCCCACCGTCGCACCGATGACCACCCAGCGGTGCTCGATGGCGGCGTCGATCAGGCGGCGCAGGTTGCGGTAGAACTTTGTATCGTGCTGATCGCCGTGCTGGTGCTTGCCCAAGTCGTTGGGCAGCATCTTGACCGCCAGGTACGGCGTGAAGATGCCGGAACAGATCCACGAGAACAGCACCGCGGCACCGACGATCCAGAAAATACCGCCCGCGTACTCGCCGGTGGTGGACTTCGAGAGGCCGATCGGCAGGAAGCCCACGACCGTGATGAGTGCACCGGTCAGGCGCGGCATGGCGGTGGACTGGTAGGAGAAGGCGGCCGCTTTCACACGGTCCATACCGGTTTCCATCTTCGCCACCATCATCTCGATGGCGATAATGGCGTCATCCACCAACAGTCCCAACGCGATAATCAGTGAGCCGAGCGAGATGCGCTCGAGGTTCCAGCCCATCGCCAGCATCACCAGCGCCACACCGCCCAGCACCAGCGGTACCGTGGCCGCGACCACGAGGCCAGCGCGCCAGCCCAGGCTGGCCAGACTTACCGTGATTACGATGATCAGCGCCTCGGCCAGCGCACGCCCGAAGTCCAGGATTGCATCTTTCACCGTGGTTGGCTGGTCAGCCACCAGCTCCAGTTCCACGCCGTGCGCAAGTTCTGACTGGATCTTGGCGACGGCCGTGTCCATCGCCTTTCCAAGGTCCACGATGTTGCCATCGCTGGTCATTGTGATCCCGAGCATCAGCACCGGTTGGCCGTTGTGGCGGACCGTGTAGGTCGGCGGATCCTCGAAGCCACGTGTAACGGTCGCGATGTCGCCGAGCTTGATCAGCCGGCCGCCCGCGGAGATGGGGACGTTGCGGATGGCCTCTTCGCCGGTGAATTGGCCACTCACGCGGACCATGACGCGGTCGCCGTGGGTGTCAATCTGGCCTGCGGGCAACATCGCGTTCTGGCTCTTGAGGCTTTCGGCGATGGCGAGCGGTGTAATGCCCAGCGCTGCCAGGCGCTCGTGAGAGAACTCGACGTAGACACGCTTGGCCTGCTTGCCGATCAGATCGATCTTCTTGACCATCGGCACCTTCAGCATCTGGCGCTTGATGTCCTCGGCCGCGTCCGACAGCTCTGCCTGGCCTACGCCGTCGCCTTTGACGGCGTACATCAGGCCATACACGTCGCCGTACTCGTCGTTCAGGATCGGGCCAACCACGCCGTCAGGCATCTCCAGCCTCAAGTCGTTGAGTTTCTTGCGCGCCTGGTACCAGGCCTCGCGCTGATCGGCCTTGGAGGTGCCGCCGCGCACGGTGAGCGTCATGCCGGCGTAACCTTGCCGTGCGTAGGTCACCACCTTCTCGAAGTTGTCGATCTGCTCGAATTTTTTCTCCATGCGGTTGAGGACCTGGTCCTGCAACTGCTGGGCAGTGGCGCCCGGCCAGATGACCATGGCGGTCATGGACGGCACGGAAAAGTTCGGATCCTCGAGCTGGCCGAGCCGGGTGAAGCTGAAGGCGCCGGCCGCCGCGACAATGAGGAGCATGAACAGAACGATGGCGCGATGGCGCAATGCCCAGTCGGTGAGGTTGAAGTTGTTCATCGGGCGGCCTGCTGCGTAGCGTTCGCATCAACAATCGCCGCGCCGGCAAGCGCGACCTTCAGTCCGGATGCCATCTTCTGCACCCCGGCGGTGACGACCAATACTCCGGCCTGCGGCCCGGAGACGAGCACCTCATCGTTGCGATAACCCAATACCGCCACAGGTACCAGTTCGACAGTGCCTACCGGATCCTTGCCTATGGGCGTGACCACCCACAGCGCAGGCTGGCCGCCGGTTTGCGTCAGTGCCGTCGCTGGCACCGCTGCCACGGAGACACCGGTCATCACGCGCTCGGCCGTTACCGTCGCGGTGGCACCCAGCGGCAGTGCCTTGGCTGGCTTGAGGCGAGCACGGTAGGTGCGCGTTTGCGCCGCAGCCTGCGGCGAAAGTTCGCGCAAGGTGACATCAAGGATTTCATTTGGCGCACTGGCCAGCGAGGCCTTGAAATGCGCCTCCTTGAAGGCGGACATCCGATCCTCGGGCACATCGATGACGATCTCGGATTCGTCCGGATTCGCAACCGAGATCACTGGCTGCCCCTGCGCGACGACCTGTCCCGCTTCGATGCGTACCGCCGTCACCACGCCGCTGCGGGAGGCGCGCAAGACGGTGTACTTGAGCCGGTTGCGTGCGAGTTCAAGCTTTCGCGCTTCGGCCTCTGCGGTTGCATGTGTGGTCTGGGCATTGGTATGCGCCCGCTCATCGTCGGCCGCGCTGACCGAACCATCAGCCTTCAGCGCCGTCAGACGCTGGCGATCCGATTCCGCCTGACGCGTCTGCTCTACGGCAGCAGTCCATTGCTGTTGCGACGCTTCTTGCGCGAGGCGGTAGTCGCTGTCGTCCAGCACAGCCAGTATGTCGCCTTCGTGCACCCACTGACCCACATCAACTTTGCGTTGGGCAACCTTGCCGCCCACGCGAAAGGACTGCTCGACTTCATGCCGCGACTGCACGGTGCCCACGTAGCGACTGGCGTCGCGGGCATTGTCGTAGTTGATTTCAACGGTACGTACAGCTCTGGGTACCGGCACGGACGGCTGATCCGGGCTGCACGCGCAAAGCATAGCGGCGGCGACCAAGGCGCCGGCCGCAGTAAGGGAATTCTTCAAGACGGTTCCTCTTTGGAAGACGACAAATACTCAGGAAAGGGGTGGCCGGTCGGCTTTGGCGGATGCAGTTGGGTTGGAGGGGCGTTCGAACACCTGCCAGCCCCCACCCAGTGCCTTGTAGAGCTGCACGCTATCGATCAGTAGTCGGGTGTTGCTTTCGTTGGCGCTCAGGCGTGCATTCAAGCGCGCACGCTGCGAATCCAGCAGAGGCAACAGGTCGATCTGCCCACGGGTATAGAGCGACTGGGCGCGATTCTGTGCCGTCTCCGCAGACGCGGCGGCCAATTGAAGCGACCCGGAACGGCGGCGTTCCTGCGCAAGCGTGACAAGGGCGTTTTCCACATCCTCGAGCGCCCGTACGATGCCGTCTTCGGCGCGCAACAGCGCCTCTTGTTGAGCACTTTCAGCCGCTTCGTTGATGGCTTGCGTACGCCCCGCGTTGAAGAGCGGCATCGCCAGAAGGCCCGCGACGTTGGTGAAGCGCGCAGCGCCGAGATCGGTACCGTTCAGGTTGAGACCCTGGCGACCGAAGGACGCGCCAAGAAAGAGTTGCGGGAACCACTCGGCTTTCGCTTGCTGGCGACGTGCATTGGCGGCATCGAGCTGTGCCATCAGCACCAGTACATCAGGTCGGCGTTGCAGCAACTCGGCGGGCTGGCCGGGCTTGGCCTCCGGGACGTCGGTCAAATCCCCTATGGCAGGCTGGATGTTTTTGGTGTTGAAAGACGGGTCGGCGATCAGCACCGCGATACGGTGGCGTGCCACCGCTACCTGGGTTTCCAGTGGCGGAATCTGCGCCCGCGCCGATAAGGCATCGGTCTGTGCGCGTTCGACGTCGAAGGCCGATGCCAGCCCCACCTGTTGACGCGCGGTGACCAGACGCAGCGTCTCATCCTGCATGGCCGAAATTGCGCGCAGCGTTGCGACCTGGCGCTGTGCACCGACCAGTGTGAAATAGTTGCTGACGACATCGCTCATCACCAGCAGGCGTACTCCGCGCATGCTGTGTTCCGCGGCTAGCGCATCGGCGTCAGCCGCCGCTGCACCGGCTCGCAGTCGGCCGCTCAGGTCGACTTCCCACGAAACGTCCAGACCAGCACTTGCGGTCTTGGTATCTGGATACCCCTTTTTGACGGCTGAGTTGAAACCGCTGCTGCGGTCACTGCCGGACACCGATGCGCTGACGCTCGGCAGCAGCCAGGACTGGCTGACCGTTTCTCCGGCTCGGGCGGCACGCAAGCGTTCGGCGGCTATCTTGACGTCGCGGTTCTCGCGCGCGGCTCGGCGCACCAGATCCGTCAGCAACGGGTCGTGGTAGACCTCCCACCAGGCCGCCTCGGGCTCCAGCTCGGAGGCCGTACCGGCGGCGAAATTGCTCGGGACGTCGACCGATGGCTTGACGACAGGCGTGGAGCAGCCGCAAAGGGCGAGGGAAATCGACGTGACAAGGGCTGCCGCAATGGCGAACCCGCTCGCGCGCTCGGTGCGCTGCAAAGTTGTCCGATCGGTGTGACACGGCAACGGATGGGGGATGGAAAGGCGCGGCATTAGAGTGGACTCGTGTGGATTCGAGGTTGCGTCAGGGTAGGGGCCCAAGTGCGCGAAGTCGTCAGCGAACCGTCGCAATTCGGTCGCCATGGGCACTTCACGGTGAGGCAGGCTGGATCACTCGGCGCCGTTTTCTACCGCCGGCTCACCGGAGGTTGACGCCAGATCGGAGTCGATCGACTCCAGCAACTCTTCGGCAGACGAGAACTCGTGCTGACGCCCGGTGACCAGGTTTTCCAGGCGTCCCTTCAGGGCACCGGGCCCGGCGTCACTGCGCAGCTTGACGACGTATGAGCGGCGGCTCGGGTATTTGGATTCGGGGTTAAGGCTCATCGCAGACCTGCGGATCAAAAAGGTTCGATGCCAGCGTAAGCCGCCCCGTGGGAGGAGTCGTAAGCGAAAGGTCAGAATTCGGTCGGGACTGCGTTGACCTCATCACAGAACCTTCCCGTCATTTCGACTTTGCAACCTTAATCAGTGCATGCGCACGTTCTATCAATTCAGTCCCATGCGTTTCGGGCAATTGGTCAATCAGCCTGCCCAATGCCTGGTAGTCCTCAGTCGTGGCGTCGTACTGCTCACACAGTTCAACCAAGGCGAGTAACTCCAGCCACGATGCTTCCTGGGCGCGAGCCTCCTCAATCGCACGCCGCACCGACGCGCTGCTGGCTTGCAACCGACCCTGAGCGCGCGCTATCGCGGCTTCCAGCAGCAACAGCTGCGCAAGGTAGACGCGTTCTCCCAGTTCCTCTCCCACCCGGAAGGCTTCCTGCAATTCAATGTGTGCGGCGTCGTAATCGCCTGCCAGTATCAGCGCTTCTGCGGCATAGCCCAGTACTTCACTGGCACCGGAGCGCATACCGAGTGCGGTGTGTTCATCATAGGCCTCGCGGATGTGCCGGTAGCCGTCGTGAGGGGCACCGTTGTGCGCGTCGGCCCAGCCGCGCCACCAGCGGCAAGCCGTGCGCCCGAGCGCGAGCGAATATTCGTCGACAAGCTTCTGCATGTCGTCAGCCAGCGCTGCCACCCGCACAGGGTTTCCCAGTCGTACCTCGATCAACACCTCCTGCCAGGTAGCGACCAGCCAAGTCATGGGTTGTCGAAGCGTATGCGCCCGGTTTCGCGCCTGCTGCATATGGGTTCGCCCTTGCTCAATCAGGCCAGAGCGCACCAACTCGATGGCCAGCATGCCGTGCAGCATGACCTGAGGATCTGTCGCAAAGATCTCGTTTGTCCCCATACCCAGTGGCTCGGCGATCGCGAGGGCGCGCTCCAGCCAGCTGCGTGTCATTTTCGTGCGGCCCTGGAGGTGATGCACCTCGGCCTGAACGATGCACGCCGCCAGCATGAGCTCTTGATCGTTTGCGTTCAGGGAGAAAGCTTCAGCAAGCTCTGCCACCTCCAAAGCCCGCGAATAGTCGCCGCGCAGGCCGAGCAGATAGCCAAACCCGTGCAGGAGGCGGCAGCGCATGGGGTGCTCGGGTACGTCCGCCAGCAGCCTGTAGGCACGTTCGAAGGCGTCCTTGGCTTTGCTGCCGACACCGAACATGTGGAAGGCCGACACGCCCTGCAACGTGGCCAGGGTGATTTCGAACGTATCGCGTTCCGGCCCGTCGGGGGCCTGCATAAGCAGGATCAGGGCGCGCTCGGTGAGACCGATGCACAAGTCCGGGCTGAAGTGCATGAGCGCGGCTTCTGCGGCCTCGGCGTAGTAGCGCAGCGCGATCATCGGCAGTCGGGCCCGGTCGAAGTGCATCGCCAGTTCCGAGGCAGCGATCGGCACTCCGGCCGAGCGTTCGCGCTCCAGGGCAGTGCCAACCTGGCCATGGAGATCGATGCGCAACTTGCGCGGCGTACGGTCATACAGTACCTGGCGAAAAAGGGCGTGTCGGAACGAGTAAGGAGGCTCTATCGCTTCGTCAACGTCGAGAGCCCGCGATTGTGTGAGCCATACCTGCTCACGCATCAGTTCCTCACAGGTGCCGATCACCGAAGAGAGATTGCGCTCGAGGGCCAGCGAAACCGTCTCCACGCGGAAGTCGGCCCCGCACACGGCGGCCGCAGAGAGGAGTGTGCGTTGCTCCGGACCCAGCCTGGCGATGTAGTGATCAATGATGGTGGCCAGGTTGTCGGGGACCGCCAGATCCGCCAGTCGAGCTTCGATGGTGGTTTCGTCTTCATTGGCATCCATCACTTCACTGGTGATGGAGGAAACGAACAACGGTACGCCGTCGGTCCGTTCGTGCAGGGCGCGCACGAAGGCTTCATCGCGTGCCAGTGAGGCTGAACGCAACGCCACGTAGTCGGCGACCTCGGTTTCCGAAAACGGGTCGAGCACCACTTCCTCGCACAAGCGTTGCAGACGCAGTTCGTGGCGCAATGAGCTGAGTGGATGATCGAGCGCCACCACCTCGGCAAGGCGCAAGCTCGACAGCCACATGAGTCGTGCGGGACCACGGCGTCGTGCCATGTAGTTGATCAGTTGAACCGTCGCCCGGTCGCTCCAGTGAAGGTCTTCGGTCACCAGCAAGAGTGGGCGCAGCGCTGTGTAGCGGTCCAACAGTTCACCAAATTCCCTCAGCATGCGTTCCGGGCCGACGCCGGCCAGTTCGCGCCGCAATGCGTCTCGCTCCTGCGTGGTACTCAACCAAGGCAATTGCAGGAGCCAGGTCGGCGCCACTTCGCGCAACGACTGCTGCAGGGGCGGGTCGCTGCGGCACAGGTCGGCCAACGCCTCAAGCACCGGCAGGTACGGTTCGCCGGTGCCAAAGTGCTCAAGGCAATGGCCGCGAGCGCAGGCGATACCGCCAAGGCCGGCAATAAAGTGTTCGATCAAGGTGGTCTTGCCGATCCCCGGTTCTCCAGCAAGCCAAACCACGGCCCGCTGGCCCGCACCGGCCCGCTCCCACGCCCGTTGCAGCCTGGAAAGTTCATCAAGGCGACCGATGAAGGTCGGCGACGCAGGTGTCCCGGGTGCCGTAACGGCCATGGTTGCAGGCGGTATCGAAGCGGGAGAGGGCGATACAGCGATAAAGCGATAACCGCGGCGCGACACCGTCTCAATAAAACGAGGATGCCTGGGGTTATCGCCCAACACCTTGCGCAGATCGCTGATGGCCGTCTTCAGGACTGAATCGCTGACAAACCGATGCCCCCACACGGCATCCAGCAAGGCGTCTTTGGACACCAGCGACCCCGGCTGGCGTGCGAGCACGCATAACAACAGGAATGGGGTCGGTGCCAACGCCAGCGCTTGCCCGTCACGCATCAAGCAAGCGTTGGCCTCGTCGAGTTCGAACCCGCCGAAGTCAAGCAGGACGGGGGTCGGATGAGGTTGCGGACGTGCCACGGTTGATTCCTAAAGACAGGGTGGTGCGATGGAAAATTCGCATGGGTTTGGTTGTTGGAAAAACGATGCCGGACTTCCTGATCCTGGCGATCCGTTCTCTTGCACGGATTGCTCTGCAGTCCAGGGGCAGGCCACAGCGGGCGCGTTCGGCAGGCTTGGGCCGTTGCTCCCATGACAACGCTGATCAGCCCTGAAGCCAAGCGTCGTCGGTCGGAAACTGGCCCATGGGCAACCTCACTTCACGAGCCTTCTTCGCCAGAACGCGGCCAGTCACGCCTGGCATTTCAGCGGGTTCGTCCGGCCTCATCAGGGCTTTTCAATGATCTCAAAAAATAATGACAAATACATCAATATTGAAATATCACTCATTTTTGCATACCTTGACTCTGCCTGACGATGAGACCTGTGCGCCTCACGACTTCAATCACAACAAGGGCTCGAAATGAACAACAACAAGAAAGTCTGCGAATTGCCTACCTCCGTCGTCGATGTGCTGGTCGTCGGTAACGGTCCGGTAGGTGCGACAATCGCGGCGCTGCTCGGCCGCTATGGGGTGACGACCCTGGTGGTGGACAAGCTCCATGAAATCGTCCTGATGCCTCGTGCCATTGCGCTGGACAACGAGGCCTTGCGCATCCTGCAACTCGCCGGATTGTCCGAGGACGCTTTCGAGAAGATCGTTATCCCGGAAGTGAAGATGCACTCTCCGGTCCTCGGGCAATTCGGGCGAGCCAATACCGAGGGATGTATCGACGGCCATCCCAAGCTTGTGACGTTCTATCAACCCGATCTCGAACGCGCGATGCGTGGTCAGGTTTCCCGGCTGAAATCAGTGACCAGCCTGGGTGGTTTCGAGCTGGAGAGTCTGGTCGAGGAAGCGGAGTGCGTGGTCGCCACCGTAAGGGATCAAGAGGGGCACTCGCATTCTGTTCGGGCCCGGTACCTGATCGGTGCGGACGGTGCCAGCTCCAGGGTCAGAGCGCTGATCGGCCAGGAGTTCGAAGGACAAACCTACGCCGAGGATTGGTTGATCGTCGATGCCAAGAACCGGCATCAGTCAGCCATCGATCACATTGAATTTATCTGTGATCCACGGCGGCCCACGCCGCACATGCCTGCTCCCGGTGGAAGGGAACGCTGGGAATTCATGCTGCAACCCGGCGAGTCCCGGGAGGAGCTGGAAAGCCCGGAAAGCATCGCCCGGCTCATTGCGCCATGGGTCAATCCGTTGGAGCTGGAAATCGAACGCAAGGCGGTGTATCGATTCCACGCGCGTTGCTGCAACCGATTCAGCAAGGGACGTACGTTCCTCGTCGGCGACGCCGCGCACATCACCCCTCCGTTCGTCGGGCAAGGTCTCGTAGCCGGCCTTCGTGATGGCGCCAACCTGGCCTGGAAGCTGGCCTGGGTCCTTCGTGGTCACGCCGCACCTGCAATACTCGATACCTATGACACAGAGCGCCGCCCGCATGCCCAGGCGATGATCAATCTGGCGAAACTCATGGGTCGCCTGGTGATGCCCAAGAACAAGGTCGCGGCGTTCTTCATCCACGGCCTGATGCGCATGCTGGGGGTGACTCCCTCGACCAGAAGGTACTTCGAGCAGTTGGACATCAAGCCGAAGAATATCTTCAAGCAAGGCCTGTTCGTGCAGCATCGTCGGGGTGACAAGCTGGTACGCGGAAGCCTGTTTCCCCAAGCCTGGATTCGCACCCTGCAAAAGCAGATCAAGCTGAGCGACGATGCCCTGGGAGACAACCTGACCCTGGTTGGATTCGGTGTCGACCCGTTGTCACTGCTCACCCCTGATCAGATCGTTGCCTGGGAAAAGATAGGTGGTCACTTCCTGGAGGTCAGACCCCGCGGCCAACGCTCCGGTGGAAGCTGTGACTTCATCGAAGACATGAACCATGAGATCCTGCCGCTGGCTGGCAAAGGAACACTGGTCGCCGTTCGTCCTGACCGTATCATCATGCACCACGCTCCTGGCACAGAGGCAGTCCGGCTCCTTCAGGAATGCCAGGGGTTGTTGATGAATGATGGCGCCACTTCAGACAGCGTTTCCATTACCATCAGCGAGCCCATTAAATTGCGAGCCTGACATGTCTACCCCCACACCTCCTTTGGAAATTGCTGTGCCAGAACCTCTCACCAGGGGGCACAAAAAGCGTGAGCGCACCCGTCGCGGTCTGGTAGACGCGGCATTGCGACTTGTCGCACGCAAGGAGGTGGGGGATATCGGCTTGTTCGAAGTCGCCGCCGAAGCAGCCGTATCCAACGGCACCATCTACAACTATTTCCGAACGCGTGACGAAGTCCTCGAGGCGGTGGGCATTGCCATGGCCGCCGAGTTCTCCGACGCCATTACCGTCTTGAGCGCGGATGTGCAGTGTGGAGCGCAGCGGCTTTCGATTGGCGTACGCATGTTTGTGTGTCGGGCCGCCGCTGACCATCAATGGGCGAATGCATTGCTACGCATCATCCATTTCGATCAGGCCATGCGCTCGCGATTGGCGACTCATGTCTTGGGTGATTTGCGTGAGGGGTTGCAGGCGGGGATTTTTGCTTATGAGGACGAGGGGATCGCCCTGGATTTGGTGTTGTCATGCACCACCGGAGCGATGCGTTCGGTTGCCGAGGGGCGCGCAGCGGTGGAGCACGATGTGCGGGTCGCTGAAATGGTTCTCCAGGCCTTGGGCGTGACGCGCGCCAAAGCCCGGAAAATCGCCGCAAAGCCACTGCCCACCTGATCTCGGTTCATGCTTGATCGATCAGGCGTTATTGATCCATTGCCGATAACGTTTCGCCTGGCGTCGGGATTTTAGCTGGTTGCTGATCAATGCCATGAGCGGTGACATCCCAGGTCGCGGCTGCTTCCCTTGACTCAGCAGACCGAGCTGCTTTTTGATCAGCGACGCCACTGCCAGTGACGCCAGCGCCTTGTTCTTCCAGCGGACGACGATGGGCTCCACTTCGGTGTCATGACCTGCCATCCACTGGCTGGGCAGGGTCGGCTCAAGGGCCAGCGCCGTGGCGAGCCCGACCATCGACACCGACCCGCTCACCACTCGCTCCGCCACCTCTTTTCTACGCACGCCACCGGTGACCATCAGCGGCATGTCGGCGATCTTTCCTATCTTCTCCGCGAATTCCAGAAAATAGGCCTCTCGAGCCAGGCTGCTGCCATCGCGGGTCTGCCCCTGCATCGCCGGGCTTTCGTAGCTGCCGCCCGACAACTACACCAGGTCGACCGCCTTGGCGTTGAGCATTTCCACCACGCGAGCCGCATCCTCGGCATCGAATCCGCCGCGCTGAAAGTCCGCGGAATTGAGCTTCACCGCGACACAAAAGATCGGTGCCACGCGCTGACGTATGGCGTCGATCGTTTGCAGGAGAATTTGCGCACGATTTTCCAGGCTGCCGCCCCAGCGGTCATCACGCCGGTTGGTCAGGGGCGACAGGAATTGACTGAACAGATAGCCATGCGCCGCATGAATTTCCACACCCGTAAACCCGGCACGCTCTGCCAGCACCGCCGCTTGGGTATAGCGCCCAATCAGTTCCTCGATTTCCTGCTCAACCAACGCCCTGGGCGGCACGAACGCTTTTGAAAGCCCGGGGATATCGACCGCAACGGCGGAGGGGCCTCTTGCCGGCTGTCCCATCGAAGCCAATAGCTGTCGTCCGGGATGATTAATCTGCATCCAGGCCTGAGCCCCGCCACTGCGGCAAGCATCGGCCCATACCCGGAAATTGCGCAGGTTGCGATCATCCTCGAGCACCACGCCCGCGGGTCCGGTCAAGGCGTGACGGTCGACCATTACGTTGCCCGTGATGATCAGGCCGGCCCCACCTTCTGCCCAACCTCGATAAAGCCTGGTCAAGGCTTCCCCGGGAGCGTGATGCTCATTGGCAAGGTTTTCCTCCATGGCTGCCTTGGCGATTCGATTGGGAATCACTACACCATTGGGCAATCGAAGCGGTTCAAAGAGCTTGGAGGCGGTCATGTCTTGTCCTTCCGTTAACGAAAAGCGGGCGGTCTTCATTCAAATGGGCGACGCCCCTGAAGCAACGTCATTCCCGCGCTATATCGGTCTACCTGGGCTTGGGGGCGTGCTCACCGATAGACGGCTTTGAATGACTGTCCAGTGAATGCCCCCGTCGATATGAATCTGAACACGCATGTTCAATTGAGTCAATGCACAGGTATCGGAAACGTGCCGGACGCTCTGGCAAATCATTTTGTCGATAAGATAAATACAGGTCGTGAGGGCATTTATTCGAAAAATATCTTTTCATTGTAAAAAGTAGATTGACGTAAATCGAACACGCGTGTTCAATTGGTCCATGAGGCAATCTTGGGAAAAGACCATGGAAACCCTGAATCCAACACAGCGTCGCATCCACCAGGCCGCTTTTCGCCTGTTCGCGGAAAAAGGCACTGCTCAAGTGAACATCCTCGACCTTGCACAAGAGGCAGGGGTGGCGCGGGGCACGATTTATAGCAACATCGAGAGCATGGAAGGCCTGTTCGAGGCGGTCGCCAGCCACCTCGCCAGAGAGATGCATGAGCGGGTTAACAAAAGCTTCGATTCACTCTCCGATCCCGCTCAGCGACTGGCCAACGGCATACGATTCTTCATCCGTCGAGCTCACGAAGACTCCCACTGGGGCGCCTTCATTCATAAGTTCGCCATGAGCAACGCTTCGCTGCGGGAAATGTTTAGCAGCCAGGCGACGACGGATCTGCTGAGCGGACTGTCCACCGGTCGATACCTGTTTCAGCAAGAGCAATTGCTCTCTGTCCTGACGCTGATTTCGAGCAGCGTCCTCGGATCCATTTTCCTGGTGCTGGAAGGGCACAAAACGTGGCGCGAATCGGGCGCTGATACGGCCGAGTTCGTACTGCGGTCCCTGGGTGTGCCTCTGGAGGAGGCTAGAGCGCTGGCGACCATGGAGTTGCCGGTACTTCCCCCGATCAACTAAGCGCGATAACGACACATGATAAAACCCCTGGCGTTTTCAGGGGTTCAGGGACCGCTTTGCCCTAAAAAACCGGATAACAAGAACAATGAACAACAAAAATGCAATGCCCCAGTTGGCGACGCCCCAGCCAGCCCGACATCCGCAACCGACGGTGAAGGCCCAAGGTCTGACGCACCTGATTTTTCAACGGCCGGACTTGAATGAGGCCGCGCGGTTTCTGACTGACTTCGGTTTGACCGCCAGCCATCAGAGCGCCGAAACGCTGTATCTGCGCGGCACTGAGCCAACGGCCTATTGTTATCGCGTGCACCGTTCGGAAAAGCCGGGTTTTGTCGGTTTCGGCCTGGCAGTCGAATCGCTCAAGGATCTGGAGAAGCTGATGCAAATTCCAGGTGCATCCAAGGTCGATGCCTCGATGCATCCTGGCGGCGGGCACTGCGTCAGGCTGACCGATCCTTCCGGGTTTGTCGTCGAAGCGGTTTACGGTCAGACGCCCGGTAAAAGCCTGGAACACAGGGCTCCGCTTCCCTGGAATCTGGCGCAAGAGCAGCCGCGAATCAATGCCACACAGCGCCCGCCTATCACACCGCCTGAAGTGCTCAAACTGGGTCACGTCGTCATTGAAGTGGCCGACTATCAGGCGACCTGTGCCTGGTACACCCGGCATTTCGGGTTCATTCCCAGCGATATACAAGTACTCCCCGACGGCACCCCCATCGTCGCTTTCATGCGCCTTGATCTCGGTGACAGGCCGGCAGATCACCATACGCTCGCGATCGCGCAGGGGTTCATGGCGACTTACAGCCATAGCGCCTATGAGGTCGTCGATGCAGACGCGGTGGGCATGGGGCAACGGGTCCTGCGAGAGCGGGGCTGGGAGCACTCGTGGGGAATTGGCCGGCACATCCTGGGCAGTCAGATCTTTGATTACTGGCAAGACCCTTGGGGTGACAAGCACGAGCACTACTGCGACGGGGATATTTTTACCGCCACACAACCGACGGGCATCCATCTCGTGAGTCCCGAAGCGATGGCGCAGTGGGGGCAGCGCATGCCCAAGAGTTTTACAAAACCCAGGATGAGCTTCAGCAATGTACGAGCGCTGATCCGCAACCTGCGGCGCAGCCCGGACTTGACGATTGGCAAGTTGATCACGCTGATGCGGATGTTCGGGTAGAGCGGCCGCTCTGTCGGGCAACGCTAAACGGCAGGGCCGTCGAGAGGTGCTCAAAGCCGTTGCCTTGATTGCCCGCCGCGAGTTGATCGACAGCGTCGCCAGCCCACCCTCAGAACAACACCACAGTTCTCGCGCCATCGAGTGCGGGACAAACATTGCTCCAGGAGTACCTTCAATGTCTGCTGTACACGTAGTCCGCTTTGAGTTTGAGAACGGTATCCACTGGGGCGTGTTGCGCCAAGACCGTATCACGATCGTCCCGGGCAATTTTCAGACCACGGGTGACTTCATCAGCCAGAACAGTATCGATGCACTCTCGCGGCTGAACGGTGCTGAGCTCGAAGCGCACACAGTGAAACTGCTGTCGCCGGTGACCCGCAATCAACAGTTCGTCTGCCAGGGCGCCAACTACCGTCAGCACATGATTGAGTCGGGCATGGACCCGGATGCGAAGAAATACAACATGATGTTCACCAAGGCGACCAGTTGCCTGGTGGCTGCTGACAGCGTGCTGATCAAGCCACGCAAAGTGCGCTTCCTTGACTATGAGATCGAACTTGGGCTCGTAATGAAGCGCGCAATCAGCGGCCCGGTGACCGTCACCGATGCCAACCTGCATGAGTTCATTGCTGGTGTGGTCATTGTCAACGACTACTCGGCACGCGACATTCAGATCCCCCAGATGCAGTTCTACAAGGGCAAGAGCTTCCGTACTTTTGGTCCGGTCGGCCCCTACCTCTGTCTGCTGGATGCCCAGCACATGCATTACCTGAAAGCATTGCAGTTGCGCCTGACGGTCAACGGCGAGGTGCGTCAAAGCGACAGCACGGCCAACCTGGTGTATGGCCCCGCTGAAACCCTGACTGAATTCTCCTCTATTCAAGATTTCGCCTCGGGGGACCTGATCGCCACCGGTACGCCGGCGGGATGCGCGCTGACCATCCCTTCGCCCGCCAAACAGCGCATTGCGGCCTTGATGCCAGAAGCCACGAAGTGGAAGCTTTTCCTCAAGGCGCAGGAAGGGCGCACGCAATATCTCAAGCCCGGAGACATCGTCGAAGCGCGCATTCGCAGCGCCGATGGTGTCGTTGACCTGGGCGTGCAACGTAACCGAGTCGTAGAGGAAGCCTGACGATGATGGTGCGAACGCTGAACGACATTGAACGTATTGAACAGGTGCCTTTGGCGGAGCGTGGCCTGGCTTCAAGCACCTATGAAGCACTGACACGCACAGCCGAGCTTGACCCCAACGCGCCTGCACTGAGTTTTTTCGCCGACGCGACCTGCTTCAGGAAGACCCATTGCTGGAGCTATGCCGAGCTCGTCGAAGATATCACCCGCGCGGCGAATGCCTTCCACGACCTGGGCATAACGCCGGGCGAGGTGCTGGCGTTCATCCTGCCCAACCTGCCGGAAACCCACTTCACCATCTGGGGAGGGGAGGCGGCCGGTGTCGTCATGGCGATCAATCCGCTGCAAGAGGCCAAACAGATGGCGGCCTTGCTGCGGGCCGCCAAGGCCAGTGTGGTGGTAACGCTCGCCCCGACGCCCGGCAGTGACCTGTGGCCCAAGCTGGCCTCGCAGCTGGATCAACTTCCCGAGATCAAGCACGTCGTCTGGGTCGGGATGGGACCCTATGTCGATGCCGTTCAGCGTGACTCCCTCCAGTCCCTCGCAGAGCAAGAACGCGAGTTGCACAGAGGCGCCACCCTCCACGAATTACGTGCGCTGATGGACGCACAGCCAGGCACGCACCTGAAAAGCGACCGGCAATTGCGCCCTGAGGATCGTTCCTCTTACTTCTGTACCGGCGGTACCACCGGGCTGCCCAAAATCGCGATGCGTACCCATGGCGCGGAAGTCTTCAATGCGTGGGCCATGGCTGCGCACATGCAACCACTTGGGCGAAGCCAGGTCATTTTCTGTGGGTTGCCGCTGTTTCATGTCAATGCACAGCTGGTGACCGGCCTGATGCCTTGGACCCAAGGCGATCATGTCATCCTCGGCACTCCGCACGGTTATCGCGGCGAGGGTGTGATTCCCCGCTTCTGGGAGATGGTCGAGCACTTCGGCATCAACTTCTTTTCCGGCGTTCCAACCGTCTATTCCGCACTGTTGCAAACCGGGCTGGAAGGCCGCGACCTGTCCAGCCTTCGGTATGCCATGTGTGGGGCCGCGCCGATGCCGATCGAACTTTTCCGGGAGTTTGAAGACCGGACCGGGGTCAAGATCCTCGAAGGCTATGGACTCACGGAAGGCGCGTGCGTCTCCTCGGTTAATCCACCCCATGGCGAGCGCCACATCGGCTCCATCGGTATACGGGTTGCCTACCAGGACATGCGCGCTGTCATGCTCGATGACGTTGGTGAGTACTTGCGCGACGCCGGCATCGACGAAGTGGGCCTGATCACCATCACGGGTCCGAACCTGTTCGAGGGCTACGTTGAGCAAAGCCATAACCGCGGCGTGTGGATCGAGATCGATGGGCAGCGCTGGCTGAATACGGGCGATCTGGGTCGCCAGGATGAAAACGGCTACTTCTGGCTGACCGGGCGCAAAAAGGAGCTGATTATCCGCGGTGGCCACAATATCGATCCCAAGCAAATCGAAGAGGCACTGCAAGCCCATCCAGCCGTGGCGATGGCGGCTGCCGTTGGCAGCCCGGACGCCTATTCCGGTGAAGTACCGGTCGCTTATGTGCAATTGCGACCGGACCACGAATGCTCCGTCGAAGAACTTGAGCAATTTGCTCAGCGCCACATCAGTGAGCGAGCAGCCGTACCCAAGCGCATCGAAATCCTCGAAGCACTGCCATTGACGGCGGTTGGCAAGATCTTCAAGCCCGCCTTGCAGCAGCGCGAAGTGGCCCGAACAGTGCTGAAGGAAGTGGAGCGCATGTGTCTGAAGGACGTCGCGGTAGAGGTGATTCAGCATGAACGACGCGGGCTGGTCGCCTGCATCCGGGCGGGGCGAGAGCAAGAGTCCCTGGCCCTTCTTTTAGGTCGCTACAGCTTCCAGGTGGAGTGGCTCAATTGATCCTGACCTCGTAAGTTCGACACCTTGGCCCTGATAGTAGTCAGTCAGGGCCTTTCACAAGTTCGATCAACTCCAACCGGCACTTCCAAGTGCACCGGAAGGCGACGCTTTGCCTGCGCACCAATCAATAACAACAATACGAGGTGGGAAATGAAACTGAGCAACCGTGCAACCCCGTGTCTCTCCGGCGCGCGAGAAGTGTCTTCCTGGATTAGATTCGCAGGTGCCGTGGCGATACTCGGCGCTTCCACAAGCGCCGGGGCCAATGGCATTGCCTTGAACGAACAAAGTGCAAGTAGCGCGGGAACTGCTTATGCCGGAAGATCGTCTTCCGCGCTGGACGCCAGCACCATCTTTGGCAACCCTGCGGGCTTGACCAAATTGAAGCGTACCGAGATTTCCGGCGGAGCCGCGGTCATCTCGGTGAGCGATGACATCAGTAATGCGCAGAGCAGTGCCCCGGGAACGAATAAAGGGGACTCGGTACCTTTGGGGGTCGTGCCCTTCGTCTATATGTCGACGCCGCTTGACGATCGTTTTTCGATTGGTCTGGGCCTTTATGCCCCCAGTGGTCTGATCAATGACTACGAGAACAGTTTCCAGGGCCGATACCATGGTTCCTATAGCACGACCAAGGAAGTAACCCTGCAGCCCACCATTGCCTATCGGATTAACGATTACGTGTCCATTGGTGGCGGACCGACCATCAACCGCTTCACTGCAAAGCTTAAGAATGACTTGGCCACCGGCGCCCTGAACAACGGCCAAGACACGGAGGTCACTATCAAAGGCGATGACACGGCACTTGGCTACAATCTCGGCATCTTGTTTGATTTGAGTGAGGCGACAAGTTGGGGGATTAACTATCACTCAAAAGTGGCTTATCACCTCGAAGGGCATACTGAGGTTGCCGGCTCCCCGAGCGTTATCCCGCTGGACGGAAACTACAAAAGCAAGATAGACATCACGATGCCCGAGTCGGTGGATACGTCCATCACCCATCATTTCAATAATCGCTGGACGGGGTACCTGGGGACCACTTGGAAACGTTGGAGCCGGATCGAGAAGGTCGAGACCAATAACAGCGGTCTTTCCCCCTTGGGCGAGGCGGCTGGCCTGGGACGTATGACCGAAGAAATGAACTGGCGTGACACCTGGTCTACGGCGGTGGGCGCATCCTATCAGTGGAACCAGCAATGGCTGCTGCGCGTTGGCTACGCCTATGATCCGTCGCCGATCAGAAACGCCGATCGCAGCGTGCGCATTCCGGTAGGGAATCGCCAGGCCGTGACCCTGGGGGGTGCTTATTCGCCGAATTCCGATCTGACGATCGACTTTGCGTATGGTTATCTCTGGGATTCGAAAGTGTCCGTAAACCAGTCGAACAACTCCGGTCTTCAACCCGAATACAGTGCCAACTACAACAATAGTGCGAATGGCATTTCGGTTCAGGCCACCTATCGGTACTGACCGCGCACCCAGCGCATTTGCACTACGAACAGATTGAATGCTTTTCCAGCGCTCGTGACTGAACCTGTCATGGGGGCTCTTTACAGCGGGCGGACGCTACGCGTTCCACGGCGTTAGTAGCCATGCCTGATCCAGGTGCTTTACCAGGCACCTTGCTGTCGGTGCACTCTCCACAAGAGGGTCTCTGTTTTATCTCTGCGCCTGTCTGAAGCTCGTCGCTATCCGTGGCGATTTGGAAGACGCCGAACTCGCGCTCCGCGAGTTCGGTACGGCGCCACCGAATTAAGTAAATCAAGGTCCTGAGGTGTTGTGTTGCTATATCGCTACGATTTACTTAAGTGAATGGCAGCTTTTGGCCGATTCTGTTGAAAAACTCGGTCATCCGAAACGGCCTGATCATTGAATGGTGAAAACGCTTTTTTTACACGCTGCTACGTGAAATCTGCGTCTGGAAGCCTCTGCCGAAAGTGAAGATTTCAATCTCGAAAGCGCACTTTTTTGCTGCGCAAACCATGACTGACTTTTTCAACAGAATCGAACGAAAGCTGCCTATCGAAACACCCTCGGATGTATTCGTCACGCTTTGGTGCAGCCGATGGAGTTGGTCGGAGGGGTGGTGTCGTAGGGGGCGGGGTTGCGGAAATGGCTGAAAAGATGCGGAAACGATCCAGAAAGGGAGGGGTAAAAATCACAAACCCCAGAAACCACAAAGCCCTGAAAAATCAGGGCTTTGTCGTATAAAAATGGCGGAGGCGATGGGATTCGAACTCAT
>Ga0302169_10000194_pt1 | contig 20225 bp, 19 predicted proteins | sample I_Fen_N1_3_FD_193493 | JGI IMG/M metagenome (GOLD analysis project Ga0302169, IMG submission 193493) | Peat permafrost microbial communities from Stordalen Mire near Abisko, Sweden - I_Fen_N1_3 | ecosystem: Environmental > Terrestrial > Soil > Wetlands > Permafrost | place: Sweden: Abisko...
AAGCACGCGGTTCGATGGTGGTCGATATCGGTGGTGGTACCACTGAAATCGCCCTGATCTCCCTGAACGGTGTGGTTTACGCCGAATCCGTACGGGTTGGCGGCGACCGCTTCGACGAAGCGATCATCACCTACGTGCGTCGCAACTACGGCAGCCTGATCGGCGAATCCACCGCCGAGCGCATCAAGCAGGAAATCGGTACGGCCTACCCGGGCGGCGAAGTACGTGAAGTCGACGTTCGTGGTCGTAACCTGGCCGAAGGCGTTCCACGTGCGTTTACCCTGAACTCCAATGAAGTGCTGGAAGCTCTGCAAGAGTCCCTGGCTACTATCGTTCAGGCTGTGAAAAGCGCACTGGAGCAATCGCCTCCAGAGCTGGCGTCCGATATCGCCGAGCGCGGTCTGGTACTGACCGGTGGTGGCGCCTTGCTGCGTGACCTCGACAAGTTGCTGGCCCAGGAAACAGGTCTGCCGGTGATCGTTGCCGAAGACCCGCTGACCTGCGTTGCTCGCGGCGGTGGCCGTGCCTTGGAAATGATGGATAAACACACCATGGACCTGCTCTCCAGCGAATAAGTCGCCGGATTGCCTCTATGCTGTTGAGCGCGCAGGCGGCACTTTGCAGTGCTGCCTGTTGGCGTTTATCTTCTGTCAGTCTGCATCCAGGCCGGTTTGATGCCGTATGAGTAAAGAGAACATTTGCCTGGGAGGAGCGGCTTATTAAACCGCTTTTTTCCAAAGGTCCCTCACTGGGCGTGCGCTTATTGGTGCTGGTCGTGCTTTCGATCGCGCTGATGGTGGTCGATGCCCGCTTCACACTGCTCAAGCCAGTGCGTAGCCAAATGTCGCTGGTGCTGATGCAGTCTTACTGGATCACCGACCTGCCGCAGCGGCTATGGCAGGGTGTGGCCAGCCAATTTGGCAGCCGTACCGAGCTCGTCGCCGAAAACGAAAAACTCAAGACCGAAAACCTGCTGTTGCAGGGGCGCATGCAGAAGCTTGCCGCCCTCACCGAGCAGAACGTTCGGCTGCGCGAGTTGCTCAACTCTTCCGCACTGGTCAACGAGAAGGTCGAAGTGGCCGAGTTGATCGGCATGGACCCGAACCCCTTCACCCATCGCATCATCATCAACAAAGGTGAGCGCGACGGTGTGATCCTCGGTCAGCCGGTGCTCGATGCCCGCGGCCTGATGGGACAGGTGGTCGAGTTGATGCCTTACACCTCCCGTGTTTTGCTGCTGACCGACACGACCCACAGCATTCCGGTGCAGGTGAACCGTAACGGTCTGCGCGCGATTGCCAGCGGCACCGGCAACCCGGAGCGCCTTGAACTGCGTCACGTAGCGGACACCGCCGACATCAAGGAAGGTGATCTGCTGGTCAGCTCCGGCCTGGGTCAGCGGTTCCCGGCGGGTTACCCGGTGGCGACGGTCAAGGAAGTGATTCACGATTCCGGCCAGCCATTTGCCATTGTGCGCGCCGTGCCAACCGCCGCGCTGAACCGCAGTCGTTATCTGCTGCTGGTGTTCAGTGATGGTCGCACCGCCGAAGAACGCGCCAACGATGCGGCCCAGGCACAAGAGGCACTGGACCAGCACGGCGGCGGCCCGATCATTCCGGCCACCGTGCCTAAACCGGTTCCGGCCACCGTGGCGCCTGCGGCTCCTGCCGCCACGCCAGCGGCCGCTGCACCGGCTCCAGCCACTCTGGCTCCTGCAACCCCGGCCAAACCGGCCAAACCCGCTGCTTCAAAGCCGCCAGCCGCCAGTAAACCGTCGGCCGTGAAGCCGGCTGTCAAACCGCCTGTCTCCGAACCGGCTGCCACTGGGAGACAAGAATAATGGTCGGTGTCAAAGCCTCCCGAAACAGCTGGATTGTTTGGGTGACGTTCGCGATCGGCCTGTTGCTAAGTGTTTCGCCGCTGCCGCAGTTCATGGAAATCCTCCGCCCGTTGTGGCTGGCGTTGCTGCTCGCGTTTTGGGCGCTGACCCTGCCGCAAAAAGTCGGCATGGCCACCGCGTGGTGCCTGGGCTTGGCCGAAGACGTGTTGTACGGCACGTTGCTTGGCCAGAACGCCTTGATCCTGACCTTGATCACCTTCCTGGTGTTGTCGCTGCAACAGCGCTTGCGCATGTTCCCGATGTGGCAACAGAGCTTGGTGATCCTGGTGATCTTCGGCCTCGCGCAGCTTGTTCAGTTGTGGCTGAGTGCCTTGACCGGTAACCGGCAGCCAACCCTGGCGCTGGTGCTGCCGGCACTGGTCAGCGCGTTGTTGTGGCCTTGGGTCAGCTACGGTTTGCGTGGGCTGCGTCGGCGCTACAAAATCAATTAATTCGGTCAGGCATTGGCCCGCACTAGACAGGGAGATGTCTTGATGAAAAAGCTATACCTCGCCTCAGGCTCGCCGCGTCGGCGTGAACTGCTCACGCAGATCGGCGTGCCGTTCTGCGCCATCAGCGCGGACATCGATGAAACCCCCTTGATTCAAGAATCCCCGTCGGCCTATGTCGAGCGCCTTGCGCGCGGTAAAGCCGAGGCCGGTCGCGGGTTAGTCGTGTCCGACACCGATTTTTGCGTACTGGGCGCCGACACCGCCGTGGTGCTGGAAGGCAAAATTCTTGGCAAACCGGTGGACGAAGCTGAAGCGTGCGCCATGCTTATGCTGTTAGCCGGTCGTGAACATGAAGTGCTGACCGCCATCGCCGTACTCGACGCCGAACGCAGCGAGTCTCGGGTGGTGCGCAGTCTGGTGCGGTTTCGCAACATCAGTCGCGAAGAAGCGGCAGCCTATTGGGCCAGTCGCGAGCCACGCGACAAGGCGGGTGGCTACGGCATTCAGGGACTGGGTGCGGTATTTGTTGCCGGGCTCAATGGCAGTTATTCGGCGGTGGTCGGGTTGCCGCTGTGCGAAACCGCAGAACTGCTCGGCCATTTCGGCATACCCTGTTGGCAAACACTTAACGCGCGCTGAGCGTCGTACTGACAAGATGCAGCCATTATCGTGAACATGCCTGAACGAGACCCTGCCATGAGTGAAGAGATTCTGATCAACATCACGCCGATGGAATCGCGCGTGGCGGTGGTCGAAAACGGTGTTCTGCAAGAGGTCCACGTCGAGCGTACGCAAAAGCGCGGGATCGTCGGCAACATCTATAAAGGCAAGGTCGTACGGGTTTTGCCAGGCATGCAGGCGGCGTTCGTCGACATCGGCCTGGACCGCGCTGCATTCATTCACGCCTCGGAAATTTCCCTGCGCGAAGGCCCGGCGGTCGAAAGCATCAGCGCCCTGGTCCATGAAGGCCAGAGCCTGGTGGTCCAGGTCACCAAGGACCCGATCGGTTCCAAAGGCGCACGCCTGACGACGCAGTTGTCGATTCCATCGCGCTATCTGGTGTACATGCCGCGCACCGCTCACGTCGGTATTTCGCTAAAGATTGAAGACGAGGCCGAGCGCGAGCGCCTCAAGCAAGTGGTCACCGATTGCGTGGCCAAAGAAGGCATCAAGGAGGCCGGCGGTTTTATTTTACGCACCGCTGCCGAAGGGGCCGGCGCCGATGAGATCCTCATGGACATCCGCTACCTGCGCCGTCTCTGGGACCAGATCAATGAACAGATCAAAACCATCAGCGCACCGAGTGTGATCTACGAAGATCTCGGTCTGGCGTTGCGCACCCTGCGTGACCTGGTGAGCCCGAAGATCGAGAAGATCCGCATCGATTCCCGGGAAACCTTCCAGAAAACTACGCAGTTCGTCGCTGAACTGATGCCGGAAATCGCCGATCGTCTGGAGCATTACCCGGGCGAGCGGCCTATTTTTGATTTGTATGGTGTCGAAGACGAAATCCAGAAAGCCCTGGAACGCAAAGTCCCGCTCAAGTCCGGCGGTTACCTGGTGGTCGACCCGGCGGAAGCCATGAGCACCATCGACGTCAACACCGGGGCCTTCGTCGGCCATCGCAACCTTGAAGAAACCATCTTCAAGACCAACCTCGAAGCCGCCACCGCCATTGCCCGTCAGCTGCGCCTGCGCAATCTGGGCGGGATCATCATCATCGACTTCATCGACATGGAAGACGAAGAGCACCAGCGCCAGGTATTGCGCACGCTGGAGAAGCAACTGGAGCGCGACCACGCCAAGACCAACATCATCGGCATCACCGAGTTGGGACTGGTGCAGATGACCCGCAAGCGTACCCGCGAAAGTCTTGAACAAGTGCTGTGCGAACCGTGCAGCAGCTGTCAGGGCCGGGGCAAGCTGAAGACGCCGGAAACGGTCTGCTACGAAATTTTCCGCGAAATTCTCCGCGAGGCGCGCGCCTATCAAGCGGAAGGCTATCGTGTATTGGCGAACCAGAAAGTCGTCGACCGTTTGCTCGACGAAGAGTCAGGCAACGTGGCCGAGCTGGAAGGGTTTATCGGACGTACCATCCGGTTCCAGGTGGAAACCATGTATTCCCAGGAACAATACGACGTGGTGCTGCTCTGAATCGCGGTGTTTCAACCTTACTAGAACGGCTGGCCTCAGCTTTTTGCAGCACTTTTGCCATGGGAGCCACCTGACATGGAACGTCTGACACGCATGTTGGTTGCATTGACCCGCTGGGGTCTGGGCCTGTGCGCGTTGGTACTGGTGTTGATGGCGTTGTACGTCAGCCTCGGCCGAGAGCTGACGCCTCTGGTGGCCGAATACCGTGTCGACGTTGAAACCAAAGCCACCGAGGCTTTGGGCATGCCGCTGCAAATCGGCAAGCTGGAAGGCAACTGGAGTGGTTTTGCGCCGATCCTGCTGGCTCATGACGTGACCGTCGGCGAAGGTGCCAATGCCCTGCGCCTGGATCAGGTGCGTGCGGTGCCGGACATTTGGGAAAGCTTGTTGGCCCGCCAGGTGCGCATCGCTCATCTGGAGTTGAACGGCCTGAAGATCAGCCTCAAGGAAGGCGACGACGGCCAGTGGGCGCTGGAAGGTTTGCCGGTGCAGAAGGATCAGCCGCTTGATCCGGAACAACTGCTCAACCGCATGCAAATGGTCCAACAGCTCTCGGTGATCGACAGTCAAGTGACCTTGCAGCCTCTGGACCAGCCGCCGCTGACCTTGACCTATGTCGGCTTCAATCTGAAAACCGGTGCTTCGCGCCAACGCCTCGATGCGCGAATGACCTTGCCCGATGGCCAGCCAGTCGCGATGAGCCTGCGCACCCGCATCGAGGCCAGTCAGTGGCGGGGCGGTGACGCCGAGGCTTATCTGAGCCTGCCGCAAAGCGACTGGTCGAAATGGCTGCCCGAGCGTCTCACCCGGCAGTGGGGTTTTTCCGAGATCAAGGCCGGTGGCGAGCTCTGGATCAATTGGGGCAAGGGCGAACTGCAATCCGCGGCCATTCGCTTGAACGCCCCGCAAGTCAAAGGCGCCTACGCCCGACGCAAGCCGATCCAGATCAACAATCTGGCGCTCAATGGCTATTTCCAGCGCAGCACAGAAGGCGTGGTGGTGACGCTGGATTCCCTGGCCATGAGCTTCGGCGAGACGCGCTGGGAATCGCATCTGCAACTCACACAAACCTCAGCCACCGACAAGGTCGAAGAGCTCTGGCACCTGCAAGCCGACCGCGTCGACCTCACCCCGCTCACGCCGTTGCTGAACGCTCTGGGCCCGCTGCCCGAAGGTGTCGCCACGGCGGTCGAAAAACTTAAGGTGACCGGTGGGCTGCGCAATGTACTGATCGACCTGCGCCCCAATGCCACCGACGACAGCAAGTTCAGCTTCGCCGCTAACCTCGATCAGGTAGGTTTTGATGCCTATCACGGCGCTCCGGCGGCACGAAACGTCAGCGGCAGCATCAGCGGTGACCTCGGCAAGGGTGAGTTGCGCATGGACAGCAAGGACTTCGTCCTGCACCTGGACCCGATTTTCGCCAAGCCATGGCAATACCTTCAGGCCAACGCCACTTTGACCTGGAAGCTAGACAAGGAAAGCTTCACCCTCATCGCGCCGTACCTCAAGGTGCTCGGCGAAGAGGGCAAGATTGCCGGCGACTTCCTGATACGCCTGTATTTCGATCCCGCCAAGGAAGACTACATGGACCTGCGGGTCGGCATGGTCGAGGGGGACGGTCGCTACACCGCCAAGTACCTGCCGAGCATGCTCAGCCCGGCGCTCGACGAATGGTTGCGTACGGCCATTCTAAAGGGCGCGGTTGACGAAGGTTTCTTCCAGTATCAGGGCTCGCTGAACCATGGTGCGGCCGATACCGCCCGCAGCATCAGCCTGTTCTTCAAGGTGCACGATGCCGAACTGGCGTTTCAGCCGGGCTGGCCGCATGTCAGCAAGGTCACCGGTGATGTGTTTGTGGAAGACAGTGGCGTGCGGGTTCTGGCTAGCAAGGGCCAGTTGCTCGACACTCAGGTGCGCGACATTTACGTCAATATTCCCCATGTCCCCGATGGCAAAAACGTCCATCTGTTCCTCGACGGTGGATTCGCCGGCGGCTTGGGCGATGGCCTGAAAATTCTTCAGGAAGCGCCGATCGGCACCGCTGAAACCTTTGCTAAATGGGAAGGTGAGGGCGAGCTGAAAGGTAAGTTGAATCTGGATATCCCGCTGGCCAAAGGCGAGCAACCGAAGATTCTCGTTGACTTCAAGACCGCCAAGGCGCGTCTGAAACTGGCCGATCCCGCTCTGGAGTTGACTCAACTCAAGGGTGATTTCCGCTTTGACAGCACCAGGGGCCTGAGCGGACAGAACATCAGTGCCCGCGCATTTGACAAGCCCGTCACCGCGCGGATTTTCGCCGATGGCAATGCGGGCAACATCAAGACACGCGTCTCGGCTTCCGGTCAGGTCGAGGTCAAGAAACTCACGGACTGGTTGAGCGTGACTCAGCCGTTGCCGGTTTCCGGGGTGATCCCGTATCAGTTGCAACTGAACCTGGCTGGCGCCGACAGTCAGTTGATGGTCAATTCCAGCCTCAAGGGCGTGAAGGTCGATCTGCCGGCCCCGTTCGGCATGGCGGCCGATGACAGCCGTGACACGTCGTTCCGCATGACCCTGCAGGGGCCGGAACGGCGCTACTGGGTCAATTATGGTCAGCTGGCAAACTTCACGTTTGCAGCACCGAGCGGCAGTTTTGCCGAAGGTCGCGGTGAGCTGTTCCTCGGTGGTGGCGATGCGGTATTGCCCGGCGCCAAGGGACTGCGGGTGCGCGGTGTGCTGTCGGAGCTGGATGTCGGTCCCTGGCAGGATCTGGTGAGCAAATACGCCGGTCAGGATCCGGGGGGCAGTGCCAAGCAGTTTTTCAGCAGTGCAGACTTACAGATTGGCAAGCTCAGTGCGCTGGGCACGACCCTCGATCAGGCTTCCGTGCAGGTAAACCGAAAGGCCGCCAGTTGGGCGTTGCAACTCGACAGCCAGCAGGTCAAGGGCACCGTCGGTGTTCCCGATGCGAAAGGCGCACCGATCGCGGTCAATCTGCAGTACGTGCGCCTGCCCGCGCCTGATCCGAAGGTAGTGGCGGACGAGAACTCACCCGATCCGCTGGCCACGGTGGACCCGACCAAGATTCCGGCACTGGACATCACCATCAACCAGCTGTTTCTGGGCGCGGATCTGGTGGGTGGCTGGTCGCTGAAAATTCGTCCGACTGCCAAGGGTATTGCGCTCAACAATCTGGACATGGGTCTCAAAGGCATTCTTTTGCAAGGCAGTGGCGGCTGGGAAGGTACGCCTGGTAGTTCCAGCAGTTGGTACAAGGGGCGGATCAGTGGCAAGAATCTCGCCGATGTCCTCAAGGGCTGGGGTTTTGCGCCGAGTGTCACCAGTGAAGAGTTTCATATGGATGTTGACGGTCGCTGGCCCGGTTCACCGGCCTGGCTGGCCAGCAAGCGTTTCTCCGGCACCCTTGATGCGTCGCTGACCAAGGGACAGTTTGTCGAGGTGGAAGGCAGTGCCCAGGCCCTGAAAGTCTTCGGCCTGTTGAACTTCAACTCTATCGGCCGGCGTTTGCGCCTGGACTTTTCCGACCTGTTCGGCAAAGGCCTGAGCTATGACCGGGTCAAGGGATTGCTGGTCGGGACCAATGGCGTCTACGTCACCCGAGAACCGATCCGGATGACCGGTCCGTCCAGTAACGTGGAACTCAATGGCACCCTGAACCTGGTGGGTGATCAGATCGACGCCAAATTGGTGGTGACCTTGCCGGTGACCAACAACCTGCCGATTGCGGCGTTGCTTGTCGGCGCGCCGGCTGTCGGCGGCGCGCTGTTCCTGATGGATAAACTGATTGGTGACCGTGTCTCCCGTTTTGCCAGTGTGAAGTACACCGTCAAGGGGCCGTGGAAAGAGCCGAAGATTACCTACGACAAACCTTTTTGAGTCGCTTTTTGAAAAAGCACTCATCAAGGATGGAGTAGCATGGTCGCCTGTCCTCATAAAATGCGATGCAGGAGCGCACCATGTCACTAGCGGTGATTCAAATGGTCAGCCAAAGCGACGTGCTGGCCAACCTGGCCCAGGCCCGCCGGCTGCTTGAGCAGGCAGCGGCCGGTGGTGCGCAACTCGCCGTATTGCCGGAAAACTTCGCCGCCATGGGCCGTCGCGACATCGCCGACATCGGCCGCGCCGAGGCATTGGGTGAAGGCCCGATCCTGCCATGGTTGAAACGGACCGCCCTCGACCTCAAGTTATGGATAGTGGCCGGCACATTGCCGTTGCCGCCGGAGGATCAACCGACGGCGAAGGTGCATGCCTGTTCGTTGTTGGTGAACGATCATGGCGAGACGGTAGCGCGCTACGACAAGCTGCACTTGTTCGATGTCGACGTGGCAGATAATCGAGGGCGTTATCGCGAGTCCGATGACTATGCTTATGGCAGTGGGATAGTCGTGGCGGATACGCCGGTCGGTCGAGTCGGCCTGACGGTGTGTTACGACCTGCGCTTCCCGGAGCTGTATAGCGAATTACGGGCTGCCGGTGCGGAATTGATAACCGCGCCGTCGGCGTTTACGGCGGTGACCGGCGCGGCGCATTGGGATGTGCTGATTCGCGCCCGGGCCATCGAGACTCAATGTTATGTGCTGGCGGCCGCTCAGGGTGGAACGCATCCGGGGCCGCGAGAAACCTGGGGGCATGCCGCAATCGTCGATCCGTGGGGCCGGGTGCTGGCACAGCAGGATCAAGGCGAGGCCGTGCTGCTGGCCGAACGCGATAGCAGCGAACAGGCGTCCATCAGGGCGCGGATGCCGGTGTCCAGTCACCGGCGCTTTTTCTCGCAGGGCGCTCAGCGACCTGCCTCAGAACGATGAATTTAAGGCGTAAAGCATATGAGCGAGTTGTTGTCCTCAGTCAGTGAACACCTCCTGGCGCCTGGCGGCGTAACGATCGAGAGCCTGCAAGGTGTGCTTGGCGATCTGGCCGGCCCGGGCATCGATGCCGCCGACCTGTATTTCCAGGGGCAGATTTCCGAGTCCTGGGCGCTGGAAGACGGGATCGTCAAGGAAGGCAGCTTCAACCTCGACCAAGGCGTCGGCGTGCGTGCGCAATCGGGTGAAAAAACCGGTTTTGCCTACAGTAATGCCATCACTCTGGAAGCCCTGGGTGCTGCAGCTCGTGCTGCGCGGTCGATCTCCCGCGCCGGGCAGAACGGCACGGTGCAGGCGTTTACCACCCAGGACGTCGCCCAGTTGTATGGGCCCGATAACCCGCTGGAAGTGATCTCCCGCGCCGAGAAAGTCGAACTGCTCAAGCGCATCGATGCGGCCACCCGTGCCCTTGATCCACGCATTCAGCAAGTGACCGTGAGCATGGCCGGTGTCTGGGAGCGCATCCTCGTTGCCTCCACCGATGGCAGCCTGGCCGCCGATGTACGGCCGCTGGTGCGCTTCAATGTGAGCGTGATCGTCGAGCAAAACGGTCGCCGCGAGCGCGGTGGTCATGGCGGTGGCGGGCGTACCGATTACCGCTATTTCCTCAGTGATGACCGCGCCATGGGTTACGCCCGTGAAGCGCTGCGTCAGGCACTGGTCAACCTTGAAGCCATTCCGGCGCCGGCCGGTACGTTGCCGGTGGTGTTGGGTTCCGGCTGGTCCGGCGTGCTGCTGCACGAAGCGGTTGGCCACGGTCTGGAAGGTGACTTCAACCGCAAGGGCAGCTCGGCCTACAGCGGGCGCATGGGCGAGATGGTTGCCTCCAAGCTGTGCACCATCGTCGATGACGGTACGTTGGCGGGCCGTCGTGGCTCACTGAGCGTCGACGACGAAGGCACCCCGACCGAGTGCACCACGCTGATCGAAAACGGCGTACTCAAAGGCTACATGCAGGACAAGCTCAACGCGCGCCTGATGGGCGTGGCCCGTACCGGTAACGGTCGCCGCGAATCCTACGCGCACCTGCCCATGCCGCGCATGACCAATACCTACATGCTGGCGGGCGAAAGCGATCCGGCGGAAATCATCGCTTCGGTGAAACGCGGCATCTACTGCGCCAACCTCGGCGGCGGCCAGGTGGACATCACCAGCGGCAAGTTCGTGTTCTCCACCAGCGAGGCGTACCTGATCGAAGACGGCAAGATTACCGCACCGGTCAAAGGCGCGACGTTGATCGGCAACGGTCCGGAAGCCATGAGCAAGGTGTCGATGGTCGGTAACGATCTGGCGCTGGACAGCGGCGTGGGGACGTGTGGCAAGGATGGGCAGTCGGTACCGGTGGGTGTCGGCCAGCCAACGCTGAAAATTGATGCGATCACTGTGGGTGGTACAGGATCGTAAGCAGGGATGGAGCTTCGGGTGAACCGCGTGCGGTTCACCCGAGAAGGGACTTAACGCAGACCGCGTTGAGTCTCGTCCAGCTCACGGATGTACTTGAAGATTTTACGGCTCGATGCCGGTGGCTTGTTGGTCGCCAGTTCGTGCTGGGCCTGACGGATCAGGGAGCGCAATTGCTGACGATCAGCCTCCGGGTAGTCGAGCACGAACTTCTCCAGGACTGCATCGTCGCCCGCGATCAAGCGATCGCGCCAGCGTTCCAGTCCATGGAAACGTTCGTTGTACTGCCGGGTGGAGGCATCGAGTTGATCGAGCAAGGTCAGAATGGCGGCAGTGTCCTGATCGCGCATCAGTTTGCCGATGAACATAAGGTGCCGTTTACGCGCGATATTCGCGGTGTGCTTGGGCGCATCGGCCAGGGCCCGGCGCATAGCGTCGGTCAACGGCAGTTTTGCCAGCAAGTCAGGCTTGAGTGTTGTAAGGCGCTCGCCAAGGTCAACCAGAGCATGAAGCTCGCGTTTAACCTGGGATTTGCTTTTTTCTCCCGTATCGAGGGAGTCGTCGTAAGAATCAACCATGGTGGCCGTCCGCAAAGAAACGCCGCCATGATAACCAGTCGGGGGCCGCTTGTCCGGCCCGGTCGCTCGAAGGCCTTACCGAAAGCAGAATTTGAGTGGAGAACAGCATGAGTGCAGTTGAAAGCGTCGGCCCACAAGCATTGCCGGCACTGCAAGAACAAGTCGAGCAGATCATTGCTGAAGCCAAGCGTCAGGGCGCCAGTGCCTGCGAAGTTGCCGTGTCTCTGGAGCAGGGTCTGTCCACGTCGGTGCGTCAGCGTGAGGTCGAAACCGTCGAATTCAACCGCGATCAGGGCTTTGGCATTACCTTGTACGTCGGTCAGCGCAAAGGCTCGGCCAGTACTTCGGCGAGCGGCCCGGACGCCATTCGCGAAACCGTTGCGGCGGCGCTGGCCATCGCCAAGCACACCTCCGAAGACGAAGCCTCGGGCCTGGCGGATGCCGCGCTGATGGCCCGCGACCTGCAGGATTTCGACCTGTTCCACCAATGGGACATCACCCCGGAACAAGCCATCGAACAAGCGCTGGCCTGCGAAGCCGCCGCGTTTGCCACTGACAGCCGGATCAAGAATGCCGATGGCACCACCCTCAGCACCCATCAGGGTTGCCGCGTGTACGGCAACAGCCACGGGTTTATCGGTGGTTACGCATCGACCCGTCACAGCTTGAGCTGCGTGATGATCGCCGAGGCCGATGGCCAGATGCAGCGTGATTACTGGTATGACGTGAACCGTCAGGGCAATTTGCTGGCCGACCCGGTAAGCATCGGTCAGCGTGCTGCGCAACGGGCGGCGAGCCGTTTGGGGGCGCGTCCGGTGCCGACCTGCGAAGTGCCGGTACTGTTTTCCGCCGAGCTGGCGGGTGGTTTGTTCGGCAGCTTCCTGTCGGCAATTTCCGGCGGCAGTCTGTACCGTAAGTCGTCGTTCCTCGAAGGCACGCTGGGTCAGAAGTTGTTCCCGGAATGGCTGACCATCGACGAGCGTCCGCACTTGATGCGCGCCATGGGCAGTTCCGCGTTCGATGGCGATGGCCTGGCGACGTACGCCAAACCGTTCGTCGAGAAGGGCGAGTTGGTCTCCTACATCCTCGGCACGTACTCCGGGCGCAAACTCGGCATGCCGAGCACCGCCAACGCTGGCGGCGTGCATAACCTGTTTGTCACCCATGGCGATGAAGATCAGACGGCATTGCTACGGCGCATGGGCCGCGGCCTGCTCGTCACGGAGCTGATGGGCCAGGGCCTGAACATGGTCACCGGCGATTACTCCCGTGGTGCGGCGGGTTACTGGGTCGAGAACGGCGAAATCCAGTTTGCCGTGCAGGAAGTGACCATCGCCGGCAACATGCGCGACATGTTCAAGCAGATCGTTGCGGTCGGTAATGACCTGGAACTGCGCAGCAACATTCGCACCGGCTCGGTGCTGATCGAGCGGATGACGGTGGCGGGCAGCTAAACCTCCGACAGCTGCACAAAAAAAGGCGCGCCACCCATTGGGTGGCGCGCCTTTTTCATGCGCCTTACACCGTCCCTGTAGGAGCACGGCTTGCCGGCGATGGCGTCCTTGAGATCGCCTTCGCGAGCAAGCTTTGCTCCTACAGAGGTATTTGCCGGGGTTGTGTTGGTTCTCATTATCATCTAATAATAAATCTCATTACCGAATGAGCCCGGATCATGAGTTCTGCCTTGCACGAGCAGCCGTACCTCGAAAGCTGGCGCTGGATGAGTCGCCAGATCCGTTGCGCGATGGACCCCGACGAACCGCGCCTGATCGAACATTACCTGGCTGAAGGCCGGTACCTGGCCTGTTGCACGGCAACCTCACACTGGACCATCGCTGAAACATCCTTCCGTTTATTGCTCGACACCGCCGCCGATGTCGCGCTGCCGTGGCACTGGCGGACCTATTGCCTGGATCAGGCATGGCGCCCGCTGCGCGATCTGGAACGCCTGTCGCTGTGCAAATGCCGCCTCAAGCGCTGGCAACGCTACACCTGGCAACTGGCGACCTGCGAGTTGCAGCCCTCGATTCCCCTCATAGAACTGATGCAAGGATTCCACGATGAGTAAAACTCGTATCGAACGCGACAGCATGGGCGAGCTTCAGGTCCCGGTGGACGCGCTCTATGGCGCGCAGACCCAGCGCGCCGTGGATAATTTCCCGATCAGCGGCAAGCCGATGCCCGTGCAGTTCATCCGCGCATTGATTCTGGCCAAGGCCGCTGCCGCCCGGGCCAACGTTGAACTCAACCAGATCAGCGAAGCCCAGGGAAATGCCATCGTTGAAGCCGCGCTGGGCTTGCTAAGCAGTGATTTCATGCCGCACTTCCCGGTGGATATCTTCCAGACCGGTTCCGGCACCAGTTCGAACATGAACGCCAACGAAGTGATCGCCACCCTGGCCAGCCGCGTCCTCGGCGAGCCGGTGAACCCCAACGATCACGTCAACTGCGGCCAAAGCAGCAACGACATCATCCCGACGACGATCCATGTCAGCGCCGCGCTGGCGTTGCACGAGCAGCTGTTGCCGGCGCTGCAGCGTCTGGTGCAAGTCATCGAGTTCAAGGCCGGACAGGTTCATCACCACGTCAAAACCGGGCGCACCCATTTGATGGATGCCATGCCAGTGCGCATGAGCCAGGTATTGAACGGTTGGGCGCAACAGCTCAAGGCCAACATCGGCCATCTGCAGGACCTGCTACCGAGCCTGCAATCCCTGGCGCAGGGCGGCACGGCGGTGGGCACCGGCATCAACGCGCATCCCGAATTTGCCGCGCGCTTCAGCCAACAATTGAGCGAGCTGACCCACGTTCAGTTCACCCCCGGCGCGGACCTGTTTGCGTTGATCGGTTCTCAGGACACTGCGGTTGCGGTCTCTGGTCAGCTCAAAGCCACGGCCGTGTCCTTGATGAAAATCGCCAATGACCTGCGCTGGATGAACTCCGGCCCGTTGGCCGGTCTCGGTGAAATCGAGCTCGAAGCTTTGCAGCCGGGTTCGTCGATCATGCCGGGCAAGGTCAATCCGGTGATTCCGGAAGCCACCGCGATGGTCGCCGCCCAGGTGATCGGCAACGACACCGTGATCACCATCGCCGGTCAGTCAGGCAATTTCGAACTGAACGTGATGCTGCCGATCATCGCCCAGAACCTGCTGAGCAGCATCGAGTTGCTGGCCAACTCCAGCCATCTGCTGGGTGAAAAAGCCATCGCCAGCTTCAAGGTCAACGACGCCCGGCTCAAGGAAGCGCTGTCGCGCAATCCGATTCTGGTCACGGCACTCAACCCGATCATTGGTTACCAAAAGGCTGCCGAGATCGCCAAGAAGGCCTATCAACAAGGCCGTCCGGTGATCGATGTCGCCCTGGAGCACACCGACCTCACCCGCAGCCAGCTTGAGGTTTTGCTGGATCCGGAAAAACTCACCGCAGGCGGCGTGTAATCGCCGCAACCGCTTTGGAGGCTCACCATGGAACATTGGAAACGCACGATCGAACGGGCCAATCGCTGTTTCATGCTGGGCGAATACGTCGATGCCCGCGAGGCTTACTTGCAGGCATTGGCCCTGGCCCAGGTGTTGTTCGAGCGCTGGGCGGACGCCGACGAAGCGGTGGCGGCCTGCGTGATTTCCCACCACAACCTGGCGGACCTGCATTTGCGTCTGAACCAGCCGGAGGAGAGCGCCGAATATTTGTGCGCGATCCATCAACGGCTGTTGCAGACCCTGCAGGACCCACGTCTGGCACCGGCCCTGCGCGAAGCCGCGCTACGCCAAAGCAGCAAGACCTATGTCGAGCTGTTGAATTTCATCAGCGAGCACGGTGAATACCCGCGCACCCATCGACTGCTGCACATCGATGCAGCCTCGCCTGCGCCTCAACATCATGGAGTCCATTGAAATGGCTTTTACCTTGCCTGCCTTGCCGTACGCCTACGACGCCCTGGAACCGCACATCGATGCGCAGACCATGGAAATCCATTACACCAAGCATCACCAGACCTATATCAATAACCTCAACGCTGCGGTCGAGGGCACGGAGTTTGCCGAATGGCCCGTGGAGAAACTGGTGTCCGCCGTTCAGCAATTGCCAGAGAAACTTCGCGCAGCGGTGATCAATCAGGGCGGCGGACATGCCAATCACTCGCTGTTCTGGGAAGTGATGGCGCCCAATGGCGGGGGTAATCCTGACGGTGCGCTGGCCAAGGCGATTGATGATCAACTGGGTGGCCTGGACAATTTCAAGGAAGCCTTCACCAAAGCCGCGCTGACCCGGTTCGGCAGCGGTTGGGCGTGGCTGAGTGTGACACCGCAAAAGACCCTGGTGGTTGAAAGCAGCGGCAATCAGGACAGCCCGTTGATGAATGGCAACACGCCGATTCTGGGGCTGGACGTCTGGGAGCACGCCTATTACCTGCGCTACCAGAACCGCCGTCCTGAATACATCAACGCGTTCTACAACGTGATCAATTGGCCTGAAGTTGCCGCGCGCTATCAGGCTGCGCTGGTTTAAGTCCTCTATGAAAACAATCCAAGGCTGACCATGGGCACTGAAACACTGGCGATCGGAAGTGGGCGGATGTTTCGTTACGCATTGGGATCGCTGTTACTGCTGGCGGGCGTGACCTTGCTGGTCAGCCATGGGCTGGCGTGGCTGGACCTCGAACCAAGACTGTCGCGTGCGCTGCAAGGCGGGGCGATTTGTGCCTTGGGTACCGCGTTGGGCGCGGTGCCGGTGTTGGTGATTCGGCAAATGCCTCAGCGGCTGAGCGATACCTTGCTCGGTTTAGGTGCTGGAGTCATGCTCGCCGCGACAGTGTTTTCGCTGATCGTGCCGGGTCTCTCCGCCGCTGAAAGTCTGGGGCTGACGCCTTGGGCTGCCAGCGCTCTGATCAGCTTCGGGATCATGCTCGGGGCGTTCGGGCTGTTTCTGGTGGATCGAAAAGTGTCTGGTGCGTCGCCGGAAATGCTCGTCGGAACCTTGGAGCGGCCGGTCATTGCACCGCGAATCTGGTTGTTTGTCTTCGCGATCATTGCCCACAACATTCCGGAAGGCATGGCGGTTGGCGTCTCGGCGGGTGGCGGAATGCCTGATGCTGACAGTCTGGCGATGGGCATCGCGTTGCAGGATGTGCCGGAAGGTTTGGTGATTGCATTGGTGCTGGCGGGGGCGGGGATGTCACGGGTCAAGGCATTCCTGATCGGTGCGACGTCAGGTCTGGTCGAGCCCGTCTTTGCGCTGTTATGCGCCTGGCTGGTGGGTCTGGCCGAGATGTTGTTGCCATTGGGGCTGGCGCTGGCAGCAGGGGCAATGCTGCTGGTGGTGACTCACGAAATCATCCCGGAGTCGCGCCGCAACGGTCACGACAAGTTGGCGAGTCTAGGCTTGTTGATCGGGTTTTGCCTGATGATGGTGATGGACACGGCACTCGCTTAAGCGAGTGCTCAACCACCTTCACCAAAGTAGTCGTTGATCAAGTTCACTAACGCCTGTAACGCTTCGTCCGCCTGCTCACCCTCGGTGCTCAGATGGATGATCGTACCTTTACCGGCAGCGAGCATCATCATGGCCATGATGCTTTTTCCATCGACCATCGATTCGGGAGTACGTCCGACGCGGATGGTGCAATCCTTGAATTCACCGGCAACCCCAACGAATTTCGCAGAAGCACGGGCATGCAGCCCCAGCTTGTTGATGATTTCGATTTCCTGAGCAGGCATCGCGGTGTGAATCCTTTAACTGAGGTCGCGGTGGCGGACCTGGACGTTCTTGAGGGATTGTTGCAGAACCTGGCCCAGACGTTCGGTCAGGTAGACGGAGCGGTGATGCCCGCCGGTGCAGCCAATGGCGATGGTGACATAAGCACGATTGCTGGCGGCAAAGCGCGGCAACCACTTGAGCAGATACGACGATATGTCCTGGAACATTTCTTCGACGTCCGGTTGAGCGGCCAGGTACTCGGCTACCGGTTGATCGAGCCCGGATTGCGCGCGCAGCTCCGGTTTCCAGTAGGGGTTGGGCAGGCAGCGCACGTCGAACACCAGGTCCGCGTCCACCGGCATGCCACGCTTGAATCCGAACGACTCGACCAGAAATGCAGTACCGGCTTCCGGCTGGTTCAGCAGGCGCAGCTTGATGGTGTCGCGCAACTGGTACAGGTTCAGATTGGTGGTATTGATCTTGAGGTCGGCCAGATCGACGATCGGACCCAGCAGATTGCTTTCGTCCTCGATCGCTTCGGCCAACGAACGGTTGGCGGTGCTCAGCGGGTGACGACGGCGGGTTTCGGAAAAGCGCTTGAGCAGGGTTTCTTCGTCGGCGTCCAGGTACAGCACATCGCACTTGATATGCCGGCTACGGACTTCTTCGAGCAGTTCGGGAAAGCGTGACAGGTGGCTCGGCAGGTTACGCGCATCAATGGATACGGCGACCAGCGGCTGTGCCAGTTCGGTATGAATCAGTGCGCGTTCGGCCAGTTCCGGCAGCAAGCCGGCGGGCAGGTTGTCGATACAGTAGTAGCCGTTGTCCTCGAGAACATCGAGTACGGTACTTTTACCTGAGCCGGAACGGCCACTGACAATGATCAAGCGCATGGTTACGGACCGTTTTGCTCGTCCAGGACAACCTGATACAAGGCTTCGTTGCTCGGGGCGCTGCGAAGACGATCGCGGACTTCCTTGCGATCGAGCATGCTGGCGATCTGGCGGAGCAGTTCAAGGTGCGCATCGGTAGCCGCTTGCGGGACCAGCAGTACGAACAGCAGGTCAACCGGAGCGCCGTCGATGGCGTCGAAATCGATAGGGGCGTCGAGGTGCATCAAGGCGCTGATGGGCGACTGGCAACCCTTCAGACGGCAGTGGGGGATGGCGATGCCGTTGCCAAAACCGGTCGAGCCTAGTTTTTCACGGGCAACCAAAGCCTCGAAGACATCTTGCATCTCCAGATCCGGCACTTCCCGGGCAATCAGGTTGGCAATTTGCTCGAGGGCTTTCTTTTTACTGCCGCCCGGCACGTTCACGAGGGAACGGCCGGGGGTCAGGATGTTTTCAAGTCGGATCATGGGTTGGGAGTGTTAACGACCGGTTGCACCCTGGAGGAGGCTCTGGGTCTTTTCCTTATGCTTTTTGAGTTGTTTATCCAGCTTGTCGGTCAGTGAGTCGATCGCCGCGTACATATCGGTATGTTCCGCGTTGGCGACCACTTCACTGCCGGGAATATGCAAGGTGGCTTCAATTTTCTGCTTCAGCTTTTCGACGCACATCGTGACTTGCACGTTGGTGATCTTGTCGAAATGTCCTTCGAGCTTCTTGAGTTTGAGCTCGATGTAGTCGCGCAGAGGTTGGGTCACTTCCAGTTGGTGTCCACTGATGTTGACTTGCATACAGCTTCTCCTTCGTTGCCAGTGCATAAAGCGGTAGATCAGATGATCTACCACTGGAACGCTGTGGCGTGGCTCTACATCAACCGCTTGCGTTCGCTCGAAGGCGCGATCCCTAAGGATTCGCGGTACTTGGCGACGGTGCGGCGAGCCACCTGAATGCCTTGTGCCTCCAGTAAACCAGCGATCTTGCTGTCACTCAACGGCTTTTTCTGATTTTCCGCGGCAACCAGTTTTTTGATGATCGCGCGGATCGCCGTGGACGAGCATTCGCCGCCTTCGGAGGTGCTGACGTGACTGGAGAAAAAGTATTTCAACTCATAAATACCACGAGGGGTATGCATGAATTTTTGCGTGGTCACCCGTGAAATCGTCGATTCGTGCATGCCCACCGCTTCGGCGATGTCATGCAGGACCAGCGGCTTCATGGCTTCGTCGCCGTATTCGAGGAAGCCGCGCTGATGCTCGACGATCTGGGTGGCGACTTTCATCAGGGTTTCATTGCGACTTTGCAGGCTCTTGATGAACCAGCGAGCCTCTTGCAATTGATTGCGCATGAAGGTGTTGTCGGCGCTGGTGTCGGCGCGACGAACAAACCCGGCGTACTGGGCGTTGACCCGCAGCCTTGGCACCGACTCCTGGTTCAGTTCCACCAGCCAGCGTTCGTTGTCCTTGCGCACGATCACGTCCGGGACGACGTACTCGGCTTCGCTGGATTCGATCTGCGAGCCTGGGCGCGGGTTGAGGCTCTGGACCAGTTCGATGACCTGGCGCAGTTCATCTTCCTTGAGCTTCATGCGGCGCATCAATTGGCTGTAGTCGCGACTGCCGAGCAAATCAATGTAGTCGGTGACCAGGCGTTTGGCTTCGGCCAGCCAAGGCGTCTTGGCAGGTAATTGGCGCAATTGCAGCAGCAGGCATTCGCCCAGGTTGCGCGCGCCGATGCCGGCCGGTTCGAATTGCTGGATGCGGTGCAGGACGGCTTCGATTTCGTCCAGTTCGATGTCCAGTTCCGGATCGAAGGCTTCGAGGATCTCCTCGAGGGTTTCATCCAGGTAACCCTGATTGTTGATGCAGTCGATCAGGGTCACGGCGATCAGGCGATCGGTGTCGGACATCGGGGCCAGGTTCAGTTGCCAGAGCAGGTGGCTTTGCAGGCTCTCGCCAGCCGAAGTGCGAGTGGTGAAGTCCCATTCGTCGTCATCGTTGCTCGGCAGGCTGCTGGCGCTGGTCTGGTAGACGTCTTCCCACGCGGTGTCGACGGGCAGTTCATTGGGAATGCGCTCGTTCCAGTCGCCTTCCTCGAGGTTGTCCACCGTCGGGGCAGTTTCCTGGTAGGAGGGTTCCGAAACATCGGCATTGGGTTGCTGTTCGGCTTTGTCGGCCAAGGGGTCGGCGTTATCGAAGTCGTCGCCTTCTTCCTGGCGTTCGAGCATCGGATTGGACTCCAGCGCCTCCTGGATTTCCTGTTGCAGGTCCAGGGTCGACAATTGGAGCAGGCGGATGGCCTGTTGCAGCTGCGGT
>Ga0302169_10000195_pt1 | contig 20122 bp, 22 predicted proteins | sample I_Fen_N1_3_FD_193493 | JGI IMG/M metagenome (GOLD analysis project Ga0302169, IMG submission 193493) | Peat permafrost microbial communities from Stordalen Mire near Abisko, Sweden - I_Fen_N1_3 | ecosystem: Environmental > Terrestrial > Soil > Wetlands > Permafrost | place: Sweden: Abisko...
CAAGATGGAGTTCTACGTTTACGAGATCGACGAGACCATCAAGGCCAAGAAGCGTCCGATCATCATCATTACCTCCAACAACGAGAAAGAGCTGCCGGACGCGTTCCTGCGTCGCTGTTTCTTCCACTACATCGCCTTCCCGGACCGCGTCACGCTGCAAAAGATCGTCGACGTGCACTACCCGAACATCAAGAAAGACCTGGTCAGCGAAGCGCTGGACGTGTTCTTCGACGTACGCAAAGTGCCGGGGCTGAAGAAAAAACCATCGACTTCCGAACTGGTGGACTGGCTCAAGCTGCTGATGGCCGACAACATCGGCGAAGCGGTACTGCGCGAACGCGATCCGACCAAGGCCATTCCGCCGCTGGCCGGTGCGCTGGTGAAGAACGAACAGGACGTGCAATTGCTTGAGCGCCTGGCGTTCATGAGCCGTCGCGGCACCCGCTAAGAGGCTGATGCCATGCTGCTCAACCTGTTCAATGAAATGCGCGCCGCCAAGGTGCCGGTCTCGGTGCGCGAGCTCCTGGACCTGATAAACGCGCTGAAACAACGCGTGACCTTCGCCGACATGGACGAGTTTTACTATTTGTCCCGAGCGATTCTGGTGAAGGACGAAAAGCATTTCGACAAGTTCGATCGGGCGTTCGGGGCTTACTTCAACGGCCTGGAAAAACTCGACGATCACCTTCAGGCACTGATTCCTGAAGACTGGCTGCGCAAGGAATTCGAACGTTCCCTGACAGATGAAGAGCGCGCGGCGATCCAGTCCCTTGGCGGCCTGGACAAACTGATTGAGGAGTTCAAGAAACGCCTCGAAGAACAGAAAGAACGCCATGCCGGTGGCAACAAATGGATCGGCACCGGCGGCACCAGCCCGTTCGGCTCCGGCGGTTTCAACCCGGAAGGCATTCGGGTCGGCGATGCCGGCAAGCGTCAGGGCAAAGCGGTCAAGGTTTGGGACCAGCGCGAGTACAAGAACCTCGACGACTCGGTGGAACTGGGCACGCGCAACATCAAGGTGGCTCTGCGCCGCTTGCGCAAGTTTGCCCGTCAGGGTGCAGCCGAAGAACTGGACATCGACGGCACCATCGACCACACCGCCAAAGATGCAGGGTTACTGAATATTCAAATGCGGCCGGAGCGGCGCAATACCGTCAAGTTGTTGCTTCTGTTCGACATCGGCGGCTCGATGGACGCGCACGTGAAGATTTGCGAAGAGTTGTTCTCGGCCTGCAAGACCGAGTTCAAGCACCTGGAATACTTCTACTTCCACAACTTCATTTATGAATCGGTGTGGAAGAACAACATGCGTCGCACTTCCGAACGTACATCGACCCAGGACTTGCTGCACAAGTACGGCGCCGACTACAAAGTGATCTTCATCGGTGACGCCGCCATGGCGCCTTATGAAATCACCCAGGCGGGCGGCAGTGTCGAGCACTGGAACGAAGAAGCCGGTTATGTGTGGATGCAGCGGTTCAAGGAGAAGTACAAGAAACTCATCTGGATTAACCCCTATCCGAAAGATACGTGGGGCTATACCTCGTCGACCAATATTGTGCGGGACTTGATCGATGACCAGATGTATCCGCTGACCCTTCGGGGGTTGGAGGAAGGGATGCGGTTTCTTTCCAAGTAACGCACGGTCCTGTGGCGAGGGGGCTTGCCCCCGTTCGGCTGCGCAGCAGTCGCAAAACCAATGCATGCGGAGTTCTGATACACCGCAGGCGCTGGTTTTGGGGTCGCTTCGCAACCCAACGGGGGCAAGCCCCCTCGCCACAGTTAGAAGCGTTTTAGATACTCGACCTGCTCCCGATGCGCCACCTCCTGCACCACCGGCCGCAACCGCACCTTCGCCCCCGGCAGGCACTGCGCCAGTCGCGCCAGCGCCAGCGGTGTCAACGCCCCCAGTCGCGGATAGCCGCCAATGGTCTGCCGATCATTGAGTAACACAATCGGCTGCCCGTCCGGCGGCACCTGCACCGCACCGAGCGGAATGCCTTCGGAAATCATCGGTTTTCCCTGGTATTGCAACGCCGTGCCCAGCAGGCGAATACCCATCCGGTCGGCGCGGCTGTCGAGGGTCCACACGCTGTTGAACGCGTCAAACAGACTCTGCCCGCTGAACTCGCCGATCTGTGCGCCCAACACCAGATCCAGCGGTGAAGCATCGGAGAAGTCCGGCCGCTGTTCCGCCGGTAACTCGCGCAACAGGAGCAACGCACTCCCGGCGTAGCTCAACTGCGCACCTTTGGCCAACGCCCGGCCCCGGCCATCCAGACCGCCGAGTTCTTCACGCACGACAGTCGAACGGCTGCCCAGGACGCTTGGCGCATCAAACCCGCCCGGCGCCGCGAGATAGGCCCGAGCCCCGAGCAACGGCTGGGTGAATTGCAATCGCTGACCTTTTTGCAGCCGAAAACTGCGCCATGGCGCCAGCGTCTCGCCGTTCACACACGCCCCCAGATCCGCCCCGGCCAGCGCCAGCACGCAATCCTCTTCGGCCACCACCGCGAACCCGCCGAGGGTGATTTCGATCACTGGCGCATGCAGGTCATTGCCCAACAGCCAGTTGGCCCAGGACATAGAACGCCAATCCAGCCCGCCACCTTGGGTCACGCCCAGATGCCGAACGCCAAAACGACCAGCGTCCTGCAACAGGCACAGCGGCGTGCTCGCTTCAATTGATAAGCGGCTCATACCTGCGCCTCCAATGGCGTGTCATCGCCGCCCAGATGGATGAACTCGGCATGGCTGACGGCTTCAAAGCGCACTGTGTCGCCGGGTTGCATCAGGCTGTAACCGTCGCGTTCACGGTCGAACAGTTTGGCTGGCGTGCGGCCGATCAGGTTCCAGCCGCCCGGGGAGACCACCGGATAGGCGGCGGTCTGGCGCTCCGCGATGCCGACGCTGCCCGCTGCGACTTTTTTGCGCGGGGTATTCAGGCGGGGCGCGGCGAGTACTTCCTCGACCAACCCCATGAACGCGAATCCCGGTGCAAAACCCAAGGCAAACACCTGATACTCGCGCCCGCTGTGACGACGGATCACCTCCTCCACCGCCAGCCCGCTGCGCTGCGACAACAGGCTCAGCTCCGGGCCGACACTCAGGTCATACCAGACCGGAAGCACGTGGCATTGACCGCCGGTGCGGGTATTGGGCGACAGATCAATCAACGCCTGAGCGATCAATTCCCGAGCCTGAGCGGGGTTCAATACGATCAAATCGTAATGCACCATCAACGTCGTATAGGACGGCACCAAATCGATGAGATGCTCGCCGAACGCGGCCCGCAGATTTTCGCTGGCGGCCAGCATCCACGGCATGTTGGCCTCGCTGATCTCATCGAACAGACGCACCATGAGGCAATCCAGCGCCACCACCTCAACCCGCAGTTTCATGGTGCGCTCTGCTGATCAAGGGCTTCGCGGATCCGTCGCACGGCGGCGACCGAACTGGCGTTGTCGCCGTGCACGCACAGGGTGTTGGCCCGCAAATGCAATGCGCTGCCGTCGCTGGCGGTGAGGTGGTCGCCACGGGCAATGGTCAGCGCCTGCCCGATGATTTTCTCGGCATCGTGATGCACCGCGCCCGGCAGTTGCCGCGAAACCAGCATGCCCGCGCTGTCGTAGGCGCGGTCAGCGAAGGCTTCGAACCACAAGGTCACGCCGTATTCATCGCCCAGTTGCTGCGCGGCGCTGTTGTCACGGGTGGCCATCAACATCAGCGGCAATCTGCGGTCATACGCCGCCACGGCCTGGAGCACCGCACGCAATTGCGCCGGGTTGGCCATCATGTCGTTATACATCGCGCCGTGGGGTTTGACGTAGCTGACACGCCCGCCCTGAGCCCGGCAAACACCGTCGAGGGCGCCGATTTGGTAATGCAAGATGTCCTGGAGTTCCTGGGCGGCGTACGCCATGGAGCGCCGGCCAAAACCGACCAGATCCTGATAGGCCGGGTGCGCGCCGATCTGCACGCCGTTGCTCAGCGCCAGGCTGACGGTCTTGCGCATAATGCTCGGGTCGCCAGCGTGAAAGCCGCAGGCGATGTTGGCGCAATCAATGAATGGCATGACCTCGGCGTCCAGACCCATGGTCCAGTTGCCGAAACTCTCGCCGATGTCGCAGTTCAATAGCAGGCGGCTCACGGTGAACACTCCTGTAGGCATTGTTCTTGTCAGATGTAGGCAGATTACTGCGCATCCAGTTGTTTGCCACGGGTTTCCGGCAGGCTCAGTGCGGCAAGGATCACCACGCCGTAGGACACTGCCGCAAATGCCCCGATGCCTACGCTCAATGGCACCGTCTGGCTGAGCAAGCCGATCAGCAGCGGAAACAATGCCGCCAGCGCGCGGCCGATGTTGTAGCAAAAACCCTGGCCCGAGCCACGAATCCGAGTTGGGAACAGCTCGGTCAAAAACGCGCCCATGCCACTGAAAATCCCCGAAGCGAAGAAACCCAGCGGGAAGCCCAGCCAGAGCATCACGCCATTGCTGACCGGCAGTTGGGTGTAGAGCAACACGATGGTGAACGAGCCGACCGCGAACAAAATGAAGTTCCTCTTGCGGCCTAGGATGTCCGTCAAATACGCACTGATGACATAACCGACGTAGGAACCGACGATCACCATCGCCAGATAACCGCCCGTGCCGAGTACGCTCAAGCCCCGTTCGTTTTTCAGAAACGTCGGCAGCCATGACGTGATCGCGTAGTAGCCACCCAGTGCGCCGGTGGTCAGCACGGAAGCGCGAATCGTGGTGAAGAGGATGCCCGGGGCAAAAATCTCGTAGAACTTCGCCGGATTGCTCGGTTCCTGCCTGGCCTTGGCCTCGCGATAGATTTCCGGATCTTTGACCAGGCGACGAACGAAGATCACAAATATCGCCGGCACGATGCCGAGGATGAACAGCGCACGCCAGGCGTCTTCCGGTGGCAACACCGAGAACAGCAGCGCATACAGAATCGCCGTCAGTCCCCACCCCAGCGCCCAGCCCGATTGCACCATGCCCACCGCTTTGCCACGGTCCTTGGCGCGAATCACTTCGCCCATCAGCACCGCGCCGGCGGTCCATTCACCGCCGAAACCGAAGCCCATCAGGGTGCGGCTGATCAGCAGTTGCTCGTAGTTTTGCGCGAAGCCGCAGAGGAAGGTGAAGAAGGCGAACCACAGCACCGTCAGTTGCAAGGTGCGCACGCGCCCGATACGGTCCGAGAGTATCCCCGCCACCCAACCACCGATGGCCGAGGCGATCAGGGTGCTGGTGTGAATCAGCCCGGCTTCGCCGGTGGTGATGCCCCACATGGCAATCAGGGTAGGCACCACGAAGCTGAGCATCTGGGTGTCCATGCCGTCCAGGCCATAGCCGATCTTGCAGCTCCAGAAGGTCCGGCGTTCCTGCTGATTGATGTTGCGGTACCAGTCGAAAGGTCCCGGCCGAGCCGTGGTTTTGGGGATGTCGAGCGTGTCGGGCGCACTCATGGCAAATCTCCGCGCTAGTTTTTATTGGTATTGTTCTGAGCCCCGACGACGCCTATCGTGGGAACCGGATGCGCCGATTTTTGGGTTCCTGGCCCTGCTGCGTCCAACTAATAAAAACCGGGCTTAGGCATAAGAAAAAGTTGATCCCATGAATCTGAAGTTCCTCGAAACCTTTGTCTGGGTCGCCCGACTCAAGAGTTTTCGCCTGACCGCCGACAAGCTCTTCACCACCCAGGCCTCGATATCCAGCCGCATCGCCGTGCTCGAAAACGAGCTGGGGGTGAAACTGTTTTTGCGCGACTCACGCGGCGTCAGCCTGACGCCCGAAGGCTTGAAAGTGCTCGACTACGCCGAGCAGATGATGGACACCATGCAAGCGCTCAAACAGTCGATCGAGACCCGTTCAAGCAAGGTCGGACGGTTGCGGATCGGCGTCATGGACACGGTGATCCACACCTGGCTGAGCCCGTTGGTGGCGCAGATGACGGACCTCTATCCGTTGGTGGAAATCGAACTGGTGGCCGATACGTCGCTCAACCTCTGTGATCAGCTGCAAAAAGGTTTTCTCGATCTGATCCTGCAAACCGACCTGATGCGCCAGGAAAGCGTGCGCAGCCTGGAGCTGGCCAGCCATCCCATGGGCTGGATCGCGGCGAGTAATTCGCTCTACAACCGCGATTATTCAGGCATTGCCGATCTAGCGCGGGAACGGATCATTACCTACTCGAAAAACTCGCATCCGCATCAGGAAGTGCTCGCCCTGATGCAGGCCAATGGCGTGATGACGCCACGCCTGAACTGCGTGAATTCTGTGTCGGCGATTACCCGTTTGTTGCGCGATGGTTTCGGCATCGGCGCGCTGCCGCCAGTGCTGGTGGCCGAGGAACTGGCACGCGGGGAACTGACCCTGCTGCCCATCGATCAACGACCACCGGATTTGCAGGTGGTGGTGTCGTGGCGCACGGGCGTTGAGTGGGTCGAAGAGATTGTGGCGTTGTGTCAGCAGGTGCTGGAGCGGTATGCGCAGGTGATGGGCGAGGACTACATCGTTCTTGCCCACTAGCAAAACCCTGTGGCGAGGGGGCTTGCCCCCTCGCCACAGGCCCCACACGACCCAAGCTCCCCTGCCACAGGGGAACTGATCAGTCAGAGGCCGCGCACATCCCGGTCTTCAATCGGCCGGCTCTGGCGCAGGCGTTTGCCGCCCAGCACCACCCAGTCGATCAAACGGAACAGGCATTCAATGCCGAACGACAGCAACATGGCGCCGCTCATGCCCCAGATCATCGCTTCCGGGGTCAGCAGGATCTGATAGCTGTAGCCATTCCAGGTTTCCTTGCGGATGTCCGGGTCGGCGGCCAGCACCACTTGCAGGAAGCGGATGTACCACGGACCTTGCATAGCCTGGAATTGCTTGTCCAACGCCAGTTGGCGGGTCAGCAAGTTGCTCAGGCTGTCGGCATCGCTGCGAAAGATCGGGTCCTCGCTGGCGCGGTAATGGGCGACCAGCGCCTGCATGTCGCCCTTGAAGAACTCGTTAGCCGTCCCCTGAAAACCGCTCAAACCGGTCTGCGCCTCAATCAGGTGCGCCTCGACCCGCTTGGCGTAATCATTGATAAAACCCGGCACCTGGACACCGACCAACAGGCCCGCCGCAAACAACACCAGCCGTAGATAACTGAGCAACATCGGGGGAGATCCTTATTCGGTCTTGCCCTGGCTGACGCATTCGCCGCGTCGCCAGAGGCTCCATTGGCCCGGTTCGTAGCGGGTCCAGGTTTCGTTTTCGGTCAGGGGTTCGGTGGCAATCACCGTCACCACGTCGTTGGGCGTGGTTTCGGCCTGGAAATCAACGATCACATCGACATCCTTCAAGCGCGCCGGGCCGAACGGCGCTCGGCGGGTGATCTGGGCCAATTTGGTCGAGCAATAGCAGAACAGCCAGTCACCGTCGCTGAGCAGGCAGTTGAACACGCCTTTGCTTCGGTATTCGGCGCAGGCCGCCACCAGGTCTGGCAGGAGCTTTTCAACCTCGACCGGCTCCGGGAACGCAGCGCGAACGCGATTGAGCAAATCACAGAACGCCGCCTCGCTGTCGGTATCGCCGACGGGGCGGTAAAAACTGGCGGTTGGTTGAAAGTCCGCGAGTTGGCCGTTGTGGGCGAAACACCAGTTACGCCCCCACAGTTCGCGCACGAACGGGTGGGTATTGGACAGGCACACCTTGCCGACATTGGCCTGGCGGATGTGCCCGATCACCACTTCACTTTTGATCGGATAGCGCTGCACCAGGTTCGCGACTTCAGACTCGCAACTGGCGGCAGGGTCTTGAAACAGGCGCAGGCCGCGACCTTCATAGAACGCGATCCCCCAGCCATCACGGTGCGGACCGGTACGGCCGCCGCGCTGCATCAGCCCGGTGAAGCTGAACACGATATCGGTCGGCACATTGGCGCTCATGCCCAATAACTCACACATGCTCGGATTCTCGATGAAAAGGCAGGGGCAAGGTTACAAACGCGGCTCGACCCGCAGTCGCTGCGGATTGCTCGGCACCGGTGGGCGACCGTAGCGATCATCGCCGGCACCGCCGAAAGGTTGGTCGTCATCCGGCTCTTCGACCTTGGCCGCAGCCTTGGCGGCAGCCGCCTGTTCCTTGCGAGCGTTGGAGGCGCGCTCGATGGGGAAGCGGATCGCCACCATGACCAGATAGAGGCCGAAGGCGATCATGCCGTACATCAACAGATCGGAAATCGCCCGCCAGGCGTTGTTGCCGACCTTGAACAACAGGTCGAGCGCCGTGATGGCGATGGCCGGCGCGACTTTATCTTTCACTGGATCGATGATGGTCGGGCTGAACAGCAAGACAGCCACCAGCAGCCGCAGCGGCTCGCGCAGCCAGCGCCACATCCAGCGGGTCAAGCGCATCCACACCAACAGGCAGCCAAAAGCGGCAAAGGCGTAGAAGCCCCAAGCGATCAGATAGTCGTTCTCGGTCATGGTGTCCATGGCAAGGCAGGCAAAGAGGCGCTTATAGTAACGACTTTTCGCCCATCAGGCTTGCCCTTGTAGGAGTGAGCCTGTGTGGCGAGGGGGCTTGCCCCCGTTCGACTGCGAAGCAGGCGCAATTCAGACTCCGCGTTACTGATTAAAAGTCGCGTTGGCTGGTTTTAGAATCGCTTCGCAATCCAACGGGGGCAAGCCCCCTCGCCACACAGGCTCGCTCCCACAGGTGCGTCCCCCAAAAATTCGTACAACGTTCGAGAGCCATCCATGCCCTTATCCGCCAACGTTTCCGCCGCTCCGATTGCCCACAAGGCCGAAGGCGATGACCCGTATGCCTGGCTGCAGGAGCGCGACACCGACGCGGTGCTCGACTACCTCAAGGCTGAAAACAGCTATCAAGAGGCGTTGACCGCCGATCAGGCCGGCCTGCGCGAAACCCTGTTCGAGGAGATCAAGGGCCGGATTCTCGAAACCGACCTGTCACTGCCCTCCCCGTGGGGCCCGTACCTGTATTACACGCGGACCACCGCCGGCGATGAATACGCACGGCACTACCGCTGCCCGCGCCTGGTCGATGACAGCCTGCAACTCGACGAAAGCCATGAACAACTGCTGCTGGACCCGAATGAACTGGCCAACGGTGGCTTCTTTTCATTGGGGGCGTTTAGCATCAGCCCCGACCACCAGCGTCTGGCGTACAGCATCGACGCCACGGGCGATGAGATTTACACGCTGTTCGTGAAGGAACTGTCCAACGGTCGCGTCAGCGAACTGGAGTTCCAGGATTGTGACGGCAGCATGACCTGGGCCAACGACAGCCTGACCCTGTTTTTCGGCGAACTTGACGACACCCATCGCCCGCACAAGCTGTTCCGTTATCGGCTGGACGGCACGGCCGCCGAAGAAGTGTTCCATGAACCGGATGGACGCTTCTTCCTGCATTGCTACCGCTCCAGCTCCGAATTGCAACTGCTGCTGTCCCTGGGCAGCAAGACCACCAGCGAAGTCTGGGCGCTTGACGCCGCCCTGCCGCATCAGGCCTTCACCTGCCTGGCGCCACGGGTCGAGGACCATGAGTACGACGTCGATCACGGCGCCCTCGACGGCCAATGGGCCTGGTTCATTCGCACCAACCGCGACGGCATCAACTTTGCCCTGTACAGCGCCGTCGATACCGGCGTGGCGCCGACCGAATCCGACTGGCAGAACCTGATCCCCCACAGCGACAGTGTGATGATCGAGGGCATGAGCCTGAACACCGGCGCCATGACCCTGAGCCTGCGCGAAGGCGGCTTGCCGATCATCGAAGTCCACCCACAAGGCCTGCCGCCTTATCGTGTGCAATTGCCGGACGCGGCCTACAGCTTGCACGTGCAGAACAGCCTGGAGTTCGTCAGCGACAGGATCCGCCTGCGCTACGAAGCCCTGAACCGTCCGGCGCAAATCCGCCAGCTGGAACTGAACAACGGCGAGCAGAAAGTGCTCAAGGAAACCCCCGTGCTCGGCCCGTTCGACGCTGATGCCTATGTCAGTCAGCGCCTGTGGGCCACTGCGCCGGACGGCACACAAGTGCCGATCAGCCTGGTGGTCAAGCGCGAACATCTGGGCCAACCCGTGCCGCTGTACCTCTACGGCTACGGTGCCTATGGCGAAAGCCTCGACCCGTGGTTCTCCCACGCCCGCCTGAGCTTGCTGGATCGAGGCATGGCCTTCGCCATCGCGCACGTGCGCGGCGGCGGCGAACTGGGCGAGGCCTGGTATCGCGCTGGCAAGCAGGAACACAAGCACAACACCTTCAGTGACTTCATTGCCTGTGCCGAACATCTGATTGCCAACGGCTTCACCACCGCGCCACAACTGGCGATCAGCGGCGGCAGTGCCGGTGGCTTGCTGATCGGCGCGGTGCTCAATCAACGGCCGGAGTTGTTTGGCGCGGCGATTGCCGAAGTGCCGTTCGTCGACGTGCTCAACACCATGCTCGACCCGGACCTGCCGCTGACCGTCACGGAATACGACGAATGGGGCAATCCTGAAGAGCCGGACGTTTATGATCGGATCAAGGCCTACGCCCCGTACGAAAACGTCACCGCGCAAGCCTATCCGGCGACGCTGGTGATCGCCGGCTACAACGACAGCCGCGTGCAGTATTGGGAAGCGGCCAAGTGGGTGGCGAAATTGCGCGCGACCAAAACTGATAGCAACATCCTACTGCTCAAGACCGAACTGGGTGCCGGGCATGGCGGGATGAGCGGTCGATATCAGGGATTGCGTGACGTAGCGCTCGAATACGCATTTTTGTTCAAGGTTTTGGGCATTGCCTGAGGAACTTGGCGCGGTGTGCCGGTCTTAAGCACACACAACCCCTGTAGGAGCCTGGCTTGCCAGCGATGAGGCCATCACATTCAACATCATCATTGACTGTGACACCGCAATCGCTGGCAAGTCGAATCGTCGCACCGCAGGCTCCTACAAGGGATTGGGGACATCCCGAAAACCTGAATCAGACACAAGAAAAAGACCGTGACGACATGTCAGAACCGACCTTACTGAACAACGAAATTCGCGACTGGCTGATGGATTGCGGCCTGTTCGACCAACTGCTGCCCGCCGACTTTGCGGCGGCCTCGGGCTATTTCAGCATCAGCACCGTGGCGCAGGGCGAGGAAATTTTCCACGAGGGCGATGCCGGCAGCTTCATGTGCATCATCCACACCGGCCAGGTGGCGGTGCAAAAAACCAATGGTGACGGGCAACTGGTGACCATGGCCACGTTGCGCAGCGGCCGCTCGTTCGGCGAGATGGCCGTGCTGGACGGTGAGCGCCGCTCGGCCAGTTGCGTTGCCGCGAGCAACTGCCAGTTGCTGAACCTGGGCAAGGACTCGCTGGAAAAGATGATCAACGACGCGCCGAAAATCGCCGCCAAGATCATTCGCGCCCTTGCCGTCTCCCTCTCCAAGCGCTTGCGCATGGCCGACGGGCAACTGCTTTCGCAGCAGGTTTAACCACCCGGCGATTTGGCTTTCGACGGGTTTTGCTCGATCCCCGGCACGGGCTGGTCCTTGGTCGGCGGGCTGGGCATTTCAATCGGCACCAATGGCGGTCCACCACTGCCCGGCCCGGCTTTGGGCAAGGAACGCACGTTGATTTGCGGATACGGCGTCGGTGTCGCGGTGCCGGGCGTACCAGACGTGGGCGCGGGGCTGACGGGGATGGGTTGCAGCATTTGCGCCTGCACAGCAGTAATCGAGAGCGCGGCCAGAGCAATGGCCGTTAGAATAGTGCGCTTCATCAATGGCTCCGTTAGCCTTGTTGTCACTTTCAGGCTACTCCCAACGGCGTCCGTTTGCCCTCACCGTTTATGCCAATCCTTCTCAAGAGAGCCCCATGAAACGTTTCGTTCTGCTCGACACTGCCCCTATCCCTGAAAACGGCGGTGCCCTGTGCCTGTTCGAATACGGTGAGGATTTCGTCATCAAGATCCAGGGTGGCGACGGCGGGCAATTGATGAACACCCGCATGCACGGCTCCGAGGATGCATTGGCCGAGATTCCGTGTCGCAAAGTCGCCGGTCGGCCGAATTCGCGCGTGCTGATCGGCGGCCTGGGCATGGGGTTCACCCTCGCCTCGGCGCTCAAGCATTTGGGCAAGACTGCCGAAGTGGTGGTCGCCGAGCTGGTGCCGGGCGTGGTGGAGTGGAACCGTGGGCCGCTGGGCGAGAAAGCTGGCCATCCACTGCTCGACCCGCGCACCGTGATCCGCATGGAAGATGTGGCCAAGGTGTTGCAAGCCGAGCCGCAAGGCTTCGACGCGATCATGCTCGACGTCGACAACGGCCCCGAAGGCCTGACCCAACGAGCCAATAGCTGGCTCTATTCCGCCGGCGGCCTGAGCGCCTGCGCCAAGGCCCTGCGGCCAAAAGGCGTACTGGCGGTGTGGTCGGCCAGCGCCGACAAGCAGTTTTCCGACAAATTGAAGAAGGCCGGTTTCAAGGCCGAGGAAGTCCAGGTCTTCGCCCATGGCAACAAGGGCACGCGTCACACGATCTGGATTGCCGAGAAGCTCAAGGGCTGAGCTAAACTCACGTCATAACCGTCATTAGTCTTTTTACAAAGGTGAACCCATGAGTTCGTCCACCCCGACCAACACTTCGAAGCTGGACCGCATCCTCGCCGACAACCAGCGCGACAAGGAAATGGGCTACCGCGACAAGGCCCTGAAGATGTACCCGCACGTGTGCGGCCGCTGCGCCCGTGAGTTTTCCGGCAAGCGCCTGAGCGAGCTGACCGTGCACCACCGTGACCACAACCACGACAACAACCCGCAAGACGGCTCGAACTGGGAACTGTTGTGCCTGTACTGCCACGACAATGAACACTCGCGGTATACCGACCAGCAGTATTTCCACGAAGGCTCGCTGAGCACGCCGAAAATCGCCAAGGCGACGCATAACCCGTTTGCGGCGTTGGCTGGGTTGATGAAGAAAGAAGACTGAAGGCGACCTTGGCCCCCGTGGCGAGGGGGCTTGTCGGAACGCCGCATCGCCCCGTTCGGCTGCGAAGCAGTCGTAAAACCAGCGAATGCGGTTTACCTGAGTAACTGCTGTGGCTGGTTTTGGGGCCGCTTCGCGACCCAACGGGGGCAAGCCCCCTCGCCACAGGGGAACGATCACTGAACACCCCTCCCCCAATCCCCGTATAATCGCCGTTTTTTCCCCGAAGGCACCCCGCTCGTGGCAGACAAACGGTACAGTTGCATTGGTTTGTATAACCCCAAATCACCGGAAAACGTCGGTTCGGTCATGCGCGCCGCCGGCTGCTATGGCGTGGCGTCCGTGTTCTACACCGGCAAGCGTTATGAACGCGCCGCCGACTTCGTCACCGACACCAAGCGTGTCCACTACGACATCCCGCTGATCGGTATCGACGACCTGAAAAAAATCCTGCCGCTGGGCTGCGTGCCGGTGGCCGTGGAACTGGTCGAAGGTGCGCGCTCCCTGCCGGAGTACACCCATCCGGATCGCGCACTCTACATATTCGGCCCGGAAGACGGCTCGCTGGATAAAGAGATTCGCGACTGGTGCGAAGACGTGGTCTACATCCCGACCACCGGTTGCATGAACCTGGCAGCCACCGTCAACGTCGTGCTCTACGACCGCATGTCCAAAGGGCTCAACACCCGTTCCGGGGCGAAATTTCGCTGATTCGATGCACATCCGATGGAACAAGCCGCCCGCCTCGGCAGTCAGCTTAACTATCCACGACGACGCAGCCTTTCCTGCCAGGAGAAAAATCATGAGCGAACTCAAACGCGTAGAACGCATTGAATCCACCCCGTTTCAGAGCCGTTCCGAGCACAACGTTTACGGCTGGGAGCGCGCAGGCTCCGTGGCCGGTGGCGTGGTGATGATGGGCAAGGGCCTGCGTCGCGGCGGGATTTTCGGCTTGATTCAAGTGGCGATCGGCGGTGTGGTCCTGGCCCGCGGAATTACCGGGCACAGTTCGGTCAAAAGCATGATCGAGAAGAGCCGCCAGGACATGGATAACGTGCGGGCGAAGATCGAGCGGGCCGGGGAAGAGTTGCGCGCGTTGAAGGCGAATGCCGAGGCGGCGACCAACACGGCTACGGTGACGGGGAATGATTCGTTGAAGTCGCCGAAGACTGGGGTTTGATCCGAGAGTTGTAGTGGGGCTTAGGGCCTCATCGCGAGCAGGCTCACTCCTACAGTTGATTTGCGGTGGACTGTAGGAGTGAGCCTGCTCGCGAAGGCGGTGTTACTGAAGCAACTCGGTATCGAGGACTTTGGAAGGCTCGCCAATGACGCTTTCCGCGAGTTGAACAAACGCCTTGGTATCGACACTCTCCAGATGCATCGCCCCGCGCAACACATCATCCAGCGAACGTTTGTTGCGCGTCTTCAAGCGGATCTCGCGGTCCAGTTCCTGTAACAACACCACCGCTTTCGACACCTGCGCAGGGTTGATCTGGTCACCACGCAAGGTCGTGACCTTCTGGCTGTCCTTGACCAGCTTGCCATGCAAGCTCTCATAGCGTTCATCGCTCATACCGCCAGCACGGCGCACCAGTTCGATGGCGTAAAACTCGGCAAACCCTTCAGTGATCCAATCGCTGCGCTGTTTATCATTGATCCGTGCGAACACCTGCGCCAACTCACGCACCAGCGCACTGCTGCCGCTTTCGCTGACCAGAGGCAGACGCGTGTTCAGGTAGATCGATTCGTGCGCGGCAAGGCTGCCGCGCCACACCGGGTCGTTGGCGCCGACAATCAGCAGCTTGCCTGGATGACGCGCAAACACGGCTTGCACTTGCGGCCAGACGAAGGTCAAAAGCGTCAGCACGTCCATGCGACGCATGCCCTGGCCCTGAGGCGATGAGACCGTGACTTCGGTCTCCCCCAGCCGCGTGCGACGGCTGCCAAGGTGGCCGGCGAGCATCCAGCCGGTAGGCCGGTCGAACAGTCGGGACACGTTGTCGATGCGGAATTTGTTCTTGCCGATCCGAGGCCAGGCGGTTTCGACGCTTTTCCAGCCGTTGGGCAACTCGAACTCAAGGCGTGACACCAGCTCGATGCCGTCCTCTTGATCGAGTTTAGCGGCTGGCACCAGATCATCACCGCGCATCAACGCCCAGGTCGGCGTCATGCGCGTATCGAAACTGCCGCTCTTGCGCTCATGGCTGATGCGCACGCGGTAGGTCAGGCTGGCCTTGTCGGCGGCTGGACGCCAGACACCCCGCGCCGATTTGCCAGGTGTCAGTTGCCATTGGCCGTCGGCCTTGAAGTCGCTGTAGCGGCTGCCGTCACCCAAGTCAAAATCCAGGCTGCGCACCGCCGAGCCCTGCGCCAACGTCAAGCGCACCTCCGCCTGATCGCTTTGCGGCAACAGGCGCACGTGGTAATCCAGATCGACTTTCTTCGCCGCCCACACGGACGAACTCAGGGCCAGTAGCCCCACTGACAACGCCAGCCGCCATCCCACAGCCATACACACTCCTTAGTGAAGCTGAATCTGTCAGCCATTAACCCGCGCGGAATATCAGGTGATCTTCCCAGTCATCTTCTGGCACGCTGCCTTCGGCGAGCATGCGCCCGGATTGTGAAATTCGTTGGCGGTGCACCTCATCGCGGTCGCCGCACACCAGGTGGTGCCAGAGCGGCAGGTCCTTGCCTTCACTGACCAGGCGATAGCCGCAGGTCGGAGGCAGCCATTTGAACTCATCGGCCTTGCCCGGCGTGAGCTGGATGCAGTCCGGGACGAAGTCACGCCGGTTGGGGTAATCGGTGCACTGGCAGGTTTTCAGGTCGAGCAGTTTGCAGGCGATGCGCGTGTAATAGACGCTGTTGTCGTCTTCATCTTCGAGTTTTTGCAGGCAGCACAGGCCACAGCCGTCGCACAGCGACTCCCATTCCTCTTGATTCAGTTGATCGAGGGTTTTGCGTATCCAGAACGGTTCGACTTTGGCGGCCATGGCTCAAGCATCAACATCAGGTGGTGAAAAGGCCGCCAGTCTAGTGCCAAGGCCCTTGTGGGCCAAGCATTGGCGACTGCCGGTAGAACGGACTTGTCAGTTTTTGCGCCGCCCAGTAGGGTTTCGCGTCGTTCCCTCACTTAAAACGTAGCAAGGATCTCTCGATGAGTGCTAATCCACGCGTTGCCGACTATGCCATCCACCCGCAGTTTACCGATCGCTGGTCGCCCCGCGCGTTCACCGGCGAAGCGATTCCTGAAGAGACGTTGTTGAGCTTCTTCGAAGCCGCGCGCTGGGCACCGTCGGCCTACAACTCACAGCCTTGGCGGTTTCTCTACGCGCGTCGCGACACGCCAAACTGGGAGCGTTACCTGGGACTGTTGAACGAATTCAACCGCAGCTGGGCACAACACGCCTCGGCGCTGGTGATCGTGATCTCGAAAACCACCTTCACTGCGCCGGGCGCGACCGAAGAAACGCCGGCGCTGTGGCACACCTTCGACACCGGTTCGGCGTGGGGTCACCTGGCGCTGCAAGCGAGCCTCAGCGGCTGGCACACCCACGGCATGGCCGGTTTCGATCAGGAGCTGACCCGCAAGGAGCTGAACATTCCCGAGGGTTATGCCCTGCACGCGGCAGTGGCGGTGGGCAAACTGGGGGATAAAGCAACGCTGGCGGATTACCTGCAAGCGCGTGAAGAGCCAAGCCCGCGTCGCCCATTGAGCGAACTGGCCGCCGAAGGCGACTTCACCCTCTAAGCAACACTGAAAATCTACTGTAGGAGCCGAGCTTGCTCGCGATGAGTCCGGCACATTCAACATCCATGTTGACTGTGACACCGTCATCGCGAGCAAGCTCGGCTCCTACAGGTTTTGGCATGATGTTCGAGTGAGCGGGGAACTCAGTAACCGCGCTCGAAATCCACTTCCCCGCGCAACGCTTCACCCGCCTCATACGCCCGCAGATTCTCGACAAACAAATTCACCATCATCGATGGCGACGTCGGTGCCGAGCTGTGGCCGGTCAGCAGCAGGCCCCAGGCGGTCCAGAATGGATGACGTTGCGGCAATGGCTCCTGACGGCAGACGTCAATCACCGCGCCCGCCAGATGCCCTTCTTTCAGAGCTTCGACCAGATCGGCGTCGACCACCGCCACGCCGCGACCGACGTTGATGAACAACCCGGTCGGCTTGAATTGCTTGAACAGTGCCGCGTCGTACAAGTCGTGGGTGTTCGGGGTGTTCGGCAGCAGATTGATCACGTAATCCACTTCGCCGACCAGGCGCGGCAAGTCCGCCAGCGCGCCGACTTCGACAAACGGTGCCTGTTCGCGAGCTTCGCTGGCAATGCCGTACAGCTCGACGCCAAACGGCAGCAGAAACTTCGCCACGGTCTGGCCGATGTCGCCGGTGCCGACGATCAATACTTTGCGACCGGCCAGGCTTTGGCCGTGGCGGCTGTCCCATTTGCGCTCGACCTGGCTGACCAGCCGCGCCAGCACTTCGCGTTCGTGGCCGAGCATGTAGGTCAGCACGAATTCGGCCATGACCTGACCGAAGATGCCGACCGCGCGGGTCAGGCGATAGTGACGTGGCAAACCTTCGGCGAGCAGCGGCGTGATGCCCGCCCAGGTCGATTGCAGCCATTGCGGCTCATGGCCCTGACGCAACAGGGTGGCCAGCAGATCCGGTTGACCCAGCCAGACCGGGCAATCAGCCGCCAGACGGGCCAGTTCAGCGGAGTCGCCACTGGTGAGCACTTCCAGCTCAGGCGCCGCCTGACGCAGCAATTGTGCATACACCGGGTGGTCGTGTTCAGCAATCAGAACGCGCATGTTTCAAACCTTTCAAAAGCCGTGCAGACGACCGCCGAGCGAGTATGGCTCCCTCGTCGCGGTCATCGCCAAAAATCATTCAAGTGTTTCACACAGACTCTGAACAGAGCCTGTCTGGCGCTTACATCGGATCGTTGCGGCGCAGCAGTTCTTCCGGCAAGTGTTCGATGTATTCGTCTTCGGCCGGTGGCATCTGCAGGTGGTAGCCCTGCTTTTCGAGGTTTTCCAGGACCACGGTGATGTCCTCGCGCGACAGCTTGCGCTCGGGGGTCAGCACCAGGTCGAAGGCGTGGTGCGGTTTGCCGAAGGCTGCCATCAATGATTCCGGGACGCGCTCCAGTGCATCGCTTTTGAGCACATAGAGGTACATCTCGTTTTTCTTCAGGCTTCGGTAGATCGAGCAAATACGTTTCAAGGCTGTTCTCCGGCAGTGGCCAGGCTGTCGAGCAACGCCTGGCCCATCAATTCGCGGCGCCAGCCACGCAGCGAATCAGGCAATTGGTAAGGACCATTGGGGAAGCCGCTCTTGAGCAGGGCCTCCAGGGTTTTCTTGCGCAGCATCAGTTCCGGCGCGATGTTCAAGCGCTCGGCTTCGGCCTGGCCAATGGCGCGCAGCTGTTTGACCAGCACGGCGGCATCCACCGGCAGCGGCTCCGGCACAGCGGGAGGCCATTGATCGGGCGACACACTGCCGGCGCGCTTGATCAGATCCAGCAGAAACTCGCCATCCTGACGCACGGTACGCGGGTGCATGTCTTCGATTTTCGCCAGCGCGCCGAGGTTGTCCGGCTGCGTCCGCGCCAGCGGCCACAGCGAATGTTCGCGGACGATGCGGTTGCGCGGCAGATCACGGGCACGGGCTTCGCGCTCACGCCACGCGCAAAGCTCACGCAACACGGCGAGTTGGGCGCGGGACAGCTTCCAGGCCAGTTTGGCCTCACGGTAAACCTCGTACGGGTCGACCTCGCGGCGCAGATTGGCCACCAGCTCAGCGCCGTCGTCCAGGACCCAGTTGTATTTGTCCTCAGACAGCTTTGGACGAAGCTGTACGAAAACTTCCGCCAGGTGCAGAGCATCTTCGGCGGCGTAGCTGATTTGGGTGTCGGACAGCGGACGTTGCAACCAGTCGGAACGGGTTTCGCCCTTGGGCAGGTCGATGCCGAGCACCGCTTGCACCAATCGCGAGTAACCCATGGAGAAACCCAGGTTCAGGTAGGCGGCCGCCAGTTGCGTGTCGAACAGTGGCGCCGGCAGGCTGCCGGTCAGGCGCAGCAGGACTTCGAGGTCTTCACTGCACGCATGGACGACTTTGACCACCGCCGGGTTTTCCAGCAACGCGGCCAAGGGCTGCCAGTTATCGATGGTCAGCGGATCTATCAGGTAAGCGCGTACGCCATCGCCGATCTGCAGCAGGCCGGCAATCGGGTAAAAGGTGTCGACCCGCATGAATTCGGTGTCGAGGGCAACGAACGGCAGCTGCTGCCACTCGGCGCAAAACTGACCGAGGCTATCGTTGTCGCGAATCCAGTGAATATCGATGGCCACACGGCTCTCCCTTGAAGAATGGCGCGCAGTATATATCGCCCCCGGCGATTTCCGCGCATCACTGAACAAGAGCTTTAGCGAAAAGACCTGCCCGACAGCAAGAAATGCCTGACAAGCGGAGACTAACTGGTCTTACTGAGTACGTAGACCCGCATCCACGTGCAGCCCGGCAAGACGTCCTGATGGCTCAGCACCCGGAAACCGGCTTGCTTGAAGTCCGCTTCAATCTCGGCCTTGCTGACCGGCTGCGGGGCGTGAACAGCCTCCGTCTCGGGTCGGCGCAGATTGAAATAGCCTTCGACCCGAGCGGCCACGATCACGGTATCTCGGCTGACCCGGTGGAATTCCTGGAGCATGGCCAAACGATGTTCGGTGCAGGTGATGTGCTGAAACAGCTGCATGCAAAAAATGCAGTCCACGGCGTTGACGGACAAACCAAGGCTGAAGGCTGAGCTCTGAAAGGTCTTGATCCGCTTGAGCAGGCTCTGCGGATGGTGAGTCTGCGCATGATTGAGCATGTCCTGGGACGGGTCCGACGCGAGGATCACGCGGTTTGCGTGCTCGGCCAGTACCGGCCAGAAGCGCCCCGCGCCACACGCCACGTCAAGGATCAACCCCGGCTCGCCCGCCACCTTAAGCGCTTTGCGCACCAGGTTTTCCTCACGCCAGAACGCCAGGCGCCCCATCAGGCTACGCGGTTGCGGCTGACGGCAGACGCGGGCGTGTTCCTGATCGTAGCGCCGGGCGAACTCAAGCTCGATGGCGGATGTG
>Ga0302169_10000196_pt1 | contig 20117 bp, 19 predicted proteins | sample I_Fen_N1_3_FD_193493 | JGI IMG/M metagenome (GOLD analysis project Ga0302169, IMG submission 193493) | Peat permafrost microbial communities from Stordalen Mire near Abisko, Sweden - I_Fen_N1_3 | ecosystem: Environmental > Terrestrial > Soil > Wetlands > Permafrost | place: Sweden: Abisko...
CCAACCAAGGCGGCAATGTTTGCTGCCGGATACTGGCCGCTACCGGCTGTATATTGATACCGATCAGTTGAAACTGTGGGATCGCTGTCACGCAGACAGCCATTACCACCAGATCCTGCGAGGGTTGCGTATTGGACGGTTACCGTAGACGTTGGCGTGTTGAGCAGCTCAATACGTACGATAGTTTCTGTAACTATCTCAACGCTCTTGATAAGCAGAGTGCTACTGGAATCCTTAACCCGAAAACCTTTGTCTACGTATTCCGTGGCTACCAACGATACGTAGGGTTTGTCCCATGCCAGCGGCGGACAAGGCACATGAAAGTCGATCAGAATTTCTTTCCCGCTGATAGTCATTCCGCGAGGAGATAGGGGCTTCCAGCCCTGGCCAAGTGTTACCACGCGATGAAAAACCTTTCCAAGCTGCGCTCCCAGCCAGCGCGAGCCGTTTGAATCAAGGTGGCCGCCTTTATCCGTATATGGATAGTATGGCGCGGCTAGGTACCAGTTTGCTTGCTCCTTGCTCAGCTCCCACTGCGCCATGCCGATCGACAAATCATTAGTGTCACGAGTGAAGGCTGCGCCAGTTTGGTAAGTGATTATTGCCGGAGGGGCCGACTGGCCGGAGATGCCCTGCGCAAGTTCGGCCTTCCAGATATTAGCCTGAGCGAGCAATTTTGCTTTATAGCCATCCTTTGTTGTGTCGCCACCATAGTCCGGGACGTAGTTGTACTCACCCTGAAGCCAGAAAATCGCAGGTATGCAGTATGTGGCGCCCTCAGCGGTAGCAATGTCCTTAACCGCTTGAGTCGCCTGAACAAGGCGCTGATAGATGTCCGGGCTTGCGCCTTTGCTCAGTTGCTCAATTGTGCAGCCTGAAACGCCAGGGCTTGACGTGACGAAAAGTCGGCTGCTATCAAGCGCCAGTCCGTGGTATTGCAAGAATTGCTTGCGAGCAAAGTTCAGCATGCCCACTTCCGGCCCTTCGCCCTGATTCTGCGATCCGGCGGCAAGCGCCGCCACTTCCGCGTCAGTCAAAATACTTGCGCCAGAGCTTGACTGTACGACGGCTTTAAGGGGGCGCAGAGTAGATGTGCCCAGCGGCGTAAACACGGCTGCATCACGGCTTGCCGGGCGCGTGCTGTCACCGTACATCAGGTTCCCGCCGTAAGCGGAGGTGCTCAGCGCGGGCCAAGTCTCATTACCTGTGATGAGGCTCTGGCCGTACGCCAAGCAATGGTTGTACTTTGCCGTCGGTCGCTGGATCTCAGTATTGAACTCACCAAGAACCGCTGACGAGGCTGCCAGGTTTACAGCGTTTCGCTCAGCAAGCCCGCTCGATACTGAATCACCGCCGGACCCGGGAGCGGTAGACATCAACAGATCCTTGAGAACAAAACCGTGAATATCCTGAACAAGCAGAGACTGCCCTACTCCGGCGTTAACAAGATCAAACGCGGGAGTTTGCACGCCTTTCTCAGAAAGGCTGTTTTTAAATGTTCCAAAGTTGCCCGACTTAAGAACCTCAAACAGCCTGAATCCCTGATTATCACAGACCGTCAGGCCTTCCCGCGCCGAAGAAATCTGAGCAATGGTTTTTTCAAGCGATCGCTCTGAAACTTGTTGGTTTTCGGCATATACCCAGTCATTGGATGCCAAATCCCACACCCACCATCCGTCTTTCGAATGGTCAGCATTTCCATCAACGATCCCTACTACAGCATCACGGCTTTGCGGATCTGCCAGCATGTCTTCGTATGCCGTGGGGCCAGAGTAATACTTATTGTTGAGGTCGCCGCCCAGATCGGCGGCCGTCTGGAGCATTTCAGCGTTGGCAGCATCGCGAGTTGAGTTGACGGCGGTCTTCGCAGCAGCAACGGTCGGGTCAACTTCAGCTATAGCGGTGGCAATCAGCGTGTTGAGCCTAGCAATCGAGTAACGACGGACGCCAAATCGATCAGTAAACGAAAGCGCCGTGCCATTCATGGCGATATCAAGATTGTGCGCGTTATCAGACAGATCTTTCGGGCTTGAAGAGCCCAGCGGGTTTCCGGTGTTAAAGGCCATGTATGAACTCCAGGCGCAGGGAATCGCACGGCGCATAGGGCCGTGTGCAAAATGGTTTTGGTTTAAATTCCGGGAGAGCTGGCTATTCAGGCCATTCGCTGTTGACTGCTACGTCGATGATCGGCGAGCCAATAAAGATGTCGGGGAAGTCGCTCCAACCGCCGCGCAAGATTGGCCGCTCCCACAGCTCAAGGCTCGCGCTGAATGACCAGTGATCGACGCCGAACAGGGTCGGGCCTTCGTAGATATCTACGAACTTGGCTTTGTATCTGCCCATCCCGCCGGGAACCAACAGTGGGCATTCAAACCACGCTTCGCCCGAGTTGAGCTGTTCTTCATACCAGGCTTCAAACAGCAATGCCTGAGGGGTGTCGAACATCCAGCGCACAGAGGCCACCGTCGGCACGCTTTTATACGCCCGGCGTGTCTGGGTTCGCCCTGACATCTTCGTAGAACGGCGCAAGGGGCTGGTAGGCGTGAAGCCATACCCATCGCGCAAAGGCGACGGCAGTCCGGCCGGGTACGCAACCAGCGGTATTGGGTCAGCTAGGGGCATAATTGTCGTCGTCCGCGTAGTAGTCGTCCCGGTACTCAATCGCGCTGAAATCGCACGTCCCGTCATCGCCTGGGCTGATCTCACTCATCATCGAGCTGTAGCCAACCCTGGTTGAAGCGGCGAAAAGTAGGCGTGCCGGCTCAATCGACAGATCGGTGACCAGGTCGAAGTCAAGATCAGCCGCGGCGATGCTCATTGTGTATTCACCGGTTTGGGTCGGCACGATCAGCGGTGTGGCAGTACCGTCGTGACGACGGATCATGATCCGAGGGTTTTCGACGTTCCAATCCAGTGGCTCGCTGACCTCCAGAACAATCGTGTCGCCCGCATCTTCTGCGCCAACGATCAGCGCTGACTGACTGGTGCCGGGAATGTCGTCAGCCAGCACGACGTGGTCGAAGCGTTCATAGCAGAGCGCCTCCAGATCAGTTTTGCCGGAGTACGACCAGCGTTGGTACAATTGCTTGCGCAGTGCGCGCATGCCGATGCGCCAGGCACGATCCCGATCCAGCACACCATCAATCGTAATGCTGTCAACCTTTAAGCCCAGGCTTCCATCTATTCGGCACTCGACTGTTTCCTCGCTCCATGTGTTGGCGTCTCGGTATTTCACGTCGACGCCGTCGAAATCGTCCTGCCCGGGCGCTGTGAAGCTGGCCGTGAGCTCGTCGACAAGTTCGTGATTCGTGATCGTGCCGCGCACTGGCTGCACGCCTTCACGGATTGCGCCGATCAGGCCGTCGGTAAGTGTGAGGTGGCTCACGCCTGCCGCGAAGATCGTTTGCAGCACCTCGCGCACCGAAGACTGCTCGGTGTACTCGAAGTCGAAGGTTTCGCCGCGCGGCGTCCAGTAATTCGCCTCCAGTTCCAGCAGCTTGTCGATGTCGACCTCGTCAGCGCTGATGCCTAAGCTCGAAAGCACATGAATCGCTGCATCGCTGATCGAGCGCCCGGTACCGCCCTCATACAGCCGCTCAGCAACGAGCGAGACGCGCCGGTCGGACTGCGCGCCCAGCCGATCACCTGTGCGGATCGTCATCGCGATGGTCGTCACGCCTTCATATGCCGTCGGCGCTGCTAGTTGCGAGCGCAGGCCATACCAGTAGATCGTATCCCGCGTATTGCCGCCGCCCTCCGGCGACTCGCGGCGCAGCCTGAACTGCGGGCGCAACGCATACGGGTAATCGACGCTGAATGTGATCCCCAGCGCATCCTCGCTGTTTTCGGTGATCTCATGCGTGATCCTTGTCCAGGTGCCGCCCAAGGCTGCATCGCGCCATTCAACAAACACCCTGACCGTGGCCGCCCGGCGGTGGCCGTTCGATTTGTACCAGGCAAGACCGCCCGGAAAGTGAAGGTCGTACTCGGACCGCAGTGTCAGCTCTTGCTCTGGCGTGGCCATGAATGGACCGAGCCAGTTGATGTCCAGACTGCCGTCAGACCCCAGCGAGAAGTCCAGCAGCGTGCGCGCCGCGAACCCTGCCCAACCGGTATCGACAACCCCGGTATCGGTCAGGCGCTGCACGGTCATGGTTAGGCCGTCAACGGCGGTGACGTTGTAGCGGTGACCGCGATAGCCCAGCGCAATCCGCTGGGAGCCGTCATCCAGGCCCGCAAACGGCGTGCCGCTCTCGTAGTTCAGCTCGATGTATGCCTGCTGCTCGGCAGTACCGCCGGCGGATGCCGACCCCACGGTATAGATCGGGCCGACACCGAACAGCGCCACCGGCGCGCTCGACTGTGATAACACACCGCCTTTATAAGGGCTGCCTGGTTCTGCGATCAGCAGTCGACCCGAGTTGTCCTGCGCGGTCAGCCCCATGCCGCCAAGTTGAGAAGTGATCGCCGCGACCACACCGCTCATGTTCACGTAGTTTGACGCTAGCGATATGGTGCGCGTGATGCTCTGATAGGTGATCGTCCAGACGACCGAGTTTGTGCCGGAAAAGTCGTACCGGGCCGGAGCCGCGCTGGCTTGTACCGAGGACGGCGAACCGCCAGAGCCGGCCACGGGCGGCACGTATGGCGAGTAGTTCGCGACGACAAGGTCGTAATCAATGTCGGTCGATAACGTGACCTTCATGCCGGCGAACGGCGCCAAATCATCAAGCGACCCAGCGATGCGGTCGTAAGCGCCAACGCTCGAAACCGTGTAGCTGTTTGGCGTGCGCATGGTGACCGTCACGCCCGCATCCCAGGCTTCTGGAAACTCTGGATCTTCACCCGCAAGACTGACGCTCAGGCCGCCCAGCAGCAGCGCATCTGCAATGACCGACGTGCCACCGGAAGCCGTCGACGCTGTGTCGAGCCCGGATGTGCCGGCATCCGTGCCGCTCACCTCGCCCACGCTGTACCAGTTCTGCGCGCGCGGATCGCCCGCCAGACTTTCGCTGGGACCGTAGATCGTGTAGCTGGCATCGGTGCCGAACGCGGCGAGGGGCGTATCACCGATCTTGATGCTGCTCGGCAGGATCGTATGTGAACCGGCGCCGACACACAGGCAAAGGCTGGTATGTAACTCGTTGCGATTCACGAACCGGTTGACGGGCTGCACCACGTAATCGGGATAGACCTTGTACCGTCCGAGGATTTCTCGAATCGGCTCGTTGACCTTCGCCCGGTTCGCCTTCGCGGGGTTTAGGTCAATGGTGTCGCCCTGCCCCGGCGTTGACGCGCCAGGAGTGCTCATGGTCAGCACCATGACGATCGCAACAGCAGCAATGGCCAGCGCAGCCCAAGCTGCTACGGCCACTGCTGTAGCTCTGGCCTGCGGGTAGATCCGCAGATCAGTGTCAGGCATGACGACAAAGCTTTCCCACGCCTCAACCGGCAGCGTTGCGCCGTCTACATCAATGCAGATGGGGTGCTCGCGCTCCAGGGTGAAATCTGGAGCCAATTGCTTGAGCCAGTCAGTCAAGGGAAATGGCTTGGTGACTGGATGGCTTTCCAGCGGCTCACCGTGCAATCGGCTCGGGTAGATCCTGATCATCGGTAATACTCCACCTGGGCAAATTTCCGCTCAAAGCGCTTGAGCGGGGTCAGCGTGACATTGCGGCGCGGGTTGATCTCCAGAACCTCAAGCGCGCCGTCGATTTCCAGCACGATTGCGACGTGGTCCTGAACTCGCCCCCGGTACGCAGCGACAACCGCGCCATGGCCGGGCTCGCAAGGTGTCACTGCCGTCCTGATCATCTCGTCGCAGGCGCTGGCAAACCCACCGTCCGCCTTGCGCATCTCTGACCACTCCGGCCAGGCCGGCAGCCCAAGGTCGCGCCGGACTTCGAGCACCAGCCCATAACAGTCAACGTGCGGCCACAGTCGGCCGCCCTCGACATACTGACCGAGGGTGTATTTGTCCGTATTCATAGGTAGCGCAGCCCTGGGAAGCGGTTGAGGGTGTAGCGGTTACGCGGCCAGGCCGTGTCGAGCAGGTCGAAATAACCCGCCGTAAAGCTGACCTGTGTTGCTGTGACCGAGCCGTTCTTGATGCGGAACCGGTGCGGGGCATGGGCCGGCGCGCCGAGGTCATCCGAGGTGTATGCCCGGTAGGTCAGGGTCATGCTGCGGCCAGCCGCCAGGGATTCGCGCACGAGCCTGGAGGCCACACCATCAATGTTGCTGATCGCAAATTGAAGATCCTGGGTGCCGTCGTCATTGCGCGCCGGCAGCGCCAGATCCATTCCGCACGGGGTGCAGGTGACCACCTCGCCCGACTCCAGGATGATGGTCAGCTCGTCCCAGCCCTTGGTGAGCCAGAACGTGCTGATTCCATCGGTGATCTGGAGGACTTCGTGGATGATCTCCGGGCCAGCGCTGGCATAGAGCCGCTTCAAGATGCTCATCGCGCCCTCCTTTTGACGTTGTAACCATTGACCAAGGCCTTGGCGACATCGCCATTACCGCGCGCCAGATTGCCGGCAATGCGCCGCTCAGCCTCACGAATGAAGATTTCCTGCGTATCACCGTTCTGCTGCGTCTCAACCTGAACCCCGGCGTAGTTGTGCACAACGGTGTTCATCTGCATCGGAGCCTGAGCTCCAGCTGCACCGCCGGACTGCATGCCGCCGCGCTTGCTGGCAGCCGCAGAGATTGGCGTTACGTTGCCCTTGCGCAGCGCTTCAACTGTGGCCACACCGCCAAACTTGCGAATGTCGGATTGCGACCAGACGATCTCGCCCTTGTGGACGGTGCCCGCCGGGTCGTTAACGCCGCCTGCGCCGGTATAGCCACCACTGGCGAAGCCGATGCCAGCGATCTGAGCAACGTTCGCAGCAGCGGCCACGCCAACACCTGCGGCGGCGATGAAGTTGAAGGGTGGAGGGAATGCGCCAAGTGCACGCTGGACGCCCAAGATGCCCTGAATGGTTGCCTCGGCAATCGCAGCAGCCTTGCCGATCGCCGCCAGTTTTTTGTTTTCCGATTCGCTCAGCGCAGCCATGTTCCCGAAGAAGTCAGCAGCGCCGATCATGAGCGCGCTGTTTTTGGCTTTCTCGATGCTGACTCGCTGCTCCCTGGCTTGCTGATCGATATTGGCGATACGATCGGCGTAGGTCTGTTCGCTTATCGCCTTCTCATCAAGGTAAGCGTCTTGCTTAGCTAGTTCGTTGGCGCGCCACTCATCGAGCTTTACTGTTGCATCGTTCAGTCGGTCGATTTCGCTGTACGGCCCCCCGACTGACGCATCCAGGCCAGGAGCTGTGGGCGCCTCCGACACCCCCTCAACAGTCCCTGGCTTTTGTGCCGAACTGAGATTGATATCGCGAATTTTGATGAGCGTTTCGAGGCGCTTCATGGCCTCGGTATTTCCCTGTCGCTCGTACTCAGCCATCAAGGCCGCGTCATCCAGCGACGACTTGAGGCTGTTTGCCTCTTTAAGCTGGCCAGTCAGCGTCAACAGCTGAACCTGATCCTTTTGCGCTTGCTGAATGCTTTTGCTGATCTCTGCTTCGCGCTCAAGCCCGGCATTCTTCTTCAGCTGTGCGGTGATCAGATCGTGGCTCGCCAGTAGCGACTTCTGGTCGGCGGTCAGGGTCTGCTTGCCCTTGATATCAGCAAGCTGCTGCTCCCACTTGATCAGAGCCTGAGCCTGGGCGCCTAGCTTCTGGGTGGAGATACCTTGACCGTTGATCGAGGCATTCTGCTGAAGCAACACGGCATTGGTCTGGCGGGCTGCGTCCAGCATCTTGAGGCCGGCGTCTTCGGTGTAAGCCTTTGGAGCCTTTGGCGTCTCCGGCTTTTTATCCTTGTACTGCTCTGCTGCCGCGTCTTTCAGCTGCTTGATTTGAGCATCTGAATACGCCTGGCCGCGACGACTTGCAGACTCGACTTGCTTGTCGATCTCGACGTAACGAGCTTTCAGCTTTTCAGCATTTGAGGCCGAATTCTTCAGCGCCTCGCTAAGCTTCCCTTGATTCTCGATTGATTCCTTGTCAAGGCGTAGCGCCTCGGCCTTGGCGGCAGCGCGACGATCATCCTCATCCTTTTGAACATACAGATCGGTGATTGCCAACTGCGCACCGCTCTCGCCAGCGCCAAGCTCGCCGAGGTTCGGGTTGTCGTCGAAGATGGTAGGCGTTTTGGCGTTACGAACCCGATTCAGCCGGTCTTCAAGCTTGATCAGCTTCTGCTCGAACGTGTCTTCTCGGCCAATGTCCAGGACCGCATCCCATGCGCCCTTGGCTGCCGACTTAACTCCGTCCCATGCTGTCTCGACAAGGCCGAGTTTGCTTTTAATGAGGTCGGCCCGCGAGCTAATGGCTTCGGCATAGGCTTTCTCAGCAAGGTTTGCAGCGCCTTGTTGATCGCCCTGTTTCGACAAGGCCTCAATTTGCGCGTAAGTCGATGCCGTCAGGTAGCCAAGCTGTTCGTTCAGCTCTGCCGAATATTTCACTGGATCTTTCGCCAGCTTCTCGAAGTCCGCTACGGTTTGGCTTGCGGCCTTTCCGGTGGCGCCTTCCATCTTTAGCGCCGCAGTCGCGATCATTTCGAAAGACGATGCGGGTATTTTCGAAGATCCAGCCAGCTGAGCCAGCACTACCGATGCCGCGTCGATAGTCCCCACGGATCTGCTGACATTGGCGGCCATCGAGCTAATGGCGCCGGAACTTGTACCTGCCGCATTGCCCGTCAGAATCAGGGCCTGGCTATAGGCGTCGGCCTCCTTTGATCCCTGGTAGTAGGCCAGGCCAAGCGTGCCGACTGCCGCGGCAGCCACGGTGAACGGGTTGATCAGGCTGGCAACGTAACCGCCAAGCGCCTTGGCAGCCGGGCCGACGCCGCCGAACATATCTTTGAGCTGGCCGCCTTGCTGCAGGAACACAGTCAGCGGAGCCTGTCCACCCTGGAGCGAAGTGGCGATGTCAGTGAATTGCGCAGGCACACCGCGCAGGACAGCCGCCGTCTGTTTGGCTGAAATTCCAGTCTTTCCCATGTCGGCATTGAAGCGGCCGAGCTCGGCGCGGGATGCGGCAATTTTCCCCTGGTAGTCGTCAAAGGTTGCCTTGTCGAGCTTGCCTTCCTTTCTGTGCTTGGCGAGCAACTGCTCTTGCTTGTCCAGTTCGCCCAGGCGACGCACAACCGGGTCGATCTGGCCTAGCAGACGCTCAAGCTCGTCAGTCTCATCCTCGATAGACTTGGTAGCCTTTTCGGCACCCCTGCCCATCTTTTCCATGCCTGCGCCGGCCTTGTTAAGCGCCGGCTGAATGCTCAGGCCCGCATCTTCCAGCGCCTCAAGTGCCTTGCGCGTGTCCGCCGCCTTTGCTTCGGCGTCTCGACTGTCCAACTCAATGACGAGGCGGGATGTTTGGGCCATTGCCTTTCTCCAGATATAAAAAATCCCGCAAGAGCGGGCTTTGTGCGCCAGGCGTGGCTATGGCGGGGACTCTTCCTTTGCCTCAAGACATATCGCGTCCAGGGTGTAGACGACCTCATCGATCTCCCGGCGCGGCATAGTCGGCGGGTGCGCCTCCAGCCAATCCGATATTTCCCTGGCTGACAGCGGCAGCGGGAAAGCACCGGCCATCGTTGTAATGAACCGGCGACCGCGGGTGATATTGCGGAAGGTGCTCAGCAGGTAGTCGGTCATCGGGTCCGTTTCCGGCTCATCCGGCACCGCCATGTTCAGCTTCTTGTAAATCAGTCGACGCTTTTCCGTCTCGCCGCCCCACTCTTTTTCCCACTCGAAGCGGGCAACGACTTTCCCACGGTCTCAGCCAGTTCCTTTTTCGCCTCGATGGCGGCCTTTCCCGATTCTTTCAGGACGAATAGGAAGAATTCGATGTTGGAATCGAGCATCTGCTCGGCGTCTCCGGCGCTGTACGCCAGCGGGTTGCCTTCCGCATCCTGCACGCCAGCCCAGTCCTTGACGATGAACTGGCTTAACAGCCTGCATTGTGTCTGATGCTCGGTGGTCTCGCCGTCGATCACGCCTACGACGCCAACACCGAACTGGGCATCCGCATTGCGCAGCTTGCGGCGTTCGCGCTCAAGGGCGACCGCGTATTCTGGGTTATCAATTCGTGCCAGCAACACTTTGGTGTCGTCGTCATAGGCGACCCACTTGGTTTCTGAGGTGCTCTGGTCTTTCTTGGTCAGTCGCAAAGCCATGATTATTCCTCACGCCACGCCGAAAAGGACCGCCCCGGCTGGCGTTGGTGCCGGGGCAGTCAAGGGGTGTATCGGTGTTACGAAACGGTGATGGTTGACACGCTGAGCTTCGTGCCGTCGTACTTGCTGGTCACGGTGATGGTCGCCGAGCCCGATGCCACACCAGTGACCAGGCCGGTCGAGCTCACGGTCGCCTTGCTCGGCGCGCTGCTGGTCCAGTTCACGCCTTGCGGGGCGCCGGATGGCAGCACGGTCGCGGTCAGCTGCTGCGTGGCAGCTACGGCAATAGTCGCGGTACCAGGCGCCACGGTGATGCTGGTAGGTGCCACGTATGGCGCGCGAGTGATGGTCGGGGCGAGCTTGGCCACGGTGTAATTCAGCGTCAGCTCGACCAGATCCTTTTTGCCGCCGTTCGGCAGTTCGCCGTCGACTTCCACCGCCGGGAAATCGAAGGTGTACTTGTTGCCCATGCTATCGGTGATCGGGAACTCGACCGACACCGGTTTGCGGGTGAAGGTGTTCTTCCAGATGCCCCAGGCCGTCGGAGACCAAGCCAGCGTGATAGTGCCGGTGATGGCCACCTCGGTGGCGATCTGTGCCCCAGGGCCCATCTTGTCGGTGCCGATGCAGCGCTGAGCCTGCAGGCCGTTGTCGAGGCTGATGGTCATAGCCGAGACGCAGGCCTGACCTTCCAGCGATACGCCGTCGACCAAGAGAGCGCCGACGTTGCCGTTGCTCATGAATGGGGTTGCGGTCGGAGCTGCCGGCGCAAGTACGATCGGCGCGTTGCTGTCGGTGTAGTCCAGGCACGCAGTGCCGAAGGTGACTGTGACCTTGCCGTCGCTCGGGATGTCCAGGGCAAACGTCGGGATATGCACGCCCTTGAACAGGGAGTAAACACCAACGTCCATGTAGTTCTTGGCGATGCTGAAGGTGTGGCGCACGTCGCCTACGGTCAGCACGTTGCTGGTCCAGTTGCCGTAGAAAGCGGCCTCCAGCAGCTTGTCGAAGCTGCCGTAGGACAGTTCGGCGGTCAGGTCGCCGCCGATATCGGTACTGGTCACGACCGAACCCTGGCTTATGCGCGAGTCGGTGATCTCGTCGCTGGTCGCCGTGTTGACGGTCGGGGTCATCGCATTGCCGGTCAGCCGGAGCGTGTCCCAGGTGCCGACCTCCGGGGTCACGCCGGGCGTCACCTCGGGGATGATGTAACTTGTAACCTTGGCGCCGCTCGACATAGTGAGTCTCCAGATTGCGGACATGAAAAAGCCCGCGCATCGCGGGCTGTTGTTGGTGCGTTGCGCTGGATCAGCCGGCGCGGAACCGGATATTCACGTTTATTTGGTAGAAGCCGTTGCCGTCGTCACCGACCACGGCCTGACTGACCTCCATGCATTCAAGGTCGCCGGCGGTCCAGTAGCCGAAGTGCGCTTCGAGCGCGTCAGCCAAAGCAGTGATCGTCTTCATGTTCGTGCGCTGCCTGGCGAAGCACTGAAACACAATCTGCCCGGGCTTGCGGGTGTATGGCTTGTCAGCCATTCCTGCCATGAAGGCCGTCGCGAACTGGATGGTCATTCGGCACCACACACCCTCCGATGGGGGTTTGAAGATGCCGGATGTGTCGAGGTACTTAGGCGGGATCACGGCGTTTGGGTAGAAGATCCTGTCCTGGTCGATACCCGTAAAAGCAACGGTCCGGGCCGTGATGGCCGCGCGAATCTCTTCGTAGGTCATCTGAACATCTCCGACACACTGATGAATGCGAGTTCGTACAGGCCGTTCGGTGCCTGTCCCGAGTGACCTTGCTCCAGGCGCTCGGCATACGGCAGGTTTGTCTGGATGAAGACTTGGGTGTAGGGCTCCAATCCAGAAAGCGCAGCCATGCCCTTACTTTGCGTCTCCGATCCACTTGGGTCGATATTGGTTGTGACCGTGTAAACCGGACTGCCAATGCTGACGATGTGACTGCCCCGGAAGCGGCCGCCGGTGTAGCCAGGCGGTGGCGGATCCTTCCATAAGTCAGGATTGCCGACCGGAGAGCGCTGAATGACTTCGTTGAGTAGCGCCAAAGCGATCGTGCGCACCCGCTTGCCAACCTCTTCATCCACCATGTCAGCAAACGCCGACGGCGGAATACTCCAGCCAGCCATTACACCGCCCTCAACTGGATTTCGTAATGCGCCTCGGCGGGGTCCATCGTGACGCTCAGTACCTCAGAGCCGTTGATCTTGTGACCGACCTGAGGCGTCCCGGTCACTTCGTTGGTCAGGGCGATCAGTAGCTGGTCAGTGGACTTGATGTTGATCCCGTCCACCAGTCGGACCTCGTAGGCATCGAAGACGCCACGCCCGGTGTACTCGATCACGACCTCGCCAGTGGTTTCTTCTGTCACGGGGTCAACAGTACCGGGCAGCGTGATGCCGCCCGTGAACGTCTTCACCGCATCGGCCAGGTCGGTGTCAAAGGCTTCAGCCATGTCAGCCTGGATATCCTCGCGCAGCCCCATGTCAGCCTCTCACCAGCTTGATTTGATTGGTTGTCGTCCAGGGCTTGATCAATGCCAGGGCAAACGACTCACCGGCTGTCATGGCCTTCGACCCCTCGGAGAACACCTTGCTGGTACTGACGCTGCCAGCCTTCACCGATGTCTCGGCGACCTCGCGAGCCTGAGCGCCATACAGTCGACCTGCTGCCGCCTCGGTGGCAATTTCAGCGCCCGCCTGAACGATGGCGTCCGGCGTCGGATCGACCACATTGCGCACTCGCTCAGTGAGCCAGGTGTTCGCCATCAACACCGCGCGCGGCTTCTTGTCTTCGGTCGCCCATTCGACGCCCAGCAGGCTGTCCACCTGCGCGATGGTGATGAAGTCGGTCATGGGTTATTCCGCCGGCAGGAGCGCTTTCAGCTCGTCCAGGGTTGCGTCGTCATTGAAGGTGATGCCTTTTTCGGTCAGCACAACCTTCAGCTCGGCGACCTTTTCAGCGACCTCGGCTTGATCCAGCAATGCCTGCAGGTCAGGCTTCTTCGCTTTCGGGTCGAACTCGATACCTTTTACGGTCAGGACTTCGCGCAGCTTGGCGATGGGCATCTTGCCGTCTGCGTTGTTGTCAGCATCTTGCTCGGCAATCGCGTCGGCAATTTCTTGAGCGGTGCTGCACGACTCGTAGCCTTCTGGCGGGTAGTTCGACGCGAGATAGCCAGCAGCAACAAACTCGGTCACAGTCGGGCCGTCACTACGCAGCATCTCTACCAGGTCGAACGCCTCCAGGTACGCAGCAGGCGCGTCACCTGCCACGCCGTCGGCATGTTCGATGAAGTCACCTGCGCGGTAGGCATTCGGGTCGCGAATAGTCAGGCCTGCCGCCTGAGCCTTAATGATCTGTTCAGCGCTGGCCGGGCCGCGCACGAACCACAAAATCTTCTTGCTCATGTCTCACCTCGGGAAGCGAGGGGCTCGAAAGCCCCTCTTTCGGTTACTTGCTCAGCACCAGAACGCCGGCAGTGTCCTTGACGCTGGAGGCGGTGCGCTCCCAGTTGGCCGAGGTGCCGATGGCGGTATCGTTTGGCGATGCGCCGCCGGCGGCGGTCTTCCAGGTATGACCCAGAACACCCAGGTTGTAGCTCCACTCCGCCTGATAGACCGAGCCGAGGTTTTCCTTGCCGGTCGTGCGGTTCAACAAGGCGTCGAAGTCGTTGTTACCGGTGACCGCGATAGCGCTTTGAACCAGGCCCAGAGAGCGGAACGACTGCGGATTGGCTACCGGATCAGAGCCGGCCGGCACGATCAGTGCGTCCGAGTCGGTCACCACGAACAAGCGCCCGAACGGATCGCGCATGACGTTTACGCCGTCATAGGTGAACAGGTTTTCAGCGTTGGTCAGTGCATTGTCGTAGAGCTCGCTAACGACGCCGGAGTGCAGAACCCAGGCATTGATCGCGTTTGAGCGGTCGCCGAACTTGAACGCGGCGCGGTTGAGGGCCTTGAAGGTCGGGGCGTCAGTCGCGACGCCGAAGGTCGCGTCGGCGTGACCACTGATTGCGGCAACTGCACCACGAATGCCGGTGTTGAGCATATCGGCGACGCGTGCACGGCCCAGTTGCTCGCCGATGGTCAGGGCAGCCAGCGCCGGGTTTTGAAGAACCCAGTTGTACTGTGCGGCCTCGTATTCAATTGGCGGGGTGCCGGCCGCGACCTTGACGGAGGCGTTCAGCAGTTGGGTCAGTCGAGTTGCAGCGACAGTGCCGGTGCCATTGACGTTGCGACGACGAACCAGGTTACCGATCAGCTTGAAGCTGGCAGTGATGTCGAAGTCGCCCTGCGCGGGAGCGTTCTGCAGAACGATGGTGCCGGCCGATGCTTCGTTGAACTTATCGATGGCCTGAGCCACGGTTTCGGTCAGAGCCGTGTAGGTCTGTTTGTTGAAAATAGCGAGATCGAAAGCCATTTATGGCTCCTTATTTGATCGTTTCGAGGTAGGCGACCTTTTCCGCATCCGTCTTGCATTCAGACAGAGACTTGGGTGCGCCGGGATGGGGGTTGCCATTTCCGTTGGGCGCCCCGCTGCCTTTGGCACCGGAAGGCTTGAGGATGTGGTCTTTGTGCGGGTACGCCTCGACGAGCGTTTTCAGGGCCTCGTCGAAGTCGGCGAGCTCACCCGGGCGCGCCTGGCTGAAAATCTTGTTGCCGTTCGCGTCATAGGCAACGACCTTGCCTTCTTCGATTTTGAAAGCCTTGCCGAACGTGGCCTGCACCATGTCGGCCGGAACAGCCAGCTCGTCGGCGATCATCTTGGAGCGAGCAAAACTGCCACCGATCTTCTCGGCGTAGAGTTGCTGCTCAAAGCTTTGCACCTTGCCGTTGGCTTCATCCAACTGCGCCTGGAAGGCCTTGCTGATCTCGTTGCGAACCGTGTCGATCTCACCGGCATCCACCAGTTGTTTCTGATCGAGCTTCGAAACAATATCCAGCGCCTTACGCGCGGCAGCTACATCCGTGATCCCCTCAAATCCTTTCAGGGCCTTCTCAGCGTCATCCGCACGGACGCGATTGTCGCGAGATTCGCCATTGAGTCGGGTGATCGTGGCAACGGTGCCAGGCGCATCAAATGCCACCTCGGTGCCGTTGTCGTGGACATAGACAGGCTTTCCATCTTGGAGAACCGCATTGCCGTTTTCGTCGAGTTTCAACTTCATTTGGATCTCCGGGCATCCGCCCATCTGCTGAGCCATCCGGCCCGATGTCGCCCTGCCCCATCCGGAACAACAGGCATAAAAAAGCCCCAGCGGATGCAGGGGCTTGAATTTTGGGTAATAAAAAACCCGCACTTGGCGGGCTTGTGTGTGTTGTGGTGTTACTTGCTCAGGACAACCCTCTCGCCTCTCATGAAGCAGAGTGCGCACAAGATCTGTCTCGTGCCGCCAGTGGCTTTGCCGTCCTTGTACATCATGCCGATTTTCGTCTGGATGACCTCGGCCCCGCCGCAGCGATGACAGCGGATCATCTCGGCAGGCCTGGGCATTTCGCGCATGCGCTTCATTGCCCGCTCTTTCGAAGTATCCGGAGCGGGTGTTCCTTCGATCACATGGAATTTCGGCTTATCAGTCATAAGGCCATCATAGCCCAGCTTTGGCGAACGACGCTGCATCGCGATCGCGCAATTCGTCCAGGGTCAGGAATTTCCCCTTGTCGTTGTAGAACTTGCCGACATCGAGGTTGCCATCACGCAGCAGCTTGCCGCGAGTCGGGCCCAGGACCTGATCCTGTCGAGCAGCACTCTGTGCCTTCAGCCATTCGCCATAGTTGATCGAGACCGGAACCTGACCATCCATGCTGGCTCGAGTGCTTTCCGACAGCCCCTTCGACAACCGCAACTCTTCCCAGCCCTTGATGATCGGCGTCGAGGTGCTGCGGCAATTCCAGTGCAAGCGGCCAGGCCCGCTCAACCAAGGCACTTTGTGACCCACTGGCTGATGGGTGTCACAGGTGTAGACCAGTCGGTCCCGGAGGCGACATGGCGCCGATGTCTTACTGTCCAGCGTACTCAGCCAGCGGACCTCTGAGACGATATCAGCGTTGGCCTTGTAGAAAGCATCGCGTGCCCCCTGTGCCGTATGGCTGATCGCCGTCCGGACGACGGCCTCGATGTCTTGCCGACTGCGATTCAGCAGGCCGTCGGCATACCCCTCGGCCTTGATGCCCATGACGCGCCGAACGATCTGCTCGGTGGTCTGACCCTCGACCATACCGATACGGATGCCGTCCCGAATGCGCTCCGCCCTGCCCGCCTCAAGGTCGCTCATCCATTCCTTGAGCAGCTTGCCCTGGAACGGTCGGGACATCGCGATCTGGCGTGCCTGCTCCAGATTGATCGTGTTCAGCGAGACGACCACCCGAACTTCCTTCGGGATCACCGCTGCGAACAGCTCTTTCTGGTAGCCGATCTCGTAGTTGGCCAGATCGCTAACGACCTCTACCAACACCTTGCCCACTTCGGCATAGATCGACTTGTTGAGCGCCAGGACCGAGGCGAGCACCGTGTTCAGGCGCTGCGCGGTGAAGGTATCAGTTCCGGCACTCTCAATCGCAGCGATCAACTGCGCTCGAAGGTCGGCGTCGACACTGTTGAGCAGCGCCATGATTTTGCGCACCTCGGCGTTACTGAGGTGCTGCAGGTCCACGGCGTGACCAATCGATGCCGACTGAAGCTGCTCGTTGACCGTCGCCATTTACATTGCCCCCAGTGCCGGCCCCTGCGCTTCCAGCCGATCCTTCTCCACCGCCCAGTCCAGTTCGTCGCTGATGACTCCGCGGCGCTGAGCTTCGGCAAACAGTGTTTCGTCGGAAAGCTTGCTGGCATTGGCCATATTGAGCAGGAACGGCAGGCTGACCTCGGGCGCGTAGTCGGAGTCGAAGTTGCCGCGCATTTCTACATGGCCACCCTCGGGCAGCTTCTGATAGCTCGCCATGAACTGGAGCAACTGAGCAATGAAGTCAGAAAACTGCTCACTCATACGAGCAAGCGGCGACAGCTCTTGCGCTGCTTCTTCATTGGCCTGGGTCGCGGTCTTGGTCTGCTGCTTGTCCTTTTGCAGCAGCTTGGCACCCGACATTCGCATGTCTTCGACCAGATCCTGCAGCGACAGCCGGCCCGCCTCGATAGCTGCCCCGGTGTGCTCGACGTACTTGGCGTTGCCATCCTCCGGCATGCGGGTTGCACTGCCGGAGCTGATAACCAGCTTGAACTGTTCGTCATCGGTGAACATAAACAGCAACGGCACCCGTGCGATGTGCAGGAGGTTGTCCTGATCGCTCTGCGACTGCCAATGCTTGACGTTTAAATGGGCCAGCTCCAGTAGTGGTGGCTTGGCCTCCATGAAGCCGACACGCTTCGTGTAGAAGGTCGCCCACGGGATGAAGTCGAGACTGGTCTGCCCTTCTTGATGAACCCCCCAGACGCCAGTGGCTTCCACTATCCGGTAGATCTTCCATGAGCCCGGTTCAAACACCCGGATCTGCGTGATCATTTTGCTGCCGAAAGCCCCGTCAGGTACTGACACTTGCTCGGCATAACGAACCATCCTCAAAGAGCCAGCCTCATCCCGCCAGCCTCTGACCTGATCAGGATGAACCAAAACGGCGTATGGGCGCCCGCCTGCAGCCTTCTCTTCGGCCCGGTTGCGCACGTCGCCTGCGGGCTGGTGATCAATAAAGGCATGGCACAGACCGAATCCAAGACCCAGCTCAAAGGTTCGGGCTGCCCAATTGTTCAGGTCGCTGCCGCCCATATCGAAGTCACTGCACAGCGCGGCAATCGACTCAGGGATATCCTCGCCCAGCTGCAATGGCTCGGCAAACACCCGACTGGTGTTATTCGCCACTGTTTCGGAATAGGCCGGCAGCAATGTGGACAGTGCCAGGCGCTGATTGTAGGAATCTTGTTCTTCGGCGGGATACTTCGGCAGGAGCGTTTCGCCCTGCTCGCGCATTGCCTGTGTTCCATCCATCAGCGGCGCAACAATGTCCCAGTAGGCACGCATGCGGTCCACCGCCGGAAGCGTGGCGCTTGGGTCATCACTCATGGTCAGATTCTCAGGGATTGGGTGGAGGTTGGTACAGGCTTGCGCTTGGTCATGGCGACCGCGAAGTAGCGGAAGCCGTCAGAGCCGTGGGATGTCTTGTCGTGCAGCGGCTTGTCTTTCCAGCAGCCGCGCTTGTCGTCCCATTCCTTGCGGTAGTTCTCAAGGTGGGTGATGCCTTCTTCGCACTTTGATTCGTCGAACACGCAGCGCGGCAGGATCTCCCGAGCCGCCTCGATGCCGGTGTCAACGCCCGTCTTGGGAACGACCTGGAACTTGATCGAGTACCGCTCTCCATCGATCTCATAGCCTTCTTTGGCGATGTCCTTGCGGCTCTTGGCGTCACTGCCGAACTCCCGGTTCTCGATGTCGTGCGGCCCCCAGTGCTCGGAATAGGTATAACCCTTGTTCTTGAGCACCTTCATGTAGTGCCGCAGGCCTTCGCCGCTGTTCTCGTAGTAGTCGATGACGTGGTATTCAGTGCCGACCTGACGCACGAACCAGATGGCCGTAGAGTCGCCGACGCCGATGTCCCAAAAGGTCATGACCGGAAGGTGCGAGTTGTTCGGTATCGCGCCTATGCGGCCTTCTGCGTAAAGCCTGGCGAACTGCTGGGCGTAGTAGGCGCCCTCTACCGACTGCTGGAAGGCCTCGACCGGGATCGACGGGTACTCGCGCTTCATGTCATCGCCGAGGGTCTTTTCCTTGGCGGTGTACCAGGCGCGCTGCCCGGGGTTCGTCTGGATACCGTGCTTGGCCTCCAGGTCATTGAAATAGTCAGTTAGGCGCTGCGGAATAACCGCCGTCGCCGGGTCCAGCCAGTACAGCGGGTTGCGCCACCAGCTGAAGAAGAAGAATTTCCAGTCGAGCAGGCCCAGAGGAGCCCCGGACAGTTGCTGCTTCTCGGCGCTCTGCGAGTAGTCGAAGAAGTAGCCGGCCCGGCCCTCCGCCGTCGATTCGATGGTGACAAAGCAATCTGCTGCCACCGCCTCGAAGGCACCCGTGACGATCTCCCGCGCCTTGTGTGGATACTTGGCGCAGATCTTTCCGAACTCGGAAACGTGGAGATAGCGCAGCGTACCGCCCCGGAAGGACGTACTGACGTAGAGCGAGCCGCCCTTGCTGAAGACCAGCTCCCCCGCCGCGTCATTGCGGGCCGGGTTGGCCGCCTTGATCTCAGCCGGTAGGTTGTCGTAGGCGTACTTGATCTTCTCCCGGAACAGGCGCTTGGCGTCTGTCAGGGTGTGGGCGATCAGCGCGCACTTGGCAGCCTCGAATAACGCAGCATCCAGCTGGACGATGCAGACCAGAGTCGTGAACCCCAGCTGCCGCGCCTTGAGGATGATGTTTCGGGTGTGCATGCCCTGGAAGTAGTCGATCTGCTCCTGCGTCATGCGGAAGCGGACTTTCTTACCGTTCTTGTCGGTAATCCAGTAGAGATTGTTCAGGCGCCAGAACCGATCCCTGAGCAGCTTCAAGTGCTCGGGCTTCATGTCAGGCTTCCTTCGATAGTTCGTCCATCAGGTCAGACAGGCCGCTGACTGTCTTGTCGCCTTCCTCGGTGTCGAGGTTGTAGGCCTGGCGTTCGCCCTTGATCACCTTGAGCTGGGCGTCGACTCCAGCGTTCAGCGCGCGGGAGAAGTCTCCAAGATTGTCCTCGTCGATCTCGATATCACTCAGGGCTGCGCGAAGCTTGTTAGAGATTTCACGCCACTGCCCAAGGTCGGCCCGGTGAGCCAATACAACTGAGGCGGCTTCATCGGATGCCTCATCAACAATCTGCGCATCGTCACGCACTTCACGCTGCGTGACG